>ERZ777011.1288-NODE-1288-length-27683-cov-16.323512_pt1 | contig 27683 bp, 27 predicted proteins | sample MGYA00374964_ERZ777011 | MGnify/ENA primary metagenome ERZ777011 (study PRJEB29310, sample SAMD00008975) | mouse gut metagenome | study: EMG produced TPA metagenomics assembly of the Metagenome analysis of fecal microbiota from mouse which was promoted... | reverse complement strand
TTGGAAAGGGACTGCACAAATCCAGGCAAAAAGAGAACATTGACATCGTTGGAAACAGACACCACCCGCACCACACCGTAAGCCCATGCGCCGTTGTGGCATCTCTTGACAAGGGACATAAGAGATATGGTAAAAGCTTAATTATTAGATACATGCATATTTATAATATTATCATTAAAAACCTTAAATATCTAGGAACCACCATTGATAAAAAATAAAGCATCTAATATGAATAATACAATCTCCCAATCAGAAACAACAGCCAATAAACTAGCAATCAGCATATTAAATAGGGGAGGTAATTTAAATTTAAATTCAAATAAAACAGCTTGTTACGTTCTTTTATTATCAAAAAAAATTACTTAACTTTGCAGACATATTATTATCTCTTGCCAAGAGATACGGGTACGCATCTACGGCGCATGGGTCATGGCCGTTGCGGCGGCCGCCCCACTGGAGCAGAAGGCCTACCCGGATTGGGCGAACGGACATCGTCACCGGTGTTCCCGGGCGCAGAAGGAGAATAGTACATGGAAGACAAGGAATACACATATCATGAGACACCCGCCACTGCGCAGCCTGACGCCACGCACTGGTATGCTGTCAACGTCTACCGCAACCGCGTCTTCGCTCTGCGGGACGAGCTCCAGGACTTATGCGAAGATACCTATATCCCATGTCACATGGGCTGTAGCCACGACAGCAAACGTCCCCGGCTTCGCCCTCTGGTGAGCCGCCTGATGTTTGTCCGCTGTGGCGAGTCAGAAGTCCTTCGCTTGGAGACAGAGCACCTTGGCAACCCCCGGCTGACCCCGTTCCGGGTATACCGCAACATCTCCCGCACACGGCCTGCAGCCGTTACCGATGAAGAACTGTCCGTACTCCGTTTGTTGGCCACCTCAGGCGAGGGCGGTGTGGAGATATACCTCCAGCGCCAGGGCGACTACCTCAGCGGTGACCTCGTCCGCGTAATCGGCGGCCCGTTCAAGGGCGCGGAAGGACGCCTCCGCCGTATTCGCAACAACCGCCGCGTTGTTGTTGAGCTCCCATGCGGCTTAAGCCTGCTGCTGCCGTTCCTTCCCAAAGTTTTCCTAGAGAAAATATGACTGCGCACCTATGCGCCACCCCCTATATACACATCGAATAACATAACGGTATAACACCGGGGCATTCTGTACGCCCCTCCCCAACCAGATGAAGAAACAAGGACTAAGACAATTCCTTACACGCTACCTAAGCTCGTGGGTCGTGCTCGGCATAGACCTATCCGTTGCGGTCGGCGCATCGGCGCTGTCCCTTTCTGTTGTGTCCCTATGGCATCACACCCTTTTCGCGTCCGTCTCGCTCCCGCTTCTGTGGGTTCTGTCGTCGCTGCTGTCGTCACTGGCCGGCCTTTGGATCTGCCGTGTCCACCGTAGCGTCATCCGCCATAGCACCCTGCGCGATGCAGGCCGCCTTTGCAGCGCTGTAGGTATCAAGGAGGCCCTTATGCTGGCACTGTCACTGTCGCTACCTTGGCTTGGCGGCATATGGACCCTGCATCCGTCGCAAATCACACTGCTTTTCCTATTGGACGCAGCACTTACGGCCTCGGGCGTACTTGCCAGCCGTGTTATGATGCTGGTCATCTACGACCGCCTCAAGGGCAGCCTGCTTCACAGCCGCAAGCGCCAGCGCGTGCTGGTATACGGCACAGGTGACAAGTCCGTTGCTCTTATGCAGAGGCTTGCCCAGTCACCGCACTACCAGGTCTGCGGATTCTTGACGCGTGGCCCGGTGAAGCGCGACCACACCATAGCCGGACGCCGGGTTCATTACTTCTGGGACGGCGATGGCCTTACACGCCTGATGCGTAGGCTTGACGCCTCTGGTGTGCTGTTCGCACGCGAATCAGACGCCAAGGCCGAGCACGATGGCATTATCCGCCACTGCACCGACAGCGGGCTGCGTGTCCTCATAGCGCCACCCATCGACGAGGTTGTCGACGGCCGTGTCATGCGCAATAGCGTACGCGATGTCAAGATTGACGACCTCCTTGGCCGCGACGAGATCAGGATCTCCATGGACGAGATCCGTGCCGAGTTCCGCGGGCGCACCATCCTCGTCACCGGCGCAGCTGGATCTATTGGCTCTGAGCTATGCCGCCAGCTGGCGGGCTTCGGAGTGTCTAAGCTTGTGATGTTCGACAACGCCGAGACCCCGATGCACAACGTGCGCCTGGAGTTTGAGGAGCGCTACCCGGATGTAGACTTCGTGCCCGTCATAGGCGACGTGCGGATTCCCGCGCGCCTCGACTACGTGTTCCGGAAATGGCATCCCGAGATAGTGTTCCACGCAGCAGCCTACAAACACGTGCCGCTGATGGAAGAGAACCCTTGCGAGGCCGTGCTGGTCAACGTTACAGGCTCACGCAACGTCGCCGACAAATGCGTGGAATACGGCGCGCGCAAGATGGTTATGGTATCGACCGACAAGGCCGTCAACCCCACAAACATAATGGGATGCACCAAGCGCCTGGCAGAGATCTACGTACAGTCCCTTGGCCTCGCCCTCCGCACCGGACGCCGCCAGGGAGTAACGCGGTTTGTCACCACCCGCTTCGGCAACGTCCTTGGCTCCAACGGATCTGTGATCCCGCGCTTCCGCCAGCAGATAGAGCGCGGAGGCCCCGTTACCGTTACGCACCCCGACATCACCCGCTTCTTCATGACCATCCCCGAGGCATGCCGCCTCGTGATGGAGGCCGCCACGATGACCACCGGAGACCAGATCTTCGTGTTCGACATGGGCGAGTCCGTTCGCATCGCCGACCTTGCGCGGCGCATGATCTCCCTGGCAGGCCTGCGCCCTGGGGAGGACATCGCCATCGAATACACCGGCCTGCGCCCAGGGGAGAAACTCTACGAGGAAGTCCTCGCCACAGAGGAGGACACCATGCCCACAGACCACGACCGCATCCGCATCGCCCGCGTGCGCGAGTACCCCTACGAAGAAGCCTCCGGCGCTGTCGACGCCCTGGAAGAACTATCACGCGCCGTGCGCATCCCCGAGATGGTCCGCCTGATGAAACGCACCGTCCCGGAATTCCTCTCCAAAAACTCCCCCTTCGAGCAGTTCGACACCCCAAACCAGGACCCACCCATGCCAATGTGAGACAAATGCATCCATTTAAACAGATAAAACCTATACGAATTTTATCAGTTTAAATTACGGATTCACATTCTAATATACTATTCAATTCCAAGACAGCCATATTTACAATGGCTATAAAAATGTATCCCCGCGGATATAAATCAAATATTTTGGATTCAGGTAGAACGTTCTTATTCTGATAAAATGGGACTTGTTTCATTGATAGTGCCAGTCTATAATTCAGAGGCGTATCTAGAGCGGTGTATTGAAGCTCTTTTAAAGCAAGATTATCCTGAAATCGAGATAATACTGGTCGATGACGGTTCGGCAGACAATTCTGGTGATATTTGTGACCGGTATGCGAAGTCATTACCTGATAAGGTAAGAGTTCTACACCAAAAGAATTCAGGCGCATCAATTGCCCGTAAGAACGGCATCAATATGGCCAAGGGAAATTACGTAATGTTTGCCGACAGCGATGATTTCGTATCACCTCACTACGTATCAACCCTTTACAATGCACTAGTGGAATGTGGTACTGATATTTCGCTATGCCCTATGAAAAGAATAGGCATAGGTGAAAAGGTAGACTTCGATTCTCCTGTTCCACCATCAATCATGCCCCAAAAGGAACTTCTCCGGCGTTTCTTTAAATATGAGTTCTGGGGATATCCAGGCGGGTGCTACAAAAAGGACCTTTTTAATAATCTAACATTCCCCATCGAAACTGTGAATGAAGATTATTTCGTAAAGGCACAGATGTTTATTACAGAAAACGCAGTAGCATATATAGATACGCCCCTTTATTTTTATGAACAGCATCCACTGAGTTTATCCAAGCAAACCCTGTCACTCAGAGCATTAGGCGAATTTGACAATGCATCGGCAACGTGGGAATACGTTTGCAGTAATGCGAAAAATTATTCATACCATGCATTGGCAATTGTTTCAGAAGTTGCATGTAAATGGTTGGGGGCGCTAAGAAAAAAGCCAAACGAATATATAGGATACCGAAATAGGATACTACGGTTTATCAAAGGAAATTTTTGCCAGATAATGGTTAATCCCCACTTCCTTTGGAAATTAAAAATAGTAATTCTTAAATTATTGATTAAATGAGTGAATATAAATTAACAGTATTCACCCCTACATACAATAGGGCCTACTCATTGCCGCGGCTATATAATTCACTATTAGGTCAATGCCATTCAAGAGATTTTGAATGGTTGATCATAGATGACGCCTCTACTGATGAGACTCCAGAATTGGTAAAAAAATGGATTGATACAGGCAATATTGACATCAATTATATACGGCTTGAAAAAAATGGAGGCAAACCAAGAGCCATAAATGAAGCCGTGAAGCAAGCAAAAAGCCAATTCCTATTCATAGTAGATTCCGATGATTATTTGGCAGATGGGACAATAAGTTTTATTCTCGATAAGACCGGACCTATATTGCATAAAAATGATATCTTAGGGATCGGGATGTTGCAAGGGTCTACAGATGGCACACCCTTTAAAAAGCCAAAATTCACAGACTATGTCGATGCTACCAATTTACAGCGGAATGAATACGGTATAGATATAGACTGCAACGAAGTATACAAGGTATCTATTTTAAAGAACTATACATTTGAAGTTTGGCCCGGCGAGAATTTCACACCAGAAGAAACCGTACTAAATGCAATGGCCCTGGATGGCTATAAAATCCGTTGGTACGCCAGAGTTGGTGTTATATCTGAATACCAATCCGACGGGCTAACAAAAGGTTCATGGAATCTCCAGAAACGGAATCCTATGGGCTATGCCATATTATATAATTCTAAATTGAGATATCAACGGGGATTTTTGCTGAGATTTAAAAGTGCAGCCCAGATGGTTGCCCAAGTATTGTTAGGCGGTTCACTGTCTTATTTGAAGCGTTCAAATGATCATTTCATCACAACAATAGCATTCCCATATGGATTTGCTATATATTTACGTCGGTTATGGCAGTATCGTTCTCGATAATAATTCCAGTATACAACAAGGAACGCTATGTGCGGCAATGTATCGACTCTATCTTAGACCAGACTCATAACGATTTTGAAATCATCATTGTAAATGACGGGTCTACAGATTCTTCCCGGGAAATCCTGGATTCATATACAGATTTCAGGATAAAAGTCATTCATTGCACAAATGGAGGAGTTTCAACTGCGCGTAATATTGGACTTGAAAACTCGACAAAGGATTATATCACATTTATTGATGCTGATGATTGGGTTAATAAGGATTTTCTGTCCATTGCCAATGAAGAAATTGAAAAATACGGTTGTGAACTACTTATAGCCGGGCTGACAAAGGTCTCAGATAAACATCAACGTGCAGTAAGAAGCACATTCAATATCGGTAAAATAGGGGCTACTGAATTTAAGGACGGTTTTGTTGACCAGATGTTCTCAAATGAAGGAATCTTGGGTTATGTAGCTGCGAAATTTATACAACGCTCCTTCCTGGAAAATAATAATCTCAGATTTGACCCAAACATGAGATTGGCCGAAGATCTTGCATTCTGGATTTCAGCTTACAAGCAGAATCCGGTAACTGCAATATCTGGCTCTTCATCATATTATTATAGACAAGGTGCCGAAAATTCATCCTATTCACTTTCCCCTCAACATATGTCCCAATTTGATCTTTGGACAGAAATATTGGAGACATTTACATCTCCCCATACTGACGGGCATCAAACGGTACTCCATAAGCTAAGGGGAATTTATGAGGCACATTTCCTTGAATTGAACGACATCAGGTATTCAAATGTCCAAAAAGAAAAAAAGATGATGAATTACAGACTTTTGGGCAATAAAGAAATATCGGGTGAATCTGATACCTTTTTTCAAAAAATTCTATTTGGAGGCAATACGCTTATTATATGGTCATATCTTAAATCCCGCAGGTTATATCATTTATTTTCCCATAGATGAGGCTCAGTATTATCATCCCTGTTTATAATTCGGTTTCAAAAGGGCTGGAATTATGTCTGGAATCTGTACTAAATCAGACATATAGTAATTTTGAACTCATATTAGTCAATGACGGATCTACAGATGGTTCATACGATATTTGCCGCTATTTTGAAGGCAAGGATAGCCGTGTCAAATTAATAGACAAGCCGAATGGAGGGGTCAGTTCTGCACGCAATGCCGGACTGGATATCGCTGAGGGCAGATATGTCACTTTCATAGATAGTGACGATGTAATGTCCAAAGACTATCTATCTGGACTTGCCGAAAATTACGGATATGATTTGACTGTATGCGGAGTCAAGCAAATATTCCCAGACGGTAAAATAAAGACATACTCACTACCCGATGGGGTATATTCCATTGATGATCCTGTAGCATTCCATAGATTGATACAAAGTAGATTGGTATTTGGTCCATGTAATAAATTATTCAGGACAGATGTCATAGCGGATAATAACATACGTTTCCCGGAAGGCATCGACTATGGCGAAGATCGGTTGTTTTGCTATCAATATTTAAGTAAGATAAAGAATTTTAAGGGCGTCTCCTCTGTTTGTTATGAATACTTGATTCAGCCGGGTGATTCACTTTCAACAAAATACCGCAGCAATTTATTTGAACTCGAATATTCACAATGGAAGGCTCTATATAGCTTATATAAATTCCATGATGTCATTACTGACCAATCTGAAAAGGACCTGTTTACAGAGCTTTTCTGGTTGGTAAATGATGCAATAATGAGATGTAAAGGAAATAGTAGCCGTCTATATTCAGATATAAAACAGATCTTAGATATAGAAGAAATTGATGGATTAAGACAACATTCATCACTATATCAAGCAAATAATATAATAAAAAAACTTATCCTTAACCGCAATGCCGTTGGGATGTATTTATTCATAAAATTGATGGATTTATGCAAAAAGTGATCCTATATCCTCATGGAGGCAGTGGTAACCACGGATGTGAGGCATTAGTGCGTTCTACCGCAAAGATATGTAAAGGCCGTGATATTATATTGGTGTCAAAAAACAAAGGTCAGGATTTGCAATATGGTATCGGTGATATCTGCAGGATTGTGGACCAGCAGACACCAATATCTGTACTTGGAAGGATTGCATCATTAATACGCTATAGGTTGTTTAACGACAACATGGCTTATGAAAAGGAGACCTATCGATCGATGCTTAAGCAAGTTGACAGTACTACAGTATGTCTGTCTTTTGGCGGGGATAATTACTGTTACGGCAAGCCTGTGTATATATATAGAATGAATGAATTGCTCCGCAGCAAAGGAGCGAAAACAATCCTATGGGGCTGTTCAATTGAGCCATCGAATATTGATGATGCCATGCTGGAAGACTTACGTGGCTATCACCGTATTATCGCTCGCGAAAGTATTACATATAAAGCATTGACCGATCATGGATTGACCAATGTTACAATGGCGGCAGACCCGGCCTTTACGCTTGATTGCGATACTTCTACAACATTGCCGGAGGGCTTTATCAATGGCAATACTGTTGGAATCAACCTGTCGCCCATGGCAATGGACTATTCAAAAGACGGTATACGGGTAATGAACAATTACCGCAGACTGATAAATCATATACTTGAAGATACCGATATGAATGTGGCGCTAATTCCGCATGTCGTTTGGTCTGACAACGATGACAGGAAGCCGCTATTACAATTGTACAACGAATTCAATCATACAAAAAGGATATGTATGATTGATGATACCGATGCCACAAAAATCAAGGGCGTCATATCTCAATGCCGGTTTATTGTTGCGGCACGGACACATGCATCAATTGCAGCCTACTCCACAGGGATACCTACTTTGGTGTTGGGCTATTCTGTAAAGGCCCGCGGTATAGCAAAAGATATATTTGGGGAATATGAAAAATATGTGCTGCCCGTGCAGAATTTAGAGAATGATGCAGACCTTATGCATGCATTCCAATTTATAGAAGACAATGAATCCGAAATAAAATCTATATTGCAGACTACCGTAGCTAAGCTTAAAGAAAGTGCAATGTCTATGTCGGATATGCTATGATGAAACCTCTTGATATTATTCCACATCAAGACTGTACTGGCTGCGAAAGCTGTGTCGCTTCATGCGGGATTTCCTGCATCAGTATGCAGCAGGATAAACGGGGCTTCTTTTACCCATGGGTTGACTCTGATAGATGCGTCAATTGTGGGGCCTGTAGCCGGGCTTGTCCAGTATTGAATGTAAAAAAATTGGGGAGGGTAGACGAAATATATGCCTGTCGGGCAAATTCGGAGGAAGTTCTCCAAAACAGTTCATCTGGAGGTGTTTTTACCATGCTCGCTAATAATATTCTTGCTGCAGGAGGCTCTGTCTGTGGTGCGTCTTTCAATTCAAGACAGGAAGTGCATCATGAAACAGTTGACAGTGAAGCCGGATTAATCAGGCTTCGCGGCTCAAAATACGTGCAAAGCAGGACTGCCCAAGCCCTTAAGGATGTAAAGCGGTTGTCACGGAATGGGCATACAGTCCTATTCACCGGAACACCTTGCCAATGTGCGGGGGCAAGATCTTTGGTCGGTAAGTCTGGTAATGATAATTTGATATGTATGGAAGTTGTATGTCATGGCGTTCCATCGCCTGGCGTATTTGACAGATATATATCAGAAATGGAACAGAAGTTTAAATCAAAAATAGTCGGAATAAACTTCAGGGACAAATCAGCCGGGTGGAAATCTTACAGATTGACAATTAGGCTTGAAAATGGAAATACAATCTCCGTTGACGGAAGAAAAGATCCTTATGTATCCGGATTCATCGATAACCTTTTCCTACGTGAAAGCTGTACAACTTGCCGTTTTAAGCATTCACACAGTCAAGCCGATTTTACAGTCGGGGACTTTTGGGGCGTAGAAGACCTGAAAAAAGATTGTTACAACGACAATAAGGGCGTTTCACTCCTCTGTGTAAATACCAGACTGGGGAAGGAATTATTTTGCCGGATAAAAGATAAATTGGCGGATATAACTCCAACAGATTTAGCATCAGCATCAAAAAAGAATCCTTGCTTGATTGAGCCTACAAGCTATAACCCGCGTACCCGTAGATTCTATAGGTCATTACAGGCCCATACAGTCGAGGAATCCGTTATACGTGCACAAAGATATACTTTCTTTGATAAGGTAAAGATAAGTATGAAATATAGGTTAGGTCGGTTATTTTATGCGAAGTCTTAATTCCATAAAAAATATCATGTCAAGTGTGGGAATAACATTAGTGATTTCCGTACTTGGATTTCTTACCAGAAAGATATTTTTAGATACCCTTGGAGAAGAATATCTAGGATTAAACGGTTTGTTGATGAATGTTATAGGCATGCTAAGTCTGGTAGAGAGCGGAGTTGGCGTGAGTATTGTCTATAATCTGTACAAGCCATTGGCCAATGGCAACAAACCTGAAATAATAGCCCTGGTTCAACTGTATAGAAAGATCTATAGATATATAGCTATCGGCATAATTTTGTTGTCCATTGCTATGTTCCCGTTCCTTAAGTACTTGATACATGATGATTCTGGGATAAGCTATATTGGTATTGTATATTTTATATTTGTAGGCAACTCTGTTATCGGCTATCTTATGGCTGATAAATTGTCCCTGATCAATTCTGATCAAAAGCAATATAAATTAGCTGGATATAATCTTACGTACCAACTTCTTATGTATGGAGTCAAGATACTCATTTTGGTATATTTAAAAAATTATATCATGTTCCTGTTAGTGGAACTGATGTGTAATGGCTTGTATAATTTGTTGATTCGCAGAAAAGTATATAGCCTATATCCATATATAAATACAAAAATAAGATATTCTGTGCCTACAGATGTCCGCAAAAACATTGTCCGCAATGTAAAAGCCCTTTTCTTGACATCGATAGGCGGTTATTTGGTGCATAGTACCGATAATATATTGATATCCTCATTTGTTGGTTTGGGTGTGGTAGGTTTATACTCAAACTACACCCTCATTGTAAATCAGGTCAAAGCATTAGCGAATCCATTGATGTCAGGCGTGAAAGACAGTGTAGGAAACCTGGTGTCTTCAGAGTCTAAAGAAAAGCAGTATGAAGTTTTTAATGTGCTTTTCTTTGTGAATTTTTTAGTCATATCATCCATTTGCATCCTTCTGTTTTGCTTGTTAAATCCTTTTATAGAATGGTGGCTGGGGAACAAATATGTATTTGAAATCTGGATTGTGGCAATTATTTGCTTGAATTTGTATGTGGATATGATTCGCAGTTCGGCACTTACATTTAAGACCGTATCTGGTATTTTTGTCCAGGACCGTTATGTTGCGCTAATTACCGGTATTGTAAATCTGGGCGTCTCTATAATATTGGTTAGATATTTAGGCCTGGCCGGGATATTGCTTGGGACATCAATTGCATTTCTTTCAACAAACAGCTGGAACTGGCCAAGACTCATATTTAAATACACATTTGGCAAATCACCATATATATACTACCGTAAGTATTTAATGTATGCGCTATTGACTACAATAATGTGCAGTGGTTGCAACTATATAAACGGACTGCTCTTTGGACAAAGCTGCAGTGTAGTTTCAATTTTATGCCGGGGGATGATTGATATTACAATTATTGCTGCCGTTTATTTTGTATTGTTCCGCCATACCAATGAATATATGTATTCCATCAAGATAATTTCAGCTGTTATCAGACATCGTAAATAAAATTATGATTGATTGTAAAGTATCGATATTAATGGCCTGTTTTAATGGGGCGAAATTTATAAAACGGTCATTTGAATCTATTTTATCACAGACTTGGCCCAATATAGAACTCGTTTTTGTAGATGATGGTTCTACGGATGATTCATATATGGTTGCAGAATCATATAGAGATGCCTTCCATGCCAGAAAATATGATTTGCAAATTATCCGTCAGGATAATCAAGGAGCTTGTGCCGCCATAGTTAATGCGGCTAATGCGGCGACTGGCAAGTATTTGCAATTACTTGATGTTGACGATTATATAATGCCTGAGTCTTGTCTATTACAGGCAAAATACCTTGAAAACAATCCACAATGCAATGTCGTAAGGACTAACGGATATGTCGTAGAGGAGAACAACCTGGAAGACACTTCCCGTCTTCTTGTAGGGGCCAATGAACCTAAGGAAGAGCGTAACATTTTTTTAGACCTTGTAACTGGGCATACAAATAACTGGGCAGGAGCATATATGGTACGGGCTCAAAGACATCACGAATTTTATAGCAGCCATGAGCTTCCCATTTCCAGGTATGGCCAGAATCTACAATTCCTGTTGCCGCAAACCATTGATTCAGTCACTGGCTTTATTGACAAACCATTGTTTAAATACATACGGCATGCAGGTTCGCATAGTTACCAGATATCATATGAAAAACAAATGGAAAATCATAAAGGATATTGGGACATTCGGCGTAAAATGTTGCGGTTACTTGATGTGGATGATAAGAATATTTTAACCCAATGCGAGATTGCATTCTATAGGAGGGCTTTAAATATTGCATCGGATTTTAAGCGCATTGATGAGTATAATTATTTCTATTGTAAACTCAAAGAATTAGGAGGCCTGACATTAGACCAAAAAATCCAGAAATCGGTATTGAATAAATCATATTCTCAATATTTTTATAGGGCATGTCTATTAGTCCTTAGCCTCATAAGAAAGTCGTAGAAACAGTAACGGCCTATCAAAAGAGCGTAGGATACTTAATATGGCTGAGCGTAAGATAAATTTCGAGATACTTCGCGTTTTAGCGATGATTATGGTATTAGGCCTACACGCTAATTTTACTGCACTTAAATCGCCTTCTGCTGATACGATCTTATCTATAGACGGTATTCTTAGAACATATTTAGAAGCCATATGTTTTGTCGCAGTAAATACATTTGTAATGATATCCGGTTGGTTTGGCATTAAACCTACATTAAAAGGATTTTTTAATTTCATATGGCAAGTAGTTTATTTGGTTGGGATTCTTTTGGTGGTTGGTGTTAGCTTTTTCAATGTTCCCAATAGCTACCGTACAATTCTTCATATAATTGGACTATTTGGGGGTGGTGGATGGTTTGTCGCCTCATACATAGGCCTATATATAATTGCTCCTGTATTGAATGCATATGTTAAACACCATACCCCTAAATCCATAATATTGATGTTGTCTTGCTTTTTTGCATTTGAGTTTATATGGGGAAACACAAATTCAGTAGGTTTTATAAACGCAGGATATTCAACATTTTCATTTATTGGAATTTATATATTTGCGGGACTATTAAGAAAGATTGAAGTGAATAAACGGTATAATTGTTCGGCATACTTTTCAATATTTATAATATCTACCGCAATAAACTCTATATTGTATATAGCCGCCGTAAATAAAAATATCAGGATCGAACATATTATTTTCAATTATATTAATCCTCTGATAATTTTAGGGGCTGCATCTCTTCTTGCATTATTCACAAAATTAAGGGAATCATATTCAGTGTCTATTAATAAAACCATATTATGGTTCTCCTCTTCATGTTTCGCAGTCTATCTTCTACATGTTGGGACTGGATATGCACTTGAATTATTTTGCGATGGTACTCGTGCCATATATTTTTCAAATTCAGGATTAAAGGCTTTTATTCTTATCCTATTATATATGGCATGTGTATTTATTGCGGCTATCATAATTGACCAGCCGAGAAAGTTAATCTGGAAAAAAGCACTGTCTCCATTATTTAAAAATCATGTCTAAGCCACGTATCATCATCCTTTTGCACTATCTGGAGCTTGGTGGGGCAGAAATGAGCCTTATCGGTCTGTTGGGGGCGCTTGACCCGGGGCGTGTCGATGTCGACCTTTTCATCTACAGCCACCGTGGACCATTGATGCGTTTCATACCCAAGTGGGTCAACCTGCTGCCTGAGATACCGGCATACGCAGCCATCGAGAGCCCACTGACTCAGGCCATCAGAAAGGGGCATCTTATGGTGGCGGCAGGGAGGCTGGCTGCCCGTATGCGCCACCTCCAGTGGCGTCGCCGCCATCCGGCCGAGGGCGATGACGGCGCAATAATGCAGTACGTCGGCAACTGCGTCACCCCCTGGCTACCACGCATAAGCCCAGGCGTAAGTTACGACCTTGCCATAAGCTTCCTCACCCCGCACAACATCTGCCGTGACAAGGTGGATGCAAAGCGCAAGGTGGCCTGGATACACACCGACTACTCCACCGTGAGCGTCAACACCGCCATAGAGGAGAAAGTCTGGGGAGCGTTCGACCACATAGCATCGATCTCGCCTGAGGTCACAAGGTCGTTCCTGGAGGCCTTCCCATCGCTGTCAGGAAAGATAGTGGAGATAGAGAACATACTGTCGCCGAAGTTCGTGCGGTCACGCGCCGCCGAGGACGCGGACATCCCCTGGCAGGACAACGCCGCCGGCGTCAATCTGCTGTCAGTCGGCCGTTTCTGTACGGCAAAGAACTACGACAACGTCCCCGATATAGCCCGCAGGCTGGTGCAAGACCACGGTATCAGCGGCCTGCGGTGGTACATAATCGGATATGGCGGCGACGAGGCCCTCATCCGCGACAAGATCGCCCAGGCGGGAATGGAGGAGCATGTCCTGCTCCTGGGCAAGCGCACCAACCCGTACCCATACATAGCGGCATGCGACATCTACGCCCAACCCTCCCGCTACGAGGGCAAGTCGGTGACCGTACGTGAGGCACAAATGCTGTGCAAGCCTGTGGCCGTAACGGCCTACCCTACTGCGCCCAGCCAGGTGCGCGACGGCAAAGACGGGGTCATCGTGCCAATGGACAACGCCGGGTGTGCCCGCGGGCTGGCGGCCCTCATCGCCGACACCGGACTGCGCGGCAATATGGCTGCTTATCTGCAAGCCCATGACTACGGAAATGAATCCGAAACCGAAAAAATATACTCGCTACTGAAATGAGACACAGAGACCACGCGCTTGACATCCTGAGAATCATCGCATGCATCATGGTTGTGGTCATGCATTCTCCAATTCCGTCGGCACAGGCCAACGGCCCGTTCCTTACGGCGCTCAGCCTGTTCACAGCCCCATGCATAGGACTGTTCTTTATGGTCAGCGGCGCGCTGCTGTTGCCAGTGAACACAGACTACAACACATTCATAAAGCGCAGGCTGTCGAAAGTGGTGATGCCAACGCTGATATGGAGCGCCGTCTACATAGGAGCCAGCGCATATGCCTCCGGGGACTACTCCAAAATATGGCACTCGCTACTGTCGCTGCCGTTCTCCCCGCAGGGCAGCAGTGTATTGTGGTTCATGTACACGCTGATTGGACTGTACCTACTCGCCCCGATACTGGGCACATGGGCGGCCACGGCGTCTCGCAAGGAGCTGCAGACAGTCCTCGCCCTGTGGTGCGTGACCCTATGCTACCCCATCATAGAGCTTTTCGCTACAGTCAACGAGACAAGCACAGGCATACTGTACTATTTCAACGGCTATGCCGGATACTTCCTACTAGGCTATTACCTTAAACGCTTCCCCGGTGCGGTAAGCACGCGCATGGCGCTCCCGGTGGCAATTGTGGGCGTGGCCATCCTTTACTATACTCGGACAAGGGGTATCGAAATAGACTTCTACCGTATGTTCTGGTATCTTTCCATATTCATCGCGGCCATGTGCGTGACGGTATGGAACACAGTGACGGCAATTTGCCGTCACCTGGATACCAAGGAGAAAGATGGGGGGGGTATTTGGTTGTATATCAACAGATTATCAGACATAACATTCGGCATATACCTTATACATATACTGGTGATGCGCTATTGGCTATGGAATTTGGGGTGGATACAGTCCATACAAAGCTACGCCCTACAGACATTGGTGGTGGCGGTGGTGACGCTGGCCGTGAGCGCTGCGGCATGCGCGCTGCTATCCATGACTCCGCTGTCGACGGCAGCCATAGCATACCGGCCAAAGGCAAGATGTGCCAGAGTCAGTGGCTAAACACCCTACAGCTGACATTCACCGTGGCCACCATATCCATGGCCATATGTTACATAATCGGAAAGGCGCTTTTGCACTTCCCCGCAAGCCGCTACCCGGTGGGGCTTGACCTTATATACATAATCATACAGACATGATACCGAAAGTGATACACTACTGCTGGTTCGGCGGCAACCCGCTGCCAGAATCGGCGCAGAAATGCATAGCCTCATGGCGCAAGTTCCTGCCAGACTATGAGATAAAGGAATGGAATGAGTCAAACTTCGACGTCAACGCCATACCATACACAGCACAGGCATACGCCGCCAAAAAGTACGCCTTCGTCAGCGACTACGCCCGCTTCAGCATACTCTACGACAACGGCGGCCTATACTTCGACACGGATGTCGAGGTGATACGCCCCATGGACGATATCATAGAGAATGGGCCGTTCATGGGCTTTGAAATCGATGCCTCCGGCATCGATTTCAAAAAAGCAGTTGCCCCAGGCCTAGGCCTGGGTGCAAACCCAGGCCTAGGCCTGTACAAAGAAATCCTGGAACATTACAAGACATTTTCATTCCTTAATGAAGACGGTTCACTGAACCAGACTACGGTGGTCTCATATATAACCGATATACTTATTGACAATGGACTTGAAAACAAACCAGGTATACAACATGTAGCCGGACTTACCATATATCCGAAAGAATACTTCAATCCGCTAGATTCATTGACTGGAAAACTTAAAATAACGGAAAATACAAGAAGTATACACTGGTATACAATGTCATGGCTAGACCGTTCTCCTTTTAAAACCTGGTGCTCACATATGCTCCATAGGCTCATATCTCCAGCCATTACCTCAAAAGTTAAGAATCTAATTTTTGGTAAACGCAATGGGCAGAGATAATAGAAGAACTATTGAAATAACAAAAAAGGGAGACATTAAATGATTTCTCCATTACTATATTCCCAGATATACCTATACCTGGTCGCCATACTTACACTGATTCAGATGAACAAGTATGCGAAATACCGGACAATAAATATAAGCCGTCCAAGTGAGGATATAATGCCATCATTTATACTTACGGCCATTATTGCATTATTTATAGGATTCCGGCCCATAAGCTATATATTTGTAGACATGGTAAATTATAATGAATACTATTACCATGCATTTTCTGCAAATTTTTCATTTGACTGGAATGCCGAAAATTTCCTGTTTGATAACCTATTCTATTTTCTAAGTTCCAACAGTATAGATATCAGGTTCTTTTTTGTGATTATGGCAGTAATATATTTTACAGGTATATTGATAGCTTGCCGTAAATTCTTCCCTAACGATACTTTTTATGCCCTGTTAGTATATCTCGGTGCCTTTTCAACATTCTCTTATGGAACAAATGGCATAAAAGCGGGAGCTGCCGCCTCTGTTTTTCTTGTTGCGTTGGCATATAATCATAAAAAGGTTGTTTCAATATTAATAGCCATATTGTCAATAGGCATGCACCACTCCATGACGCTACCGGTATATGCCTATATATGCGTACTTATATTCAATAAGCCTAAATATTATCTTTGGGGATGGCTGGCAAGCATAATGATAGCATTCCTACATATTTCATTTTTCCAGGAACTTTTTGCCGGATTGAGTGACAGCCGAGGCTCTGACTATCTCACATCTACCGATGACTGGGGTGGGAAAGGCGGATTCAGGCTCGATTTTATCATATATAGCTCAATAGCCGTATTTGCTGGATATTATGCCATCTTTATTAAGAAGGTAAATTCAAAGAGCTATAGGATAATATATTGCACATATCTATTTACAAATGCTGTATGGATGCTGTGTATGTATGCCAGCTTCACCAACCGTATAGCGTATCTATCTTGGTTTATGTTGCCTATCGTGACAATATATCCGTTCCTGACATGCAAGATCGATAAGAGCCAATATTTGACAATGAATAAATTCGTAGGCATTTACTTGGCCTTCACAATATTTTCAGAATACTATCTATAACCAATGACAGATTTTTGCAAGATTTCTGTGATTATGGGTATATATAATTGTGCCCATACATTATCAGAGGCCCTGGATTCCCTACTCTCACAAACATATCAGGGATTTAAAGTCATAATGTGTGATGACGGATCAACGGATGATACAATTAAAATAGCCAATGCATATGTATCCCGTTATCCTGGAAAGTTCATATTGATCCGCAATGAAAAAAATATGGGCCTTAACTACACCCTTAACCATTGCCTGAAATACGCTGACACTCAATATGTAGCCAGGATGGACGGAGATGACATCTCATTGCCAGACCGGTTCATGCAGGAACTTCAATTCTTAGAAGAACATCCAGATATCGCCATCGTCAGTACACCGATGATATATTTTGATGAGACTGGTGATTTCAAGACAGGACGTAATGGCGACCGCTATCCCACTGTAAATGATTTTGTCCATGGAACCCCTTTTTGTCATGCTCCGTGCATGGTACGGCGTGAGGCCTATGAGGCGGTAGGAGGATATTCTGTCGATCCAAAATTGCTTCGGGTCGAAGACTATCATCTTTGGTTCAAAATGTATGCCAAGGGATATAAGGGTTATATACTTCCTGAACCTCTATATAAAATGAGGGATGACCGTAATGCTGTCAATCGCCGTACATGGAGGAACTACATTAACGAGATGCATGTACGTAGGGTCGGATATCGTATGCTGAAAATGCCATTTTATTTAAGACTGTTTGCATATAGGCCATTACTAGTGGCATTGACACCTAAATTCATATACAATATAGTCCATAAGGCATAATGACATAGGCTGGTATATGGTAGTCATGTAGTAACCATTTAATGATAACAAATAAAATGAATAATCGGGTAAAGATCATACGTACGTCCACTGTGCCGGGGTCTTTGGACACATTCTGCCGTGGTCTGCTCAGTGAGCTGCAGCAGGAATGCGGATATGAGGTCGTGGCCGTTAGTTCTCCAGGCGACAGGCTGGACACACTCGCCGCACGCGAGGGGGTCAGGACCGTTTCCGTCCCTATGGAGAGGCACATCTCACCGTTGAAGGATCTCAAAAGCCTCTGGCGTCTGGTAAGGGTATTCCGCAGGGAACGCCCGACGATGGTACACTCGATGACCCCAAAGGCGGGGCTTCTCTCGATGATGGCAGCTTGGATATGCCGTGTGCCTGTGAGGCTGCACACCTTTACGGGACTGGTATTTCCCACAGCAACTGGGCTGACGCAGAAGATACTGGTGTTCACAGACCGCCTCACATGCGCCTGCGCCACACATATTGTCCCGGAGGGCGAAGGCGTCAGGAATGACCTTACCAGCTACCGCATAACCGCCAAACCCCTTAAGGTGCTCGGCCACGGGAACGTGCGCGGCATAGACCTGGAGAGGTTCGACCCCTCCCTTCCGGAAGTCATAGATTCCGCGGCAAAGATACGCAAGGAGGGTGTGTTCACCTTCATATTCATAGGCCGCCTCGTCAGGGACAAGGGTATAAACGAGCTTGTATTGGCCTTCACAGAGCTCAACCGTGAGATCCCTGACACACGACTGATACTCGTCGGAGAACAAGAGCCTGAGCTCGACCCGCTGTCACCTGAGACTCTGGAGAATATATCTGGCTGCGCCTCAATCGAGGCGGTGGGACGCCAGAATGACGTGCGCCCATGGCTGGCCGCCTCCGATGCGCTGGCCTTCCCGAGCTACCGTGAAGGATTCCCCAACGTGGTGATAGAGGCCGGGGCTATGGGACTGCCATCGATCGTGACGGACATAAACGGCTCACGTGAGATCGTGAGCCACGGTGTCAACGGTGTGATAATACCAACCAGGGACAGGGACGCTCTTCTGACAGCCATGCGCAATATGATAGGCCAGCGGGAAGATACTGCCAAGATGGCCACCGCCGCAAGGCCGATGGTCGCCGGGAGATTCGAGCAGTCGTTTGTCCGAAAATGCCTCAAGGATTATTACAAAGAAATACTGAACAAATGAAACTATACAGAAACTTTTTCAAGCGAGCCATCGACATTGCAGCCTCCGGGTCTGCATTGCTAGTGCTTTCAGTGCCGCTGGCAGCCGTCACAGTGTGGCTGCATTTCGCAAACAAGGGCGCGGGTGCGTTCTTCTATCAAGAACGTCCGGGCAAAGGCGGCAGGATATTCAGGATATGCAAATTCAAGTCAATGACAGACGAACGCGACAGTAACGGTAATCTCTTGCCTGACGTACAGCGACTGACAAATGCCGGCCGTTTTGTACGTAAGACATCCCTTGATGAATTGCCTCAACTCTGGAATGTACTAAAAGGCGACATGAGCCTTATCGGCCCAAGGCCTTTATTGCCTAGGTATCTTCCATATTATACAGAAAGGGAGATGCGGCGTCATGACGTCTTGCCCGGAATTACCGGGCTTGCTCAGGTCAACGGCCGTAATGCCAACACTTGGGAGGACACGTTTGACTTGGATGTGGAATATGTCGAAAACCTTTCATTCAAGCTTGACTGCAAAATACTTTGGTCTACAATCAAGAATGTACTGGTTAGTAAAGATATTGAAGTCGCCCCTCCTGGGGAATACCTAGATGTAGTCAGAACAAAAAAATACAGATAATATGGAAAAGAAAAAACTACTGATCCTGGGCAGTGACTATGGTACATTAGACACTGTCCATGAAGCACACAAAATGGGATTGCATGTAATCGTTACTGATACGATGGCCACTTCGCCTGCCCGTGTCGCCGCCGACGAGACATGGAACATAAGTACTACCGATATTGATGCCCTTGCCGAAAGATGCAGGAAAGAAGGCATTGCAGGAGTAGTTTACGGCGCCAGCGATTTCAATATCAATAACGGACGTAAATTATGCAAGCTATTGGGACTTCCACACTATTGCCCAGATGACAAGGCATGGGAAACCGCATGCAACAAGGCGGTTTTCAAGTCACTATGCAATGAGGTAGGAGCTCCGGTAGCCACCGGTTACCAACTTAGCGATTCCCTTAGCCGTGAGGAGTTGGACAAAATAAAATATCCGGTCGTTGTAAAGCCAGTGGACAAGAGCGGCAATAGAGGGATGAGCTATTGCTCCAATGAAACAGAGCTTTTGAAAGCATACAAGGAAGCCCGTGAAATTTCAGACAATCCTGTTATAATTGTAGAACGTCAGCTCCACGGACCGGAATATTGTGTCAATTATGTAATCGCCAATGGTGAGGCACGCCTGCTATACTTCAGTTCAGAACATAATGAGCCAGGATATCCACACAATATGTATTCTATTATAGATACAACCTCATCGAACCTGAAAAAATACCTTGAGACAACAAACGAGAAAGTCATAGATGTATTCAAGGCTGCAGGATGCAAGGATGGGATCGCATGGGTTGAGACTATACTTGATTCTGATGGTAATTTCTATCTGCTTGAGATGGGACACCGCTATGGAGGGGAAATGACATATGTCCCATACCGGGATGTGTCTGGTTTCAATTCCATAAGGTTCATGATTGAAATTGCCCTTGGCATAAAGCATTCGGAAAAAGACTTGCCGAAGCCGCTTGACCATGCTTATAAGGAAATTGCCACTTCATATTTCCTTTTCTCCAAAGAAGCCTCTGAAATCGGAAGGCTTGAAGGCCTGGACGAAATCGGCAAACTTCCGAATGTATATGTAGATTTCCCAAAAGGTGTAGGGGCGCCTACACGCTATCGGGCCAGCCTTGGAATAATCCGTATATTCAGTAAGGATGTCGAGGAACTTTGTGAAACCATAAAGTTCATTAACGACCACCTTGTAGTGACAGATAAAAAAGGGGACAACCTTATAGTATATTTTACAGATTTCGGGGCATTGAGGGACGAATACCATAAGGGCCTTGAAGAAATGGCGGAATAATGCGTGTTGATGTAATCAGATTTGACGGTCATACCATCCGTGTAGTCAGGGATGACATCTTCCCTGATATCGGCGGAGGCAACAAGGCCCGCAAGGCTGTATATTATGAACGTGCAATGCGGGAAGGAGGCTATAATGCATGTGTGACCACTGGTGGGATACAGAGCAACCATAACCGGGCCATATCATTGATGTGCGCCCGAAACGGTTGGCATTGCCATAATGTGTATCACGGGCATAAGGAACGGTTTTTAGCGGAAAAGGGCAATGCCTTGCTGGTACGGAAGAGCGGAGCTTCATACGAATTTGTGGAACCACAACAGATAGGGGCTGCAATGGATGCCGCAATGGATCGCCTTTCTGCCAATGGGTTCAAACCCATGTATATACATGGAGGAGGACATGATCTTCCTGGCGGTATCGCTTTTGTCGATGCCGTACGTGAGCTAAAAGCCATTTGCGATGCAGAAGGATATAAGCCAGGACATATTTTCCACGCATCGGGTACTGGTTCCACACAAGCAGGCATAGCAGTGGGCCTTGATGTTGCAGGATGGAAAGATGTAAAGCTGACCGGCATATCTGTAGCGCGCCAGAAAGAGCGCGGTACTTTTGTGATAGAAGAATTTTCCAACCTGCTCGCCGAATTTTATGGCATCCATAAGGACTACCGTGGATGTATCGACTTCAATACGGATTATCTATGCGGCGGTTATGAGCAATTTGTTCCAGACATGTCTGACCTCCTTGACAGAGTAATGAAAGAAACAGGGCTAATGTTTGACACCACCTATTCTGGCAAGGCTTTCTATGGCATGCTTGATCATTTAAACAAGAACAATGTCTCTGGGGACGTGCTTTTCTGGCATACTGGTGGCCTAATGAACTTTATGAAATGATATCATAGAGCCCAAAAAGCCACCATATCCCAACTCGCCACAAATAAAACAAACATACAAAAACAACAAAATATCAACAGATGCTTAACATTCTTTTTTCCTGTGCAGGACGTCGTACATACCTGCTTAAGTATTTTAAGGAACAACTGTCGGATGCCGGGCTGATTGTTGCGACAGATATGCAACTTACAGCACCGGCCCTGACCGTTGCTGATATCAAGATACAAGTCCCTGCTGTGTATGACGATGGCTACATTGACTGTATGTTGGACATATGCAGGCGTCATGATATAAAAGCGGTCATTTGTCTAAACGACCTGGAATTGCCTATACTTTCAAAGGAGAAGGCAAGATTTGAAGCGATCGGAGTAAAGGTAATAGTGTCTGATCCTGAAATAATAGACATATGCTTCGACAAGTACCGCACAGCAAGATATGTCGAGAGTATCGGACTGGACACACCTATGACATTTGTCAATTATGGTGAGGCCGTTGCAGCCATACGTTCTGGCAAACTGAAGTTTCCGATTGTCCTCAAGCCAAGATGGGGATCAGGTTCTATAGGCATTGAATTTGTCAATGACATGGAAGAGCTTGAAGAGACTTATGGCATGCTCATTAAAAAGGTTAAAAAATCGATCCTCGCCAACGCATCCAAAGGGGATGAATTTATCCTCATACAACAGAAAATAGATGGTCAGGAATATGGCCTAGACGTCATGAACGACCTTTCAGGCAGGCATAGGGCAGTATCCGTAAAAAAGAAACTTGCCATGCGGGCCGGAGAGACAGACAAAGCCCAGACTGTTGATAATGCCGATATCCGTTCCATTGGACACACTCTCGGGAAAAGCCTAAGCCATATAGGCAATCTTGATGTTGACGTATTTGAAAAGGATGGCAAGTACTTTGTCCTGGAACTCAACCCACGTTTCGGGGGGGGATTCCCTTTCAGCTATGAGGCTGGGGCAAACCTCCCAGGAGCAATTATTGAATGGCTTAAAGGCAACGATGTTGACGATGACATGCTACAGCCAAATTATAATGAAACATATGCCAAGTGTGATTATCTTGTAAAGATCTAATACATATAATATGAAAGACAGACTTACTTATCTTTTAGACAGTCTTGACCATAAAAGGTTCTGGCCATCGGTGATATTATTGGTAATAGTATGTATGTTCCTTTACCTGAACCTTGATGCAGTCCAACTTCAGGTGAACAATGCCTATAACTTTATTTCTGAGACTTTTGGCTGGTTCTTTATTGTAGTCGATACATTGTGTCTGCTACTTGCCATATATTTCATATTCGGCAGATACCGTAATGTAAAGCTAGGTGGCACCAATGCGAAACCACAATACTCCACGTTCTCATGGGCAGCAATGATATTTACTTCCAGCTGCGGAGCATGGCTACTTGTATACGGTTTCCTTGAACCAATATACATTCTGTCTTCACCGCCATTCCAGATGACTCCCGGATCAGAACAGGCTTTTGAATATGCACAATTGTACGCGCATTTCCATTGGGGCCCGAGCGCATGGTGCATTTATGTTCCGGTCACTATCGCTATCGGGTATCAGGTCTATAATAGAAAAAGTACCCAGAACAGTCTCAGCGGAGCATGCTCTCCGGTCTTGCATAACAACAGGAATAGCATCTGGAGCCTTGTGATAGATATTATTGCTATTTTTGGTGCAATCGTATCTCCAGTGATCTCTATCGGTACAGGAATGCCTGTAATAACATTGTTAATACAGGACCTCCTAGACCTGCCGGAAAGCTCGACTTTGTCCGTACAGCTTTCGATACTGGCTATCTGGGCCATTATTTTCGGGCTTAGTGTATTCCTGGGCGTTAAAAAGGGCATAAAGAATTTTAGTAATATAAACACTGTCGGTGGCTTTTTGTTCATGATTGCAATAGGAATAACAGCAGGCATCATATATGTAATCCAGGCAGAAACAAATGTCGTAGGAATGCTGGTATCCAATCTTCCAAGAATGCAGACATATACAGATCCCTATGGCAATGGAATGTTCGTAAAAGGCTGGACTGCAAGCTATTGGGGGTGTTATATGGTATATATGCCATTGATGGGCGTGTTTAATGCCAAGATATCAAGAGGCAGAACATTGAAACAGATTGCATTCGGACAGCTCGTACTATGTAGTCTCGGTTGTTGGTTATGCATGGGTACGCTAGGAAATTTCGCATTGGACCTTCAGAAGAGCGGTGCTGTGGACCTGGTGTCTATTTTGGCGTCTGATGGGGAGGCTGCTGCTGTATCTGCTCTATTTTCGGCAATGCCCTGGGGTAAAGCCTTCATGGGTATATTTATAGTACTTTGTATAATATTCCTATGTACTACAATGGATTCAAGCACAATAGCCGTTACAGAAATGACTACCCATCATGACAAGGGGGAAGACATGTCCCCGCGTTCATCCCGCATAATTTGGGCTTGCATCGCATGTTTCCTGACATTCATCCTTTTAAGTATAGGCGGATATAAATCCATACGACTGCTATGTCTCATAACAGGCCTTCCATTAGGGATATTGGCCTGTGTAGTAATTGTGTCTTGCCTTAAAATGCTGCGCCATGACTATGGCGATAATAAAAACAGATTAGTATAGAAATGAAAAGATTTTATGCCGCTATGATTTTATCTGTAGCTGCCAGTATCATGGGCTTTGCTCAGATTCCGTATTTCGCGGCTACGGTGGGTAATAATAACGTTTATGGTTATACATCAGTTAAGTTTCGTCCAGGAAACAACTTGCAGGAAACATATTCGACATTCCAATATGGAGTAGGAAATATGTTTGCTACAGGTATTGACCTATATACCAATAATGGAGGATCTTATGGAGGTGTCCTGCTTAGATTTGGCCTGCCTGTATCAGAATGGTTCAATATCGGAGCTCAAGTCACACCGACGTTTGACATGACATCTAACCTATCCCTAAGCTATGTCAACACATCATTATACCTCAACGGTAACATAACGGAAGGAGGCAAGTATTTTTGGTGTGGGAATACGTGGTATGGGATTAACAAGGGAATTGAAAATACGATCTCCCAATACCTGTACTTGGGCGCATCCTACGATTTGCCTCGCGGACAAAAGATAACGCCAATGGTAGGGACTATATATTCATGGAAATTTGATCAGGATGCAGATCTGGCAATTGGAGCGTACTGGACAATCTCTAAATTCAATATATATTTATGGGGCAACGATCTTTTTAAACGTAACCCCAGAGTTGTCGTAGGCGTTGACTTTACTTTTTCTGCAGTGAAATAACAATTACATAATTATGAGTGAGAGGATATTGTTATGCCTGGCACATATGTCGGGCAGGGAAATGGATTTTATCAGAGAGGCTTTCGAGCAGAACTGGGTTGTGCCTATGGGGCCCAACGTCAACGGTTTCGAGTCGGACCTGGAGTGTTTCGTTAACCGCCGCGGACCTGGGGCGGACGGCCGTCCGCAGACTCCGCTGGACAGGAAGGTATGCTGCCTTTCGGCGGGCACGGCTGCTGTACATCTGGCACTTCTGGGATGCGGAGTCGGCCCAGGGGACGAGGTGATAGTGCAGTCGTTCACGTTCTGCGCCTCATCGCACCCGGTGACCTACCTTGGGGCGACCCCAGTGTTCGTTGACTCCGAGCGCCAGACATGGAACATGGACCCGGAACTGCTGGAAGAGGCCATTAAGGACCGCATCGCAAAAACAGGCCGCAAGCCCAAGGCCATTGTACCGGTGGCCCTATACGGGATGCCGTATCAGGTGGACCGTATCATGGAGGTAGCTGGACGCTACGGCATCCCGGTGGTGGAAGACGCCGCCGAGGGCATGGGCTCATGCTTTGACGGGCAGGTGCTGGGAACATTCGGCCGTTATGGGGTACTGTCGTTCAACGGCAACAAGATGATCACGACCTCCGGCGGCGGCGCGCTCATATGCAACGACGCAGAGTCGGCCCGCGAGATATTGTACTACGCCACCCAGGCCCGTGAGGCCTACCCCTACTACCAGCATACGGATATAGGGTACAACTACCGCATGTCCAACATCTGCGCCGGCATAGGCCGCGGACAGATGACTGTCATTGACGAGCATATAGCACACCACAAGCATGTTCAGGCACTGTACCGTGAACTCCTCGCCGATGTTGAGGGTGTGACGCTACACGACAACCCGTCGCCGCGCTATGACTCAAACTTCTGGCTGTGCACCGTCACTCTTGATCCCTCATTGAAAGTCAAAGGACAGGAAGATGCCTATGCAGCAGCCCTCAGCGGCGCCGTGGGCGGTGCCGCCGGAGTGGTACACGCTGCCAAAACCCCGACAACCGACTGCCAGCCCAATGCCAACGTAGAGGCCATGCGCATGGCTCTTGACGCGGCCAACATAGAGGCGCGTCCGCTGTGGAAGCCCATGCACCGCCAGCCTGTATACGCATCCAACCCCGCGTATGTCAACGGGGTGAGCGAGTCGCTGTTCCACGTGGGTCTATGCCTCCCTGCAGGCCCGTGGGTATCGGATGACGATGTACGGCGCATCGTGGACACCATCCGGGATGCTATCCTGGACTAGCCGTCTGTACTGCCATACCTTAATATAGATGACCAACCGCCAGCCCGGACTCCATGCCGGGCTGGCGCTGTTTTATAGAATGGCTATGGCTTTAATTATCTGTCCTTTTCAATTTCTGTTTAGGCAATACATTCAATTATTGCTCTAAATCATTATATCCATATCAAATATTAAGGCCAATGATAGCTATTATGATACCTGCTATCTGCAACAGTAATATTTTCCAGCGCCGGTTTCTATATTCAGCCTTTAATTCATCAAGCTTAAGGGGAATGCCCTTTACTTCGTGATATTTCTTATACCTCCACATGCCTATCCTCAGCTGCATTATAATAGCTATGAAACAGATTGCCAGCCCGGTGTAAAACATAAAACTATCCATATAATGGAAACAAGCCCCGGGATTAAAATGTTTGTCACGGTCATCCATATGCGTTATCTGAGCTCCTGCCCCATATGCATCATTTCTAAATTTTAACGGCACATGCAATTTTTATACAGCTGCTGCGTCTAACAATTATAGATAACCCAGATAGTCATCTTGCAGACATCATGCACATTTCAATTCCAATTGTCCTTCTTGCCGCCATGGCCGTTATAGGGGCTAGAGTATGGACCAGAAAAAAGCCGGATAAAAAGAAATCCGCATATGTGATAATAATTGTGTCGGCCTCACTTATAATGGTTGCACTGGCATTGAACGGTGATTTGCTTAATTAAATAGATATAGGATATGGACTGGTGGCAATACTTGATTTCCGCTATAATCATTGGACTGATATGGAATCCTGTGGAAACCCATATAAACAGGCTTACAAAAAGGAAATGGCTGCGGTATGTAGTGTCTTTTCTGGTATTGTTCCCCTTAATATGGATATTAAATACCCTTTTGTCGCTGATAGGCCATAACGAAGGCTAGAGGGAGGCCTAATAAAAAAACCGCCGATCCATAGGGGCAACCCTTAGTCCGGCGGATATTATTGCGGAGTGAGGGACTCCAGAACCTACGCTTTCAGAAAATATCATAAAATTGCAAATCACTGATAATC
>ERZ777011.1287-NODE-1287-length-27718-cov-11.268518_pt1 | contig 27718 bp, 25 predicted proteins | sample MGYA00374964_ERZ777011 | MGnify/ENA primary metagenome ERZ777011 (study PRJEB29310, sample SAMD00008975) | mouse gut metagenome | study: EMG produced TPA metagenomics assembly of the Metagenome analysis of fecal microbiota from mouse which was promoted... | reverse complement strand
TTTTTGTTTCATGTCGCGCACCCACTCGTCAAAATACAAATGTTCAATACGTCCGGTATTGAACGAAGAAGAACGGCGGAGTATACCGTGTACTTCGTAACCTTTTTGCAATAGAAATTCGGCAAGGTAAGAACCATCTTGTCCGGTGATGCCTGAAATTAGGGCTTTTTTCATACGCTATTATTTAATATAATTGAAAATGTGGGTGCAAATGTCGGTATTTTTTGTGAGCCAGCCAAGTTACTATCCAATTATTTTTCAGCACAGTCATTCAGCATGGTTTTTCCTTGTTATTTTGTCGATAATCAAAGCGATAGCTCCGCCCGGAACTCCCGGGGCGGCTACCATGGTGATGCCCAGCATAAAGATAAATCCGGCAAACAAGGGGAAGTCGAACGGTATTCCTTGCATCATCATCAATGCCAGTGCGCAGGCTACGATTTTCTGTGTACTGCCCGACAGATGGATGGTGGCGCAGAGCGGAATCACGAAACCTGCCACTTCGGCAGATACCCCGTTCTTTTTGCTCTGTTCCAGCGTTACGGGGATGGTGGCTGCCGAAGACTGTGTGCCCAATGCCGTGAAGTAAGCCGGCAGCATTTTATGAAGTAGTTTAAACGGGTTTTTATGTACAAACAGTGCCGCGATGGAATACTGAAAAACTAACAGGAAGATGTGAAGGGCAAAGATGACTCCGATAATTTTAATAAACACCATCAGGATGGAATATACTTGTCCCGAATGTGTCATGTTGAGGAATATGCCAAAGATATAAAGGAATATCCGCACTAGCGGAGCCGGGAAAAAAATGCCGATGGCAATACCCAAAATGATGGCGATTACGATGCGTGCCAACAAACCGATTTTGATCTTCTTCATCCTTGATTTTATTTGTAAAGCACAAAAATAATACTTAAATCCAAAATATAGCGAACAAATGTGCATTTCAACTGTTACTAAATAAAGAATATTCGAAATATATCAGTTATGACAAATCAGAATAAAACAGAAATCGGACTTATCGGCTTGGCTGTGATGGGCGAGAATCTTGCTTTAAACATGGAGAATAAGGGGTGGCACGTATCGGTCTATAACCGTACGGTTCCCGGAGTAGAGGAAGGAGTGGTAGATCGCTTTATGAATGGTCGTGCGAAAGGTAAAAACATCGAAGGATTCACAGATATAAAGGCATTTGTAGATTCGATAGCTACTCCCCGTAAGATAATGATGATGGTTCGTGCCGGAAGTCCGGTTGACGAACTGATGGACCAGCTGTTCCCGTTGCTTTCACCGGGCGACATTCTTATTGATGGCGGCAACTCCCATTACGAAGATACCAACCGCCGCGTCAAACTGGCGGAGTCGAAAGGATTTCTCTTCGTCGGCAGCGGAGTGTCCGGCGGCGAAGAAGGAGCCTTGAATGGGGCTTCTATCATGCCCGGTGGTTCGGAGAAAGCATGGCAGGAAGTGAAGTCGATCCTTCAAAGCATTGCGGCAAAAGCACCGGACGGCACTCCTTGTTGTCAGTGGGTAGGTCCTGCCGGATCGGGCCATTTTGTGAAGATGATTCACAACGGTATCGAATATGGTGATATGCAGCTGATTGCCGAAGCCTATTGGGTGATGAAAAAGTTGCTGGATCTGAACAATGAGGAAATGGCTGATGTCTTTGCCCGTTGGAACGAAGGCAAACTGCGCAGCTACCTGATCGAAATCACCGCCAACATCCTGCAACATAAAGACAAATCGGGAGGCTATCTGATTGATAAAATTCTGGATGCGGCAGGACAGAAAGGAACCGGCAAATGGTCGGTCATCAACGCTATGGAACTCGGTATGCCGTTGGGATTGATTGCCACGGCGGTATTCGAACGAAGCCTTTCGGCACAGAAAGACTTGCGTCATCAGGCTTCCAGGCAATATCAGTGTCAACATACACAACCTATATATAATAAGGTGGAACTCGTAAAGAATCTGTTTTCTGCTCTTTATGCTTCCAAACTTGTCTCTTATGCCCAGGGATTCGCCGTGCTGCAACGTGCTTCCGACGCTTTCGACTGGCATCTCGACCTGGCTTCCATTGCCCGTATATGGCGTGGGGGATGCATCATCCGCAGTATATTCCTGAACGACATTGCTGCCGCTTTCGATGCCGCCGACAAGCCTAAACACTTGTTGCTGGCTCCTTATTTTAAAGAAGAAATGAAAACGTTGCTTCCCGGATGGAAGAACCTGGTGGCGGAAGCCATGAAAGAAGAGCTTCCCGTTCCTGCTTTCTCTTCTGCACTGAATTATTTCTTTTCGCTCACATCTGCCGATCTGCCCGCCAACCTTGTGCAGGCACAACGCGATTATTTCGGCGCGCACACTTTCGAGCGCAAAGATGAGTTGCGCGGACAGTTCTTTCACGAGAACTGGACAGGGCACGGAGGAGATACGAAATCGGGTACGTATAACGTATAAATAGAAAACAGCTTTGAAATGATAAATGGGAATTTCTATTTCACCACAGAGGACACGGAGGTTTACTATTTTTTATTTACTATAGAGTAACACAGAGTCTTACGTATTTAGAATCGTATTTGACGTCAGTTCGATATAAGCTTGTGCTATTCCTGAAGGAGGGGAAACCATGCGGACGAAGTTATATCGAACTTACGTTATTTATCGCTTTGTTTTACTTACGGAAAGAGAGAGAAGAACTCTGTGCCTCCGTGTCCTCTGTGGTGAAATATAAATCGTCTCAAAACAGAAACTAAAACCACTCTTGAAAAATGGATAAATTTGCAATGATCATTTTCGGTGCGTCGGGTGACCTGACCAAGCGCAAGCTGATGCCCGCCCTTTACTCCCTCTACCGTGAGAAGCGGTTGACCGGAGAATACTCTATATTGGGTATCGGGCGTACGGTCTATTCTGACGATAACTACCGTTCTTATATATTAGAAGAACTGCAACAGTTCGTAAAGTCCGAAGAACAGGACACAGCTCTGATGGCTTCGTTTGTCTCCCATCTCTACTATCTACCGATGGACCCGGCAAAAGAAGAAGGCTACCCGCAACTCCGCCAACGCCTGTCCGACTTGACCGGTGAGGCAACCCCGGACAACCTGCTGTTCTACCTCGCCACTCCACCGTCACTGTACGGAGTAGTGCCCTTGCACCTCAAAGCTGCCGGACTCAACACCCCCCATTCACGTATCATCGTCGAGAAACCTTTCGGTTATGATCTCGAATCGGCACGTGAACTGAATAAAACGTATGCCTCTGTTTTCAATGAGCATCAAATTTACCGTATCGACCATTTTCTCGGTAAGGAAACCGCCCAAAATGTACTGGCTTTCCGTTTTGCCAACGGCATCTTCGAACCTCTCTGGAACCGTAACTATATCGACTACGTAGAAATCACAGCCGTAGAAAATCTGGGTATCGAGCAACGCGGCGGATTCTATGAAACGGCAGGCGCGCTGCGCGATATGGTACAGAATCACCTGATACAGCTCGTAGCCCTTACGGCTATGGAACCGCCCGCTGTTTTCAATGCCGACAATTTCCGTAACGAAGTGGTGAAGGTCTACGAATCTCTCACCCCGTTGAATGAAGTGGATTTGAACGAACACATCGTTCGTGGACAATATACCGCCTCCGGCAATAAAAAAGGCTACCGTGAAGAAAAAGGAGTGGCTCCCGATTCGCGCACGGATACTTATATTGCCATGAAACTGGGCATTAGCAACTGGCGCTGGAGTGGCGTTCCGTTCTACATTCGTACAGGTAAACAAATGCCGACGAAGGTAACGGAAATCGTCGTTCATTTCCGTGAGACACCTCATCAGATGTTTCATTGTGCCGGTGGCAACTGTCCGCGGGCTAATAAATTGATTCTTCGTTTGCAACCGAATGAAGGGATAGTGCTTAAAATCGGAATGAAAGTGCCCGGCGCAGGCTTTGAAGTGCGGCAGGTGACGATGGATTTCAGTTACGCGCAGCTGGGCGGCGTACCCAGTGGCGACGCTTATGCCCGTCTGATAGACGACTGCATTCAGGGCGATCCGACTTTATTTACTCGAAGTGACGCGGTAGAAGCCTCATGGAAATTTTTCGATCCGGTGCTTCGCTATTGGAAAGACAACCCCGACGCACCCCTCTACGGTTATCCCGCAGGTACGTGGGGACCCCTGGAAAGCGAAGCAATGATGCACGAACACGGGGCCGAATGGACGAATCCTTGTAAGAATTTGACGAATACAGATCAATATTGTGAATTATGAAATTATCAGTTTTTCCTTCATCTATTGAAACTTCACGAGCATTAATACTACGCTTGGTGGAAATTATGAATGAAGAGCCGGACAGAGTGTTCAATATCGCAGTCAGCGGTGGCAACACCCCTGCTCTGATGTTCGATTTATGGGCAAATGAATATGTAAAAAGTACCCCGTGGGACCGTATGCGGATTTACTGGGTAGATGAACGCTGTGTGCCTCCCGATGATTCGGATAGTAATTACGGAATGATGCGCAAACTTCTTTTGGGTTTGACGCCCATTCCGTATGAAAACGTATTCCGTATTCGTGGAGAGGCGAAGCCTGCGAAAGAAGCGGTCCGCTATTCGGAGTTGGTTCGTCAGCAAGTGCCGCTGAAGCGTGGCTGGCCCGAATTTGATATTGTGCTGCTGGGAGCCGGAGACGACGGACACACGTCTTCCATCTTTCCCGGACAAGAAGACTTGCTGATTTCAAACTCTATTTATGTAGTCAGTGCCCATCCCCGTAACGGGCAGAAGCGCATCGCAATGACGGGATATCCCATTCAGAATGCCCGCTATGTCATTTTCCTGATTACCGGGAAAAATAAAGCCGATATAGTGGATGAAATCTGCCATTCGGGAGACACCGGTCCCGCAGCCTATATAGCTCATCACGCGCAGAATGTAGAGCTGTTTACGGATAAAGCGGCTGCCGCATATATTGACGATGGTAATAGATGTGGTAATAAATAAGCTGGAACTGTTTGGTAGACGAACCTGACAAAGACTAAGAATAAAAGATTGGAGGAGGATTACACTTGGGTAATCTCCTCCACTATATATTTATCTTGTACTCTTTTACAAGTACAGACAAAGTATTCCGGATGCTTCAGGGCACCTTCTAAAGTATCAGGAAGAACCATCTCTTTGGTACGTCGATCCATTGCCACTGTTGCATATAGAATACCTTCTTTTTTGCATCTTTCAATTAATGCACTTTTTAGTTCTTCTATGCTATATTCCATTTGTGTGAGACTTTAATGGCTGCAAAGTTATGAAAAATATGTATGTTTTCTGCAATAATATTCCTGTAATATATAAAAATGGCTTCCTTGTTCGTCCGCCGACGAGGAAGCCATTAACACAAAAACTAAACTAGACTTAACTAAACTATTCTATTCTTGGAATTTCACAATCCCTTTCTGTTTTCTGCAAAGGTAGATATAAAACGGATTCTAGCAAATTATAATCGACAAAAATTACTTTCTTACCGATAAAATAATGAATAATCAGCTCCTTTCATCAAGAAAAGTCTGAAAAACTTGCTTGTAACTATCGCTGATAGGAATATATGTCTTGTCAAACACGATACGTCCGCGGTCAATCACACGTATTTTATCTTTCTGTACGATGAATGAGCGGTGCACACGCATGAAACGAGTGGATGGCAGGAGTTCTTCCATGGCTTTCATACTCATCAGTGACAGGATAGGTTTGGGAGCGTCTTCCGTATATATTTTAATGTAATCTTTCAGCCCTTCGATATACATGATTTTCTTCAAGTCCACTTGCACTAGTTTGTAGTCGCTTTTCACAAAGATACTGTCTATCTCTTCTGGCTTCTGCACGAGTTCGAACCATTGGAGAGCTTTGTTGGCAGCTTGCAGGAAATCGACGTATGAGATCGGTTTCAGCAAGTAATCGAGTGCGTTGACACGATAACCGTCGATGGCATACTGTCCGAAAGCGGTGGTAAACACAATGCGGGTATGCGGATCTACCATCTTCGAGAACTCCAGACCGTTAAGCTCCGGCATCTGAATGTCCAAAAACAGGAGATCGACCTTCTCGCCCGGTAATTCTTTCATTGCCTGAACCGCACTGGAATACTTTCCTGCAAGTTGCAGGAACGGAGTCTTGTTCACATAACTCTCTAACAGGCTAAGTGCTAAAGGCTCATCGTCAACGATTGCACAACGTAACATCATACTATTTATATTTAAAGTTTGATATCCAAAATCTGGTACTTGGCGTTTTATACTAAACGTTTTCCTTTCTACTCTCCAATCTTGATACTCAATCTCGATTCATACACCTTTTCGTCTTCTGAGGTACCTTTCAACCAAGTGTAAGCTGCCGGATAAAGTATCTCCAACCGACGGCTGACTTGTTCCAATCCCACGCCTGATCCACTCTTATCCCCCGCAGTTTTAGGATGATTGCTATTGCGGATTTCGCACACCACTTCGTTGTCATTCTCCGAAATATGAATGCTGATGAAACTTGATTCGGTAGGAGAGATGCCATGCTTGAAAGCGTTCTCTATCAAAGAGATAAAGATAAGCGGGGCGATGAGTGTCTGACTGTCGGGCTGGATATCGAATTTGGTAATCATCTGCACATTGGCAGACAGGCGGATGCGCATCAGTTCGATGTAATTGCGGATAAAATCGACCTCCTTACAGAGAGGAACGTACGTCTGCTGGTTATCATACAACACATAGCGAAGCAGTTTGCTCAATTCCTGAACTGCCTGTTGCGCCTTGTCCGAGTCAAATGCAATCAGTGCATAGATGTTATTCAGCGTATTCAGCAGAAAGTGAGGATTCAGTTGGTTTCGCAGGTTCTTCAGTTCCGCTTCCGCACGGTTCCGTTCCGCCTCTTTGCGGGCAGCTTCGTTCTGTGTCCATCGGGCGCTCATGCGGATAGCGGCACTTAGTCCGATGGTGAATACGAGACTCAACATATCTCTAAGGAAAAACAACCATCCCGGAGGCATCCCAGGCCTTTTGGGTCTGGAGACCAATGACGGATCGAACGTCAGACTTTGCCAGAGATGAAGCAACACACCGATGACACATAAAAAGATAATGTTGTAGACCACATATCTTTTGGACTGACTTTGGAAAAGATAGCGCGGCACAAGAATGAAATAATTCACGTAGAACACAATCATGAAAGAGAGTGGTACGGCAAGATGGCGTATATAAGCCATCCAGTTGATGTTCCCGTTCCCACGTTCGACGAAGAAGAACGGGAAACCGAACATAATCCCCCAGCTGATAATATGTATCAGCACTTCCAGGGGACGACGTGCGGATGTAAAGGTTTGTTTCATAAAGACAAAGATAATTCTTTTATTGGAAATTATCCGTATTATTCGTATCGGATGGCTTCTATCGGATCTAAATCTGCTGCTTTCTTAGCCGGATACCATCCGAAGAAGACTCCTGTGACGGTACATACTGCGAAGGAGAGGAATACACTCCACGGCTGGATGTAGATAGGCCAATGGGCTACGCTCTTGACAATCCAGCTGGCTCCGCAGCCGATCATCACTCCGATGATACCTCCTGTGATACTGATCATGATGGCTTCGATGAGGAATTGACTAAGAATGTCGACTCCGCGTGCACCGACAGACATACGCAGACCAATTTCACGGGTACGCTCCGTAACGGATACATACATGATGTTCATAATCCCGATACCACCTACTATGAGCGAAATGCCTGCGATGCAAGCAAGCAGTGTGGTCATCAGGTCGGTGGTCGAGTTGAGCATTGTGCTCAGTTCTTGTTGGGTGCGGATGGTGAAATCGTCGTTGTCCGAAGCCTTCAGTTTATGGTTGCGGCGGAGGATTGTACTGATTTCGTCAGTTGCATAGTCCGTCATATCCTCGGTGAGGGCAGAGGCAAACACTCCCTGCAAGTACGTAACGGCAAGCAGGCGTTTCATCACGGTGGTGTATGGTGCAAGCACTACGGCATCCTGGTCTTGTCCCATGGAGTTGTATCCTTTGGCTTTGAGCACTCCTACCACACGGAAAGGTATTTTGTTGAAACGGATAATCTTACCCACCGGATCGCTTCCGTCCGGAAACAGATTGTCTACTATGGTCTTTCCGATCACGCAGACTTTTGCCGAGCTTTGTATGTCGGCTTCTGTAAACATATCTCCGTTTTCAACAGTCAGTTGGCGAATATTGAGATATTCTGTTCCGACACCGTTCACCGAAGCCGGATAGTTGTTGTTACCGGCTATGAGCTGCCCCGATGACGAGACATTGGGACTGATGGCAGACAGGAAACTGGTCTCATCGCGCAAGGCTTCGTAGTCGGCTAGTTTCAAGGTCTGCATCGCAGACGGGTCCTGACGGACACCTCCACGCATATCGGCTCCCGGATGAATCATGATCATGTTCGATCCCATCTCGGAAATCTGCTGCTGGATGCTTTTCTTCGAACCTTGTCCGATAGCCAGCATTGTGATGACGGAAGCAACACCGATAATGATACCGAGCATGGTGAGAAAAGCACGCAACTTATTGTTCGCCAATGCCCGGAGAGCTATCTTTAATAAATTAGTTCCATTCATGTTTATAAAGTTATGGAGTTATTAATGGAGTTCTGGTTACTCCTTGTCACATTAGTTAACGTCAGTTGGATATAAGCCTGTATTTTCCTACCACCCCGTCCTTCGAACTTACATTCATTAATCCTCGTCATTCTTCGGCAATGCAGCCAGCGCTTCGGCGGCAGACAGAATGTTGGGATTGGTCGTATCTTCTATCACCTGACCGTCGCGCAGACGGATATTCCGGCTGCTATATAGCGCAAGTTCGGGATTGTGTGTCACAAAGATAATCGTACGTCCCTCTGCATGAAGTTTCTGAAACAATACAAGTATCTCGAAGGAGGTACGGGTATCAAGGTTTCCGGTCGCTTCGTCGGCAAGAATGACTGCCGGATTGTTGACCAAGGCACGTGCGATGGCCACCCGTTGCATCTGCCCGCCGGACATCTGGTTGGATTTATGTTCCAGGCGGTCGCCCAATCCTACAGCCTGTAAGGATTCGATGGCACGTCGGCGACGTTCGGAAGCACTGACGGCGGAGTTATACATCAGCGGTAGTTCCACATTTTCCACCGCCGTTGTTTTGGGCAACAGGTTGTAGCTTTGGAACACGAACCCGATCTTCCGGTTTCTTAGTACCGCACGTTGAGGTTTGCTCATCGTACGTACGGGAATATCGTCGAGCAGATACTCTCCGCTGGTAGGGGTGTCCAGGCAGCCTAATATATTGAGCAGTGTAGACTTCCCCGAACCGGAAGTACCCATGATGGTGACAAACTCCCCTTCATTGATATTGAACGAAACGCCTCGCAATGCGTGAACGGTTTCGTCGCCTACCTGAAAGTTACGTTTGATATTTTGTATTTCAATTACTTTTTTCATTGTCAATAATGTGCTGATGCGCCCATTCGTTATTGGCACATCGAATAATTATTTTCTTTTCTTACTTCCCGGAGGGCCTGGCATGAACGGGCTTCTTTCTCCGCCGTTTTCCATCTTTCCTTCAGGTCCCATACTCTCACTGGGCATAACACCTACGGTAGCTTCGGTCACCACCTTTGTCCCTTCGGCAATGCCACTGATAATTTCGGTGGATATACCGTTGCTGATTCCCACTTCTACCGGATGGGCGGTGAATGTAGTTCCTTCGCGCGTCCAAAGTTTATGTTTGCCTTCGCAATCTTTCACGATGTCATTTTTACCGATCAGCGGTGCTTCCGGTGTAAATCGTAAGGCTTTGTTCGGAACGGACAACACGTTTTTCTTGTCAAGGATATAGATCGTGACATTAGCTGTCAGGCGGGGTTTCAGTTTCAAGTCGGGGTTGGGGGCGGAGATGACTACTTCGTAAGTGACTACTGTTGAAGTGCTGTTCGTGCTGCTCGTACTGCTTGCGTCGCCCAAACGAATCTGGGTAACGGTTCCTTCGAATACATCATTCGGATAAGCATCTACCGTGAAGCTGGCACGCTGGCCTTCTATGATACCGCCTATATCAGCTTCATCTACATCGGCCACTACTTGCATCTGTGTCAGGTCGGCAGCAATGGTGAACAGTGTCGGGGTCTCGAATCCGGAAGCAACGGTTTGTCCTGCTTCTACATCACGGCTGATGACTACTCCGTCAATCGGTGAAGTAATGGTAGCGTAAGACAGGTTGCGTTCTGCTTTCGCGAGCGATGCCTTGCTGCTGTCATAGCTGCTTTTCGCTTTCTGATAATTGTAGAGAACCTGCTCGAAGTCCGTATCACTAATCAGCGACTTTTCGTGCAAGCCTTTGTTGCGTTCGTAATTCTTTTTCTGATATTCATATTCAGCTTTCGCACCGTCGTAAGTTGCCCGCTGTGATGCCAGTTCGCTTTGCAATGTGACGCGGTCCATTTCAGCAATCAACTGTCCTTTGGTTACTTCCGAGTTGTAGTCTACGTAAATTTTGTCGATGATACCGGACACTTGTGTACCAACTTCTACTTCCGTTACCGGTTCGATCGTTCCGGTAGCAGTCACCGAATTTGAAATATCGCCTTTACTGACAGTAGCGGTGGCGTACGTCACCTTGTGTTTGGCGGGTGAACCGGCAAAGAACCACATTCCTGCTCCTGCCACCACAACGACTGCCACGGCGATTAGAATAATCTTTTTCGTTTTCATTCGTTTATTATGCTTTTATTTATAATGCTGATTGTATACTCTTTATAAAGCTAATTGATCTCCCTGATAGAATTTCAGCAACTGCGTGTTCAGTATAGCCATATATTTAGCCTGAAGCTGTTCCTGTTGTGCTTGCAGCAGATTATTCTTTTCAGTAAGGAGTTCTACGGTATTCTTCATTCCCAAATTAAACTGTTCGCTCGTCAACTCATAGCTGATTTTTGTACTTTTCAGCTTTTCGTTAGCGGCGGCATAACGCTGTTGCGCACTGTTGGCATCCAGCCAAAGGGTCTCAATGGTTTTGTACAGTGCCTTTTGTTCGTCCAATAGGGAAAGCATGCTCGTTTCGTACTGCAATTTAGCTTTTTGTACGGCACTTTTCGTTTGACGGTTATTGAAAATAGGCACACTGACAGACAGTCCGATAGAGTTGTTCCATCCGTTCTTCACTTGTTCTCCGAAGGTGAAGTCGCTGCCACTGGTATGGTTGGTTCCAATTCCTGCGCTAAGGCTGATGGTAGGGAAATAGCTCGATTTGGCGATATTGATACCCAGTTCGGAAGCCTCTACATTCAGTTTGCTCGCTTCTATTTCCGGACGAAGGCCCAAAGCACTGATGTACACTTCTCTTTTGGCAGGCAGCGGAGCCAGTACATTTTCGTCGGACAGGGCAGGGAGGAAGATGTTCATTTCATTCTCCCCATCCAGTTCGAGCAGTTGTTTCAGTTGCAATTTGTAATCTTCAAGCGTGGCTTGCGCGGTGACAAGTTGGTAACGGTCGGTGCTCACTTGTGCTTCCAGTTGCGCGAGGTCGCTTTTGGCAATACTTCCGGCATTCAGAAGTTCCTGTCCGCGGTCGCGCTGTGCAATGGAGACTTGCAGGGTGTTTTCGTTTACTCTCACAGATTCGGCTGCATAAAGAATCTGGATATACACTTGGGCGATAGACTCCTGAATATTATTTTCGGAAGTTGCCACATCCAGCTCGGCGATCTGATTGTTCAACTTTTCCTGTTGGATAGTTTTCAACCGTTTATTACCATTATATAGAGTCCACGAAGCATTCAGTCCATAATTACCGTTGTAGCTCGTTTTGCTGTTGCTACTGATAATCTCACTACCGCTCACCCGGCTACTTGTCTCCTGATACGGACGATTCACCACCTGATGGCCGGTAGAAAACGAAAGACTGGGGAACAAGGCAGCTTTAGCTGTTTTCACATCAATCTGCGTGCCCGCTGCAGTGATCCGGTTCTTGCGAATAGTAATGTTCTGCTCCTTTGCATAGTCGATGCATGACTGCAAATCCCATTGGGTCGGAATCCTCATTTCTTGCAGCGTATCGGCTTGCAGCAGAGAACTTTGGGCAGATATGCCGGGCAGCATACCTGCTCCAAGAAATGTCATCACTGTCAATCTTCTTACATTTATCATATTCATACTTCTATTGATTTACTGCCAGCGAAAGTACGTACATATTATATATGCCGCAAAAACGATAGACGGATGAGGTTATTTCGCCGTTAAATGATTTTTTTCTGTCGATAGGCAGGTTCTTGAAGAAAAACACGACAAATCTTACAACTTTTTTGACTACTTGTTTGTTTTAATTATAAAAAATGTATATTTGTACTCATTACAAATTCTAATGTAAACAAATGAAGAATACACTGCTTACGATCTGGAACTTCTATTTGGAGGGCTTCCGTAGTATGACCTTAGGGCGTACGCTATGGATTATTATTTTGCTGAAATTATTCGTCATGTTCTTCATCCTCAAAATGTTCTTTTTCCCGGATTTCCTTGGCGACCACCCGACGGATGCCGACAAAGGTACATACGTGGGAAATGAACTGATAGAGCGTGCTATTCCCGATAAACCGATTGATTTTTAACTCTTAAACTACATAGGATTATGATTGAAAGTATTGACACTTCACTGATCGATTGGTCGAGAGCCCAATTTGCGATGACAGCCATGTACCACTGGATTTTTGTTCCCCTCACACTCGGACTGGCAGTGGTGATGGGAATCATGGAGACGCTGTATTATAAAACAGGCAACGAATTTTGGAAAAAGACTGCCCAGTTTTGGATGAAACTTTTCGGTATCAACTTTGCCATCGGTGTGGCAACGGGTTTGATTCTGGAATTCGAGTTCGGTACGAACTGGAGTAATTATTCGTGGTTTGTAGGAGATATTTTCGGTGCCCCGTTGGCTATTGAAGGTATTCTGGCATTCTTTATGGAAGCTACGTTTATTGCGGTTATGTTTTTCGGATGGGGAAAAGTAAGTAAACGTTTCCACTTGGCTTCCACTTGGCTGACAGGATTGGGGGCTACGATTTCTGCCTGGTGGATTCTTGTTGCCAACGCATGGATGCAGCATCCGGTAGGCATGGAGTTCAATCCTGACACTGTCCGTAATGAGATGGTCGATTTTTGGGCGGTGGCTACTTCACCTGTAGCAGTCAATAAGTTCTTCCACACGGTATTGTCCGGCTGGGTGTTGGGTGCTATTTTTGTAGTAGGTGTCAGTTGTTGGTACTTGCTGAAAAAACGCAATCGTGAGTTTGCGCTGGCGAGCATCAAGATTGGTGCCATCTTCGGATTGGTGGCATCGTTGCTCTCTGCTTGGACGGGCGACGGTTCCGGTTATCAGATTGCCCAAACGCAACCGATGAAACTGGCTGCTGTGGAAGGTCTGTATGAAGGCGGCACGAATGTCGGTCTGGTCGGAATAGGAGTATTGAACCCTGAAAAGAAGACTTACAACGATGGGAAAGATCCTTTCCTCTTCCGTTTTGAAATCCCGAGTATGCTTTCTTTCCTTGCCGAGCGTGATGTGGACGGCTACGTTCCGGGCATTGCGAATATCATCGAAGGTGGTTATCAGTTGAAAGACGGATCGACAGCTCTCTCTGCTGCCGAGAAGATAGAACGTGGTAAAACGGCTATCGGCGCACTGGCTGCCTATCGTGCCGCAAAGAGTGCCGGACACGAGGAGGATGCGAAGATTGCCTATCGTGTATTGCAGGAAAATATTCCCTATTTTGGCTACGGATATATCAAAGACGTGAACCAACTGGTTCCGAATGTTCCTCTCAACTTCTATGCATTCCGTGTCATGGTCATCTTGGGCGGATATTTCATCCTGTTCTTTATTACCGTTCTTTTCTTCATCTATAAAAAGGATTTGAGCCGGATGCGCTGGATGCATTGGATTGCTCTGCTGACAATTCCTTTGGGGTACATCGCCGGACAAGCCGGATGGGTGGTTGCCGAATGTGGTCGTCAGCCGTGGGCCATCCGCGATATGTTGCCTACAATGGTTGCCATCTCCAAATTGGATGTAAGCTCCGTGCAAACTACGTTCTTTATCTTCCTGCTCCTGTTTACAGTGATGCTGATTGCCGGTGCCGGAATTATGGTGAAAGCCATCAAGAAGGGACCGGAAAAATAAGTATTAAGTATTAGGTATTAAGTGTTAAGCGTAGCTGCTGGTATGGTTTGCTGCTTTGTTAATACTTAATATTTGATGCCTAATACTTATTACGAACCTTCAAAGGCGAAGCATAATACCTAATACTTATTACTTAATACTTAAACTTTATGTATATATTTTTGCAACAATATTGGTGGCTTGTCGTTTCCTTGCTGGGAGCCATACTTGTGTTCTTATTGTTTGTGCAGGGGGGTAATTCATTGTTGTTCTGTCTGGGTAAAACCGAAGAGCATCGTAAGATGATGGTGAATTCTACCGGGCGTAAGTGGGAGTTTACGTTTACTACGTTGGTGACGTTTGGAGGAGCTTTCTTTGCTTCTTTCCCGTTGTTCTACAGTACCAGTTTCGGTGGTGCTTATTGGCTTTGGATGATTATACTTTTCAGTTTTGTATTGCAGGCTATCAGTTATGAGTTTCAGAGTAAGGCAGGAAATCTGTTAGGTAAGAAGACATATCAGACTTTCTTGGTGATTAATGGGGTAGTGGGTCCTGTGTTACTTGGCGGGGCGGTGGCTACTTTCTTCACTGGTTCTGATTTCTATATTAATAAGGCGAACATGACAGACACTATTATGCCGATAATCAGTCATTGGGGAAATGGCTGGCACGGATTGGATGCGTTGACGAATATCTGGAATGTAATTCTCGGATTGGCAGTCTTCTTCCTTGCACGTGTATTGGGAGCACTCTATTTCATTAATAATATTGATGATAAAGCGTTGACCGACAAATGTCGTCGTGCAGTACGCAATAACACAGTTTTGTTTCTTGTATTCTTTTTGCCGTTTGTCATTCGTACATTAGTGTCCGAAGGCTTTGCCGTTAACCCGGAAACGCAGGAGATTTATATGCAGCCATACAAGTATTTCACTAACTTTATTGAAATGCCGATAGTGCTGGTTTTATTCCTGATTGGGGTGGCGCTGGTTCTTTTCGGTATCGGAAAGACATTGCTTAAAAATACTTTTGATAAAGGTATCTGGTTTGCCGGAATCGGTACGGTACTGACTGTTTTGTCTTTGCTACTGGTAGCGGGATATAACAACACTGCCTATTATCCGTCATACACCGACCTGCAAAGCTCATTGACGTTAGCCAATAGCTGCTCCAGTGAATTTACACTGAAGACAATGGCTTATGTTTCCATTCTTGTTCCGTTTGTGATTGCTTATATTTTCTACGCTTGGCATAGTATCGACCGGCATAAGATTACCGGGAAAGAGATGGATGAAGGAGGACACTCATACTAATATATCATTAAAAACTCCCCTTATTTTACATCACTCTAAGTCATGGTAGAGAGAGGAAATAAGGGGAGTTTTTTATATATTACACTTAGCGTGTATGCCAAAATACTTTTCTTTAGAAAAATACCCCTGCCACACACACACAACTTGGATTGCACACTTAAAGTTTTGTGTGAAACTTTTTGGGGAGTGCAGTTCTGTTTCAATGTGTAGCAGAGGTAAATATTTCAATGAGGGCATTATGACACCCTCGTTATGAATTACGCTAATGCTAATTAACGTCAGTTCGATATAAGCTTGTACTATTCCAATTCTCCTCCTTCCCGAAGGAAGGGAAACCATGCGGACGAAGTCATATCGAACTTACATTAATTATTTATTGACTACATTCTCCGGTTTGCCGGAAATATAAGCCTGAAGATTACTGGTTGCAATATTCATCAGACGTTCGCGCGCCTCTGTGGTTGCCCAAGCAATGTGCGGAGTGATATAGCAGTTCTTCGCTGTCAGCAATGGATTGTCGGCGCAAGGCGGTTCGGTAGAAAGCACGTCTACGCCAGCTGCATAAATCTCGCCACTGTTCAAAGCATCTGCAAGATCTTGTTCGTTGATAAGCGGTCCGCGACCGGTATTGATTAAGATGGCTGTCGGCTTCATCATGGCAAGGCGGCGTGCATTCACCATTTCGCGTGTCTCCGGTGTAAGCGGGCAGTGCAAACTGATAATATCGCATTCGCTGAACAACTGATCCAACTCCATCTTCTTGATTTCCGGTGGCAACTGGAAGTGGGATTTAGAAGTAAATGCGTACACTTGCATACCGAACCCGATAGCAACACGGGCTGTGGTATATCCGGTGTTTCCCAGTCCTACCAGACCGATTCTCTTATCCCGAAGTTCCATCAACGGAGTATCCCAAAAACAGAAATCTTTGTTGTCTGCCCAACGGCCTTTGTGCACTTCTTCGGAGTGGTGTTGCACTTGCTGAGTGATGTTCAGGATATGCGAAAATACCATTTGAGCAACGGAGGCGGTGCTGTATGAAGGAATATTAGTAACGATGATTCCCCGTTCTTTGGCAGCAGCTGTGTCTACCACGTTGTATCCGGTAGCCAATACACCGATATATTTCAGTTCGGGCAGTGCAGCCATGTGGTCTGCATTGATGATTACCTTGTTAGTCAGAATTGCTTCTGCACCGGCTGCACGTTCTAATACTTCTTCCGGAGCTGTACGATCATAAATGGTACATTCTCCAAGAACTTTCATTCCTTCCCAGGATAAATCTCCAGGATTGGCGGCATAGCCGTCTAAAACTACAATCTTCATATATTTAAAGTATTAAATGTTAAGTATTAAGTATTAGATGTTAATGGTGTTACCATTGTTTTTTAGTTTTACAATTATGGCTGTCAGTAATTTAAGTATTTCTTTTATTAAATGTTTTTTCATAGCCACGGCTAATACTTAATACTTGAATTTCTTAAATTTCTCTCCCCACAATTGTATCATCCGTTCGGCATGCTTCTGTTCTGCCGGATTGTTTTGCGGTTGCCATATCCGTTTGTCTTTCAGCTCGTCCGGTAGGAATTGCTGTTTGACAAAGTTACCTTCATAGTTGTGTGCATATTTATATTCCTGTCCGTAGCCCAGTTGCTTCATCAGTTTGGTTGGAGCGTTGCGCAGATGCAAGGGTACAGGCAGGTTGCCGGTTGAGCGTACTAACTCCAGTGCGTCATTGATTGCGTTGTATGCCGAATTACTTTTCGGGCTGGTAGCTAGATAAATCGTTGTTTCAGCTAGAGGAATCCGTCCTTCGGGCCAGCCGATTTTCATCAGTGTATCAAAGCAGGCGTTGGCGAGAAGCAGTGCGTTCGGGTTTGCCAAACCGATGTCCTCGGCAGCCGAAATCACTAGTCGGCGGGCAATGAAAGCAGGGTCTTCGCCTCCTTCCACCATACGGGCAAGCCAGTAGATCGCTCCGTCGGGGTCGCTGCCACGGATCGACTTGATGAAAGCGGAGATAATGTCATAATGCATCTCCCCATCCTTGTCGTATGCCAGCGGATTTTGTTGCAACCGTTCGGTCACCATTTCATCGGTGATGACAACCGTCTCTTCCGTTTCCGATTGCACAACGAGTTCCAATATATTAAGCAGCTTGCGGGCATCTCCACCGGAGAAGCGCAGCATGGCGGTTGTTTCTTTCAATTCAATTTTGCGATCCTTCAATACGGCATCCGTGGTGATGGCACGTTGCAGAAGTTCCAATAAATCTTCCTTCTCCAAAGATTTGAGCACATAAAGTTGGCAGCGGGACAGGAGAGGGCGGATGACCTCAAACGACGGATTCTCCGTTGTTGCGCCAATCAGCGTGACCGTTCCGTTCTCTACCGCTCCCAACAGAGAGTCCTGCTGCGACTTGCTGAACCGATGGATTTCATCGATAAACAGAATCGGGCTGGACTGTGAGAAGAAGCGGTTGCTCTTGGCGCGCTCTATCACTTCGCGCACATCCTTCACACCGGAAGTCACGGCGCTTAACGTATAGAAAGGCGTTTCCAGTTTGTTGGCTATGATTTGCGCAAGGGTTGTTTTACCCACTCCGGGAGGTCCCCAGAGAATAAACGAAGAGATGCGTCCTGCGTCAATCATTTTCCGCAAGATAGCCCCCGGTCCAACTAAATGTTTCTGACCGATATAATCATCCAAAGTCTTTGGTCGTAAGCGTTCTGCTAGTGGTTGCATGGTGTTTTTTTAGAATGCTGTTAGTATCATGAAACGAATACCATGAATGTTGATATTCGGATTGTTGCGGTAGGTGAGGCGGTGTATGTACTCGACGTGCAGCAACTTGAATATATTGAAGATACCGAAACCCACTTCCACGTAAGGCACTTTGGGGTCCATTACGAAACTGGTGAACTTACCGTCGCGTGTCGGGAAGCGGAACAAATCGGGATTGTTACTTTTGAATGGATTGTTTTTGTCGGTCAGTGTTCCCCATAGGGCACGCACGCGGAACATTTCCCTCCATTTCAGCTTTTTGATGAGAGGGATGCGGTTGAACAGTTTCCCGTTCATGTTGTACGAAAGAGACAAGGCGGCAAACCGGTCATTCAGAAATTCCATGTTGTTGATCAGGCAGAAAGTCTCATGCTGGGTGATGTAGGACAAGTTGGCTTCCGGCAGGATTAACAACGGGAAGGGGACTGTGTTCCATTCGGCACCTGCTTTCAGGCTGACATCCACCTTTCCCCACGAAGCCGGGAGCCAGAAACGTTTCCACACACTTGCTTCCGTGCGGTTAAAGCTGTAATCACCGCCCAATACGCCTTTGAAACCCATGGCATGAGTGAGCGTGAAGATAGGGGCGTCCAGCGAAACGGGTATGCGGCGTTGCTTGGAGTTGACAAACGATTCGCCCGGTGCATAGCGCAGCGTCAGGCTTGCTTCGGAAGTCGTGACATCGTGCACACGGGTTTGTGCGGCATTATTGAGCAGATATTCCAGTTTGCCGGTAGGCTCGTCGTTGCGGTGGCGCAGCATGGCTTTCACTCCGAATCCTGTCAGCGTTTCGAGTTCGTAATTAATGGTGGCGTCGCGCATGTACGACATTTGGTCTACCGTCGTTGTCTTGACCGACAGGAAGATATTATCTTTATCCGTAAACAGGAATTTGTCCATCGGCGACATTACGTCGTAACTGTACGTAGCCGAAAGATAATGTTTCGGGAATTCCCAGACCACATAATCGCGTTTGTTGAACGAATAAGTCACCGTCCCGCTATATTTCCAGCGTTCGTCTTTCAGACCGTATGCTCCGTATCCGCTCAAAAACCAGTGCTTGTTGAAATGAGCCGTAGTCATGCCGCTCAACCGGAAACGGGTGCCGTCAACGTAATTGCTCGAAATCATGGTGTTGATAGGACCGATGTCCACTTTGCTCGGATGCTCTTTGCTTCCTGTTTCCACAAAGTTTTCAATCAGTGCTTTCGCTCCGAAGATGATGTATTTGAATCCCGGAATCTGTTCGATCCGCTTGACGAATATGTCCATCGTACTTTCTTTCTTTGTCAATGGTACTTGACGGACACTCGCCCAATACTCATCGCTTTTCGAGAGCATGTCCGCTTCTTTTATCACGCTGCCTTTCAACCGGAACAGTCGTTGTTCGATCGGATCGAATTTATAGTTACTATATTTCGTGGTTCGTTCCACCTGCAATCCGCCTGCTGTTTTGTTGGAATTCCAGGAAAGGTCTACGGTCATGTCATCATCCGCCAACACCCAGTTGCCGTTGGGCAGTTGCTCATACAGTTGCGTGATGTCCATGCGGTTGACAAAGTTGACTCCGGTCTTTTTAGGCAGGTTCATCGTACATTTCTGAACGGCGTATGTAGAATCGTTCAATACATACAGATGTCCGGTGAATCCGAAGTCCTGCGAGTTTTGCGGAACAAAAGTAAGGTGGACACATTCGCGCTTGTTTACCATCAATGTGTCCATCAGGTAATATTTATAAAATGAGATGGCATTGTTGCCGATCGGACTGACGAAACGCTGCTGGAGCAGCCGGATATCATCGTCGTAGATATTGATATCGGCAAATACGTCTTTCAGTACGGTGCCGAGCATATCTCCCGTAGAGAAGAACTCTTCTATACCATTGGAGTTTTTGCCTTTGATAATCGTTTTCTTGCTTTCGGGGTTTTTGCGGTAGACGGTTTGCGACGACGTTTCCTGTACGGAAATAGGGAGAATCAGCTTATTGGTTGTTTCCGACACTTCCACCTGGTCTTTTAAAAAAGAATATTTCTTGTAGATACCTTTTTCGAGTTTTTCCGGTGTGAGGTCGTTGATAGACATTTTCATTTTCTCGTACTTGTCGTACTGGTAGTAATCGTTCACTTCGAGGACTTGTGCCTTTTTGTGTTCGATCACCTTCTTCATGAATTCTACTGCCGGATTGTTCTTGCGTGAGTATTTTTCTTTTTGAGGCTTCACGGTGACTTCGTTCAGGATCACATTGTCCGGAGCTAATGTAACGTTCACAGTCTGATTGCCGGAACCTACTTTCACCGTTTTGCTAATGTAGCCTATAGCAGAGAATACCAATGTTCCTCCGTTTCTGCGGGTGTCAAGAGTGTATTCTCCGTCAATATTGGTGATGGTTCCCATATCTCTCTTCTCCTGATAGTAGACAGAGATATACATCAATGGCTCGTGGGTAACCGAATCGGTGACTACTCCTTTAATTTGCTGCGCAAAAGCATTGGAGGTTGCCAATACGAGTAAGAACAGTATAAGTATTTTGTTATATTGTTGCATCATAACGTTCGTAGTAGAGCTGCAAAGTTAACAAATAACTCTCAGGATAGATAGAGTATATAACTTTTTTTACTTATCGTTTTTGGTTGTTTACAAGCATATATCGCCTGATAATCGAAGGAACATTCCGCTGTTAACTCTGTTGATCAGGTTGTTTCGGCATTTTGTTCTCTCGGTTCCGGAAATTTTGTTTTCCTGATTTGGGTATTTCGTTATCCCGGTTCTGGCACTTCGTTCTCCTGATTTCGGCATTTGAAACTTTCCGTTTCCCGGCATGAAACCAATAGTCCCATGCCGTGTAACGGTCAGAAACATGTCGCATGGCAGTCAATAACATGCCGTGTGGCGCTCAGTCCCATGTTGTGTGGCGATCAATAACATGTCGCGTGAATGTTATTTGCTTGTAAGTATTTGTACAATACGCTCTGCGGTGCGTCCGTCCCAGCGTTCGGGGAGTTCGCCCCGTTTCCATTCCCCGTGCATCAGAGTATCCATTGTTTTGGCAAGCAGTGCAGGGTCTTCTCCGACAAGTTCGTTGGTACCCATGCGCCACGTCTCCGGATGTTCGGCATATGTGTTGAGCGTGATACAAGGAATACTCAGGAAGGTTGCTTCTTCGGCCACGTTTCCCGAATCCGTTATGATTCCTTTCGCCTTGTTTATCAGATAACCGAAGAACAGGTAGTTCTGCGGCGGCATGATATGGAGATTCGGCGCTTCGATATTCAGTTCTTTGATAGCATTGCGTACGTAGGTATGCAGCGGTGCAACGATAGGCATACCGGCAGATTTGTCGATGATTGTTTTCATCAGCTGGCGCAGATTCTCCTTATTGCCGAGTAATGCACGACGGTTGAGAGTAAACAGGAGATAATTTCCTTCTTGCAGCCCCAGGACGGAGAACCATATCGGTTTGAGCAAGCGGTTCCGGTTGTAGCGGATGGCATCGATCAGGATGTTGCCTACGTAATATACGTTTTCGCTTTCCGTTCCCGTCTGATTCAGGTTGCGGTTGGCAACCATGCCGGCTGTGAACAGATAGTCGGATAGTCCGTCTGTAATCATGCGGTTGACTTCTTTGGGCATTTTCATATCGAAAGAACGGGTTCCGGCTACGAGGTGTGCCACCTTGATGCCTTGTTTCTTGGCAACGATGGCACAACTCATGGTTGCGGTCAGGTCGTCTACCACAAGGACTACGTGTGCCGGGTTCTCCGTCAGTTCCTGTTCGAAGGCTACCATGATTCCGGCTGTCAAACTCGTCGGGTTACTGCTTTCTACTCCCAGATACACATCGGGAGCTTTCATATCGAGATCCGAAAAGAGAGAAGCGTCCAAACTCGTATCATCTTTCCTTCCTGTATAAACCAATCGGTAAGAGATGCTTTTACCCAGCGCCCGTGCGGCTTCAATAGCGCGTGTGATGGGAGCTATCTTCATAAAATTGGGGCGTGCCCCCGCAACAATTGTTATTTTCATATTGTTTCTATCTTATTCGGTTTAATTCGTGAAGCAAAAGTACATTTTCTTACGGAATTTATTTGTTACTTTGCATACAAAATAACAAATATATGCCCACATTCGTTCAAATTCTTGATTTTATAGGCACATTTGCCTTTGCTATTAGTGGTATCCGGCTAGCTTCGGCGAAACGTTTCGACTGGTTCGGCGCTTACGTGGTAGGACTTGCTACGGCTATCGGCGGTGGTACCATCCGTGATGTACTGCTCGACGTGACCCCGGGATGGATGACCGACCCTATCTATCTGATTTGTACAGGACTGGCGTTGGTATGGGTCATCTGTTTCGGACGCTGGCTTATCCGGCTCAATAATACTTTCTTCATTTTCGATACCATCGGTCTGGCACTGTTTACCGTGGTAGGTGTAGGCAAGAGCATTGCCCTAGGCTATCCTTTTTGGGTGGCGATTATCATGGGTAGCATTACGGGAGCGGCCGGTGGAGTGATTCGTGACGTATTTATCAATGAAATACCTCTTATCTTCCGAAAGGAGATTTACGCAATGGCTTGCGTGGTAGGCGGTATTGCCTATTGGATTTGCAACCTCGCAGGTATGGAGTCCTACGCTTGTCAGTTGATTGGCGGATCAGCCGTGTTTCTGACTCGCATCTTGGCTGTAAAGTATCACATCTGCCTGCCTATATTGAAAGGTGGTGAAGAGCCGGAAGAATAAATTCAGGTACGGATTGCACGGTTGCATAGTTGCATGGATTGCACAGTTGCACGGTTGTACGGATTATACGATTGCATAGTTGTACGGAATATACAGTTATGTATGGCAACCATTATTCTAATAATTGTGTAATCCGTGCCTAATAATACAAAATTAGTTACCCCGTTTTTCTTACCAGTCTTTTGTTTCTCACTAATCTTCTTTCACCTCCAATTCCCCCTGAAAACTAATGGACTGCCGGTTTTGCATATTGACATCAATGCTTGCCGCTCCATTGGGGAATACTTTGACTCTGTATTCATACCTGTCTTCAGGATTTCGTGCGATAAACTTGATGACGGCGTTTCCTTTCTTGTCCGTTTCCGTACTATATTCCTTGAGCGCAGCTTTGAAATTAAGCCCGTTGCCTCCGCCATAAGGGATGTTGTAAGCCCGTCCGTAATAAGGCAGATAAGAGATGACCGAATCGTTTCTTATTTCCAGTGAGTAGGAAGATGTCAAAGGGATGGAGCGTCCGCGCATCGGCATGGCGGTATTGACATCTATCTTGTAGTTTTCAGATTCAACCAGCTTCATTACGGCTTCTTTCTTCTGTTCCTTCTTTTCCTTTTTACTTTGAGCCGAAAGGGTAGGGATGCCCGCTAGCAAGGCTAGCAACAGTATAAAGATTTGTTTCTTCGTTCTCATATCAGTTGTATTTAGATTGATGTATATACGTATAACAACCAAATATACGAAAAAGACAGGGATAGTCCTGTTTCCTTTATGAAAATTAAACAGAAATCCCTGTTATTTATAAGTTTAGACCATTTTTCACCCGCTTGAGCGTTTCCTTCTTACTTAATAATATAACGTGAAGTCTTAGAATTCACATTCATATAAAATCCCAAGTAATCTATTGTTTTTTTAACCAAGCAATAGGGGATAAATTCCGCTAATTACCACCTAAAAACTATCAGAAAACACCTAAAATCTATCAATTGATAGAATTTCACCCTAAAAATAACGGATCCTACCCTGTTTGATAAGCAAAAAAACTTTAAACTTGCAAACATCGAGAAAATCGAGATATTAACCATAAAACCATTAAAGTATGAAAAGTTTAAGTTTCAGAAAAGATTTAATTGGAGTACAGGAAGAGTTGCTTCGTTTTGCTTATAAATTGACTGCCAACCGCGAAGAAGCAAACGATTTATTGCAAGAAACGTCTTTAAAAGCATTAGATAATGAAGAAAAATATGTTCCGGACACGAATTTCAAAGGATGGATGTACACCATCATGCGTAATATATTTATTAATAACTACCGTAAAATAGTACGTGATCAGACTTTTGTTGACCAGACTGATAATTATTATCATTTAAATATGCCACAAGATTCGGGATTTGAAAGTACGGAAGGTGCTTACGACCTGAAAGAAATGCACCGCATCGTTAATGCACTTCCCCGGGAGTATAAAATTCCTTTCTCTATGCATGTGTCAGGCTTTAAATACCGCGAAATTGCAGAGAAATTAGGACTACCGTTGGGCACAGTGAAAAGCCGCATATTTTTCACGCGGCAACGTTTGCAACGCGAATTGAAAGATTTTGTATAATGGAGGGATAACACATATAAACAAGTCTGTTAGCAGAAGAGGCTGTCTAAAAAGTCGGTTCCATCATCATTCTCTTTCGGGAAGGAGAGGAGTTGGAATTACTGACGACTTTTTAGACAGCCTCTTATCTCTTTAGAAAAAACAGTAGATTGCGTGTACGACGCAGTCATTTTTTTAGTTAGCGGCTGCCTGTGCATCTTTAATCATTTGCTCGCTTGCGTACATGTATACCTCTACACGACGGTTTTGTTCGCGACCGGTAGCAGTGTCATTGCTTGCAACAGGATCGCTTTCACCCATTCCCTGTACACTCTTGATTTGATTGGTAGAAACACCGCAACTCAACAAGTAGCTAGACACACTTTGCGCACGTTCTTGTGATAAGTTCAGGTTCTTTTGCTGGCTTTGTGCAGCAGTGCTGTTTTTCCAGCCCTGGTTGTCGGTATATCCGTAGATAGATACGTCCATGTCCCGGTTCTGGTTGAGCACATTGTTGGCAAACTTGCTTAAAGCAGATTTGGCAGCAGCACTTAGATTGGCATTACCGGTAGTGAAAAGAATACCCGAATCGAATGTTACTTTCACGGCTTGCAATCCGTTGTTGTCTGTTATCTGTTCTACTTGTGCGCCTTCAATTTGTTTTGCTTCAGCTGCTGCTTTGTCCATCTTCTTACCGATAAGAGCACCTGTGCCGGCGCCTACTGCTGTACCGATAGCAGCACCGATAGCGGCACCTTTACCTTTGCCGATAACACCTCCTAGGATCGCACCCAGTGCAGCACCCGAACCACCACCGATGGCAGCACCTTTACCAGTGTTGTTCATACTTCCACAGCTACCAAATATCATGGCAATGCTCATAAAGAGAACCATAAATTTCATCTTGTTCATAATCTTGATGTATTTTAATAGGTTTATAAAAATGTTTTTATACGAATCACTTCGCATAATCAATAACAATGCAAAGATACATATTATTTGGCAAGCGTGTACTTTTTAAGTTAAAATAACTCGAACCGACATCGGCATTGCCAAGTTAAACAGTTGACGGTTGATAGCGCCTTGTGTCAGATTCTTTATTCCTTGCATATCATTTTTCTACTCAAAATGGGGTGCAAAGAGACGCAAAATTACTATCTTCGCGCATCTAATTATTCACTAATCAAAATATATAGATACTATGAAACAGAAATTTTCTACTATTTTTATCTTGCTGCTTCTCTTTTTAGCAGGTTCACAAACGGTAGCGCAAAATGCTCCGAAACCTTTTGATATTGAACAACCTTCACTTCGCGTATTCCTTCCTGCGCCTGAGTTGGCAACAGGACGTGCGGTGGTGGCGTGTCCGGGAGGCGGATATTCGCATTTGGCATTCGAACACGAAGGATGCGATTGGGCGCCCTATTTCAATAAACAAGGCATTGCATTGATTGTGCTGAAATACCGGATGCCGAACGGTGACCGTACATTGCCCATTTCGGATGCTGAAGCAGCAATGAAACTGGTGCGTGACAGTGCCGATATCTGGAATTTGAACCCGAATGACATTGGCATCATGGGCTCTTCCGCCGGCGGACATCTGGCTTCTACCATTGCCACTCATGCCAAGCCCGAACTTCGTCCGAATTTTCAGATTCTTTTCTATCCTGTGATTACGATGGATAAATCTTATACCCATAGAGGCTCTCACGACAATCTTTTGGGGAAAGATGCTTCTGCCGAACTGGAATTTGAATATTCTAATGAAAAGCAAGTGACGAAAGATACGCCACGTGCTTTTATCGTATATAGTGATGATGATAAGGTCGTTCCGCCTGCTAACGGAGTGAATTATTATTTGGCGCTGAACAAGAACCATGTTCCTTCAGTGCTTCATATTTATCCTTCCGGCGGACATGGATGGGGAATTCGCGAGGGCTTCCTCTGTAAGAATGAAATGCTGGACGAGCTGACGTCTTGGCTCCGTAGTTTCAAAGTGCCTCATAAAGATGCGATCCGCGTAGCTTGCATCGGAAATAGCATTACGTATGGAGCACGTATCAAGAATCGCGATCGTGACGGTTATCCGGCAGTGTTGGGCCGTATGCTGGGCGAGGCTTATTGGGTAAAGAATTTCGGAGTCAGTGCCCGCACTATGCTCAACAAGGGCGATCATCCTTATATGAAAGAAAAGGCATATCAGGATGCGCTGGCTTTCAATCCTAATATTGTGGTGATCAAGTTGGGTACGAATGACAGTAAATCATTCAACTGGAAATATAAGGCAGACTTCACGAAAGATCTGCAAACAATGGTCGATGCTTTCAAAGCGTTGCCTGCTCAACCGAAGATTTATCTTTGTTATCCTTCCAAAGCTTATCTGACCGGTAATGGTATCAACGATGACATCATCTCTAAAGAAATCATTCCGATGATAAAGAAGGTTGCCAAGAAAAATAACCTGCCTATTATCGATCTTCACACAGCAATGGATGGGATACCCCAGATGTTCCCGGATAAGATCCATCCGAATGAAGAAGGGGCCAAAGTAATGGCAAAAGCTGTCTATCAGTCCTTGAAAAAGTAAAATAAGGAATTTGACGATTGTGAAATATCCGGTTGAAATAATCCACCCTTGGGGAGAAGTTTCAACCGGATTCTTTTTAATCTTTTCTTTGGAAGATTTTATAGAACAGATGGTATTCCATAAATGTCCTCCAATATTCATCTTTCTGGTATTTGGCAACCATATTCACATCAGAAAAATCGTTCATGGAAAATACTGTACATAAAGTTTTCATGCGTAAGTCCCTGTCATACAAACAGGCAACTATCTCTTTATAGGAACAGTCTCTTAGTAGATACCATAATCTGCGTATCTCCTTCAGGGCCTGACAGTTTAATTTCGCAGATCCAATAGTCGCACGTATGTCATCCTGTTTACCTACGCCGTTTCTACCAAAAAGGTTTACACAAATACCATAGAACGTAGTGTTTATAATGAACAAAGCAGCTGTCTGATCTAGACAACTGCTTGATTCTTAATCTCTTAAGAGTGATCCGCCTGGGGCTCGAACCCAGGACCCCAACATTAAAAGTGTTGTGCTC
>ERZ777011.1284-NODE-1284-length-27766-cov-17.085634_pt1 | contig 27766 bp, 20 predicted proteins | sample MGYA00374964_ERZ777011 | MGnify/ENA primary metagenome ERZ777011 (study PRJEB29310, sample SAMD00008975) | mouse gut metagenome | study: EMG produced TPA metagenomics assembly of the Metagenome analysis of fecal microbiota from mouse which was promoted... | reverse complement strand
ACCGACGATTAAATGCGGATTAACGGAAAAGACACCATTCAGACTGAAGCATTAAATTCTTTTAAAGAGGCTTTCCTGTAATGCCTGCCGTCATTCCGGAATCTTTGCGCGTCTTTATCCCTTCGGCTCAGTCTCATAGCCCGCCATGCTCCTTCGCTGAAGGGATAAATCCATCACAAATCTTCCGGCTCTGCGTTAACAAGCATTTTTAAACAGCCTCTAAATCTTGGCATAAGCTTTCCTCACTCGAGACAGTGTCTCTTGTGTGATTTTCAGATACTGGGCTATGTATTTGAGCGGTATGCAGTTGAGCATTTCCTGCGGCCGGCCTTTAAGCAATGCCTCATAGCGGGAGCGCGCATCTCCGGTACCGATTATGACATAACGCCTCTCAAGCACATACAACGATTCCGCGAATATCTCGAGTGCCCACCGCTTTATATCGTCTTCGCGTTCGAGCAGCTCCTCCATATCGGAATATCCTATGGCATAGCATTTCACCGGCGTTATGGCTTCGATGGAGAAAATGGCCGGTTCCCGGCGATGTATGGCGGTAAGCGACGTAACCACATCACCTTCAGTGGCAAACCAGCGGGTGTCTTCTTTGCCGTCCTCTTCATACAGCGAACGGCAGATGCCTTCGGCCAAGAAGAAAATGTCGTTGCAGCGACATCCTTGCTCCACGAGTCTTTCTCCTTTGCCGAACGCACAAATGCGGGCTTTCCCGGCCATAAGGCCGCTTACCCTTGCCGGTACCTGAAGCACCGCACATACAATGTCGTGAAAACTTAGCATTGTCTATTAACGCGAGTTCGGGATAAGGAACACCATAAGTTTCCGGCCACGACCACACCCGGAGGCACGTCGCGTGTTACGACCGACCCAGCTCCCACCACGCTCCGGTCGCCTATCGCAACTCCCGGAAGAATCTTGGAGCCTCCGCCTATGCAGACATTGTCGCCTATCGAGCCGAGCATCGACCGGACAATCCGTTTCTGCTCCTCTTCCTCAGAAGGATGGAGAGAATTGAACTCCCATATTAGGCTGCGCGTCTTGGACAACGCTTCCTGGAAGCTTCCGTGGCCTGCGTCATACATCTCACCGTCGAGCATCTTCTGCCACTCGCTCTTATGTCCTTCCCGATTATCTTTCATAACGGTTCTGTCATTTATGGGTTCCCTGCCTCCATCAATACCACTTGATGCCGTTGGAGTTGGAGGAGCGTTTGTCATATTTCAGGTCCTGCAACAGCGACGATTTCACGGCAATATGGAAATTGTAGGACTTGTAAGGGCCTACGGGGACGAACGAAGCTGTCATGGTAAAACAATGCAGGTCGCGCGAGACGCTGCAGTTCATATAGGCTATCTTCTTCAGGTCGAAATTGTAGGAAGCCGAGAAACTGAAGTTCCAGTTCTTGGTCGGACGTATGTTGCCTGAAAGCGAAAGGTTCTGGGTCCATTTCCCCTTGAATTCCATCTTCCGCCTGTCAAACTCGCCGTAACCGTAATTGACCGAATAGTTGAACGTCAGGCTCCATGGGCATTCCCATTTCGCGTATCCGTCGGCATCAGCGTCAGGCATACCGTCATCTTCCTTGTCCTTACGGCGGCGTGCCGCCTCGGCAGCGAATCCGCCCTCCTCGTCGTCAAAGCTTTCGCCCTCGGCATCACCGTTCTCTCCGTCTCCTTTCCCATTGTCTGTGCCGTTGCCTTTCTTGCGGCGGAAAGTGTCATTGTTGAAGGTGTAGGAAAACGAAGTTCCCGTGCTTGACAGCCTTGCCCATCCCTTGCCCGCCTTCCAGCGCGGCACATTGACACGCACAGGCGAACCGGAAGAGTTGAGCCTGTAGGTGTACGGATCCCATGTGGCCGAAAGGCTCAGGTTGAAGTTCTTCACCAGCCGGAGCATAATCGAGGTGTTGATGTTGCTCCAGTTCATAGAGTCGGCCGCGAAATTATAGCTCTGCCCGATGGTGAAGTTCTCTATGAGCGAAACTTTCTTGTAGCCCGTCGAATCCTGGTCGCTCTTCACCTTCATCTCAAGGTTGTTGGCAATCTGGACGCTGAGCGTGCTTGAGGTGCCCGACGAAGGGGAACCCAGCAGACCGTGGGAGAAATAGTTGTAGCGGTTGGTACGCCTTATCCCCTCCGCATCCGTATAGGAATAAGACCCGAACACGCCCCAGCCGGGAGCGCTGAAATCAGGAGCGCCGGAGAACGAGACGGTTGGCGTGATGACATGGCGTATCATCTGCACCTTGTCGCCGAAAACCTTCCACGGCTTGTAGAAACCGTAAACCTTGGTGTCGAGCGAGACAGACGCGTTGAAGTCGAAAAGATTGTAGAATCCGTAGGTCGTGTCCTGCACCTCGCGCGATGCCTGCGTGTCCCACTGACGGCGTATCTTACTGGTATACATACGGTCGTTGATGGAAATCTGCGGCGATATGTTGATGTACTTGAAGAGGCTGAACGTGGCCGACACCGGTATGTAGTGCTTAATGCCGTTGCGCCAGTCCTTGATGAGGCTTTTCTTGAAAAACTCGTCCTGCTTTGCCGTCAGCGAATTCTGGAACTGTCCGGAGTACGACATCCTTATCTTCTCGTACCAGCGTTCGCCTCCTACGGAGCGCTTGCGCTTGAAAGGAGCAAGCTGCGACATGGTTACAGTAAGATTGGGGAAACTGACCGCCAGCGTCTCGTCCTGGTTGCGCTGTGTGATGTTGGCCGTGGCCGACACGCTCCACTTGGAATTAGGGATGCGGTAGGTCATGTTGACCGATGAACTCTTGGTGTTCTCCGTGAACGAATTGTTGTAATATGAATTGAGGTCGTTTCGCGTGTATCCGCTCGTGGTGAAGTTGACCGACGCAGAGAAATTCAGGTTGGGGTTCGCCTTTGCGTCCTGCGTATGCGTCCAGGCTATGCGGAAGTTCTTCATCTTCTGATAATCGGGATCCCCTTTCTCCCCGGTTACCGTGGATATGAAGCTCAGGTCGAAATTGCCACGGAAACGGTAACGCTTCACATAATTTGAACGTGCGCTCACGCCCCACGAGCCGCGCGTATAGATTTCGCCACGCAGCGCGAGGTCGATGTTGTCGTTTATCGCAAAGTAATAGCCGCCGTCGCGCAGGTAGAACCCCCGGTTGTAGTCGTCGCCGAAAGTAGGCATTATTATGCCCGAAGAATACTCCTTGTTGAACGGGAAGAAACCGAAGGGCAAAGCCAGCGGCAGAGGCACATCGGCAAGAACCATATAGACCGGGCCGGTAACGATGTTCTTCTTCGGGGTTACCTTCGCCTTGGTTAGATGGAACCCGAAGTGGGGATGCTCATGATTGTCGCATGTGGTATAGAAGCCGTTCTCAACGAAGAAACAGCCGTCTTCCATCTTCTTGGTCTTGCCGCCGGTGAGGTATCCCTCTCCCTGCTGGGTGATGACATCGGTTATGTAGCCGCGCTGGGTCTTGAAGTTGTAAGTCATCGTCTGCGACTCGTATTCGCCCGAACGGTCTTTGAAAATCGGGGTCTCCGTCAATGTGCCCACCGAATCATAAATCCCGGCAGCATAGACCGTCGAACTGTCGAGCACCATACGTATCTCGCCGGAATTAAGCTGGAGGTCAGAATACTCCACCGTACCGTCGCCGTAAAGATACGCATTGTTCTGCCCGAAAAGCACCAGTGAGTCTTTGGCGGAGAAACTTACCATATCCTCCAAGTCCACCTTCTCGCGGTTGAGACGAGTGAGACGCTGGCGGCCTGCCGTCCCTGACGAATCGGCCTCGCCGCCCCGCATTGCAGCAAGAACAGCCGAATCTCCGGATTCAACACCGGCTCCTTTGTTGATGCGTCCGCCACGCCTTCTGACGGCCGATGCCGAGTCCACCGGCTGAGCCGGCACGGAATCCGACCTTACCGACTGAGACTCCACCCTCCCCTCAATGCGTTGACGTGAAGGTGCGGCACTCTCTGCCGCAACTGCCACAGCCACGGCCAAGAGAACTATAATATATATGAGAGGTCGTCTCAAAGATGCTCAGGTTGATAAGCCGACGGATGCAAAAAGACTTGCGGTGACGGCTGCCAATAGTAATTATCTCACAAAATTACTATTAAATCACCGAACGGCAACGCTTATCATCCCAAAAACCGAATCCCTTTCACCTTTTTTAGCAAAGCCTCCGACCGCGATGATTCACGCCGCCTCAAAAAGCAATGACGCACCGTGAAGCGCGTCATTGAAAATCCGGGACTGTCAAAACAGCCTGCCAAGGATTCAGGGATTGTAGAGATCCTTGTTGTAGTAGTCCAAAATGTCGTTTGTGGCCTTGAGGGCCATCTTGGCCTTGCTTTCGGGGTTGGTTTTTATGGCCGCGAGATAGTCGTTGATGGCCGAAGCACGGTCGCCCATGCTCCAATGCTGCATCCCGCGTGCCGTGAGGGCTTCGTCGTCGCCGGGGTGGGTCTCGACATAGTCCGTCAAAGCCTTAAGCCCTTCCTCGGGGCTGAGCCCCTTGCGGATCGCCTCTTTTATTTCATCAAGAGTCTTCATAAGGCCGCTTTCATTTTGCAACTTTCACTTCAAGGTCGTCAAGAGCGAAATAGGCCGGAGTCTTCATGCCATATTCATTGAAGTCGGACGACTCCATAGTGAACGATATGACAAGAACCTCACCGAGGGAAGAAAGGTCAAACTCTTTCCAATCAGTAACGAACCATTTCGAGGAATCGCTGCCTTTGCAATCGGCAAGATAAAACTCCACGGACTTAGTAGTCCCGTCCGTCTTGTGTCCGGTGGCGATAAGCTTGAACCAGTCGCCCTCTTCAAACTTTCTTGCATAGTTGTCGCCTTCCGCCATTGCATAATAGGCATAGCACGTGTTGGTAACTTTCACGCTCTCTGGCCAGAATGCTCTTGCAAACACGTCATCGCCGCCTTCGAGTCTTACCATGCAGGTGGGACTTTCAGGGTCAAGGCTTTCCTGATATGCCGCCCAGTTGGCTACAATATAAGGAGTCCCCTTGCCGTCGGCACCGCCGCCAGGCATGACCGTATATTGGTGGTTGAGCATATCGCCGGGATAGTTCTGCATGTCTGTGGATTTGGCGGCAGTAAAGCCATAGACATAATCAATACCCATGTTCTCATAGAAATGGGTGAACACGAAATCGCCGACCTTCAGGTCTTCGTCCTTGTTCCATCCGTCCCAGATGCCTTCGGCATTGAACGTCAACCCGGAATTCCTCCATTCGAGATCGATCTCCTCATAACGGTTGTCGTCAGGATCGTTGTCGTCCGAGCAGGAAGCCAACGCAAAGGGCATTGCCACTGCGGCAATGGCCAGATACTTGTAGAGTCTTTTTGAAATTGCCATATCTGTCTTTTTCTTGTTTTCAAAGGCTGTCCGAATCTTTAGCCGGCACCGTGCAGGACTGCCTCATGATGCATCCGGCACCGGCCATACGTCCGGCACAAAGGCCGGATATGTCATCTAAGCGAAACGTGTTCAGAACGAACAGGCATACCGACAAAGCCTGTCGCAAGCGAGTCGAATCTTTCAGGATTCTCGGTAGTGATGAACCTCACCCCGCCTCCTCGCGTGCATTTGGCCGCCATCTCCGGATGACGGTCCAGATATTCCGCCAGGCTGTCGGCCACTATGCCGCCTTGGGGCATTACGTTGACATTGCCGGGGGCGTAGCGGCATATCTTGGGAAGAAGGATCGGATAATGCGTGCATCCGAGAATCAACGTGTCTATCTCCGGATCCATGGCCATAAGTCCGTCAACGTATTTCCTGACGAAATAGTCGGCACCATCGCCGCCAGCCTCCCCGTTCTCAATCAACGGCACCCACATCGGAGCCGCCATCTCGCTTACGTGCATGGCGTTGCCGTAGAGCTTCCCGATTTCCATCCCGTAAGATCCGCTCGCCACTGTGCCCTGCGTGGCGAGCACGCCGACATGCCGGGTCTGCGAAAGGGTGCCGAGACGTTCCACCGTGGGGCGTATCACCCCAAGCACCCGCCTGTCCGGATCCAACTGCGGCAAGACCTCCTGCTGGATCGAGCGCAGGGCTTTGGCAGAAGCCGTGTTGCAGGCCAGTATCACCAAGTGGCATCCGCGCATGAACAGCTCCTCAACGGCCTGACGCGTGAAATCGAAGACGAGGTCGAACGAGCGTTGCCCGTAAGGCGCACGGGCATTGTCGCCGAGATACACGTAATCGTATTCCGGCAGGCGTCGGCGTATGCTGTCGAGAATCGTCAGCCCCCCGTAGCCGGAATCGAAAATCCCGACCGGGCCCGGAGACGACGGAAAACGCACGGATGGCTGCATGCTCTGTCTGAGAAAAGCGAGACGAAGAATTCATTCATGATTCTTCGCCTCTTGTCATATATCGATGTCCGGATTATTTGAGTCCGAGACGGTTCTTGACGTCGTTGGTGATGTCTACCGCACCCTCGCCGATGTAGATGAAAGCGGGCTTCTCGGAAATCACCGTGAACTTGCCCTCCGCACCTACGGCCTCGATGGCGTTCTTCACCTTCTGCATGATAGGAGCCATGAGTTCCTGCTGCTGCTTGCCGAGGTCTTCCTGAGCCTGCTGCTCGAACTGCTGGATCTTGTTCTGCTTGTCGGCAAGGTCGCGGGCCTTGTTCTCACGGATGGCGGGAAGCACATCCTCCTTCATGTTCTGGAATTCCTCTGCCAGACGCTTGTATTCCTCGATGAGCTTGCCATAGGCGTCTTCATACTTCTTGCTCGTGTCGGCAAGCTTCGTCTGCGCGGCGGTGGCCTCAGGCATTGCCTGGATGAGGACGTTGGTGTCAACTACGCCGATTTTGACTGTAGACTGTGCCGAAGCAAACATAGGCAAAGCGACTGCCATTGCCAAAAGAATCTTTTTCAACATTTTTAGTGTATCGTTATTGTGTTTATGTTTCCTGTCTTATTTGGAGAACCCGAGCTTGGCCAGCACCTCATTGCTGACGTCGATTGTCGGAGATGCGAATATGATGCTCTGCGAAGAGGCACGGTCGAATATCACCTGATACTTGCGTTCCTCCGACACGGCCTTCACGGCATTGTAGATGTTCTCCTGTATGGGCTTCATCAGCGACTGGCGCTTCTTGTAAAGCTCGCCTTCAGGGCCGAAATACTTGCTGCGCAGCTCGGCCACCTCCTTCTCTTTGGCGGCCACCTCCTCAGCGCGCTTGTTCTGCTGCTCCTGAGTCAGGAACACCATATCGGCCTGATAGTTCTTGTACATGGTCTCGGCCTCTTTCTGCAGAGCCACTATTTCCTTCTCCCAGCGTTGCGACACCTGGTTGAGCTGCTCATTGGCCATCTCATAGTCTGGAAGGTTGCGGAGCACGTAGTCCATATTGACGAGCGCGAACTTCTGGGCCGAAGCCCCGAAGGCCGCAGCGGCCACAAAGCAAAGGGCGATAAGTATCTTTTTCATGTCTTTCTCTGTTTTATTTCCTGTTCGTGTTGTACATTAGACGCATCGGAGCGTCATTTGTTTAACGCGCAGACGGTTGAAAAGTTGCATCAGTCCGTCAGCCCGCGATTCCGCATCCGAGGTCGCAGTCCGGAATCCACGGCCGTCAGAATTCCTGTCCGAGTATGAAGTGGAACTGGCTTCCTCCCCTGCGGTCCCACACCTTGTCGAAGCCATAGGCCCAGTCAATGCCGAGGAAACCTATGATGCTAAGGTAGATGCGCACTCCGACTCCCGCGCTGCGCTTCAGATTGAACGGCGAGAAGTCTTTCACCGAAGTCCAGGCGTTGCCTGCCTCGGCAAATGCGAGCGCATAAATCGTGGTGGACGGCTGGAGCATGAACGGGAAGTGCAGCTCAAGCGTGAAACGGCCGTATGCATATCCCTCATAGCCCCAAGGAGTGAACTGGCCGTTGTCATATCCGCGCATTCCGACCGTCTCGGTGGCGTAGGTGTATCCGCCGGTCATGCCGTCGCCTCCGAAATAGAACGTCTCGAAAGGCGTGCGCAGGTACTTGTTGTAGGAGCCGAGAAGTCCGAAGTCGGCACGCGTCATCAGCACGAGCGTCCACTGTCCGTCAGGGTCGGTGAGCGGGGTGAACGTCTTGCTCTTGAACTTGAACTTCCAGTATTCTATCCATTTGTAAAGCTCCGACTTCGCATTGGCGTTGTTGCGCGTGTTGGCCTCGTAAGACAGCTGCTTCCAGTTCTTGTTGCCGAAGAGAGAGGCCGGAGGGGTCGTGGAGAACTCGAGCGAGAACTGCGAGCCGCGGCGCGTGTATATCGGGTTGTCGATGCTCGTACGCGAAAGGTTGAGCGAAAGCGTCAGCGAATTGGACGTGCCGTTGTTCATATAATAAAGGTAGTCCCAGTTTTTCAGGTAATACCAGCGGTAGGCGAGGCTTGCCTGGAACTGGAAATAGTCGTCTGGCCACGTCAGACGCGTTCCGTATCCGAGCGAAACGCCGGCAAGCTGAAGCACCTTGTTGGGGTCGTACGCGTTCTGATAAGCATACGTGTTGTAGTTCGTTCCGTTGGTGCCGAGATAATACTGCGACTGCAGATAGGCGTTGCTCCAGTTGGAGTTGTAATAAGATGAGTTGATGCCGGTCGAACGCGAGTAGTCAAGGCTCACCGAGAGCGAATTGGGACGCTTTCCGCCTATCCACGGGTCGAAGAAGGAGATGTTGTAGCTTTGGTAGTACTGGGCATTGGTCTGCGCCGAGATGGAGAAAGTCTGCCCGTCGCCACGGGGTATTATGCCCCGGTAGGCGGAAGGGTTGAAGAGGTTCTTCATCGAGAAGTTGGCAAACGACAACGCCAGCTGCCCTGTGATGCCGGTCTGTCCCCAGCCGAACGAAAGCTGAACCTTGTCGTTGGCCTTGGACTCGAGGTTGAAGACTATGTCCACGGTGCCGTCGGCTTCGTTGGGCTCCGGGCGTATGTCCATGTTTTCAGGGTTGAAGTGTCCTGAAGCGGCAATCTCGCGGGCCGACCGCATAAGGTCGCTCTTGGAGAAAAGCTCGCCTGGCCGCACGCGCAGCTCGCGGCGTATCACCTTCTCATAAAGCTGGTCGTTACCGTTGATTATCACGCGGTTCACGCGGGCCTGAGGGCCTTCTATCACACGCATCTGGAGCGCGATGCTGTCCCCTTTGATGTTCTCTTCGATAGGCACGAGGTTGAAGAAGAGGTAGCCTTGGTCGAGATATAGGTTGGCCACGGCGTCCTCGTCTTCCTGCGTGCGCTTGTTGAGCCGCTTCTGGTTGTAGACGTCGCCGGGATATATGCCGAGCACGTTGTTCAGCACGTCGGTGTCGTAGACCGTGTTGCCCACCCACTGTATGTCGGAGATGTAATACTTGTCGCCCTCCTCAAGGTCGATGAACACGTCCACGCTCTTGTCGTTGTAGCGCGCCACGCTGTCATTCAGTATCTTTGCGTCGCGATAGCCGAGTTCGTTGTACTTCTCCACGATGCGGTTGAGGTCATCAGCGAAATCCTGCTCCACGAACTTCTTCTGTTTGAAGAGGTTGAGAAGATTGCCGTTCTCGTTGGTCTTTTTCATCGCACGCTTCACCTTCGAGTCGGACATCACCTTGTTGCCGTTGATGTAGATCTTGTGCACCTTGATTTTGTTGCTGCGGTCTACATCCACCTGAAGCATGACGTGGTTCTCCTTGCTGAGGTCGGGGATTTCGCGGATTTCCACTTTCGCGTTCTTGAACCCCTTCTTGGAGTAGTAACGTTCGATGAGCTGCTTCATCTGAGCCACTATGTTGGGCGTGATCTGCTGCCCCTCCACCATTCCAAGGTCTTTCTCTATGTCTTTCTTCTCGCCGCCTTTGACGCCTGTGAAGCGCAGCTCCGACATGCGCGGCTGCTGTTTGAGGTCAATCGTAAGCCACGCCTTGTCGCCGGCAATCTTGTCAACCTTGATCTGCACCTTTGAATACAGGCGGTTGCGCCAGAAACGCTTCACGGCTTCGGTGATTTCCGGGCCGGGAATCGTCACTTTCTGCCCGACGGAAAGCCCTGAGAATCCGATGGTAACGTAATCTTCCACACCGTCCGCGCCCCTGACGTTGATTCCGGCTATCTCGTAAGTCTTCGGCATAGGCGAATATATCACGTCGGGATTGTAGATCGTATCGGTAAACGCCGTTACCGTCTCCGTATCAGGACGCGACGGCTCCGTGTCGGTCTGCGCGTAGGCGGCCGCCGTAGCCATCGCCAACAGCGCAACGAATGTCAGTATGTGTGGAAATCTTTTCATCATCTTTTTCTTAAAGGCCGCCGGAGAGCATCGTCGGCCCGGTCGGTTCGGTGGAATATGATAGTTCGTTTGGTATTATGTCTCGGTTGATCGGGTCTTGGTTCAGGAATCTGCCTGAAAGGCCGTGTCGGCCTCCACCTGTTCGCTCGTCCGGCCGAAACGCCGCTCGCGGCACTGGAAATCGGCCATGGCGTCGGCCAAGGCCTCCTTGCCGAAGTCTGGCCAAAGCGTGTCGGTGAAGTAGAGTTCGGCATAGGCAGCCTGCCAAAGGAGGAAATTGCTCAGACGCTTCTCGCCTCCGGTGCGTATCAGAAGGTCGGGGGCAGGCATTCCTGAAGTCGCCAGCCCGGCCTCCACAGCCTCTTCGTCTATCTCATCGGCGGAAATGGAGCCGTCGGCCGCGAGGCGCGCAAGCCTGCGCGCGGCCTCGGCAATCTCCCACCTCGAAGAATAGCTCAGACACAGCGAAAGCGTCAGTCCTGAACAATGCGACGTGGCCTGGCGGCAACGCTCCAACCGGTCGCGCGCGTCGGCGGGCATACGCTCTATGTCGCCTATCAGACGCAGACGCACGTTGTTCCTGACCAGGTCGGGGGTCTCGCGCTCTATGGCCATTCCTATGAGGGTCATCAGAGTGTCCACCTCCTCTTGGGGGCGGTTCCAGTTCTCCGTGCTGAAGGCATAGAGGGTCAGGAATCCGACTCCGGTGTCGGAGCAAAGCTCGGTGGCGCGGCGAACGCTCGTCACCCCCTCGTAATGCCCTGCGCTCCGCGGCAGGGAACGCTGTTTGGCCCAACGCCCGTTGCCGTCCATGATGATGGCTATGTGGCGGGGAAGAGGCGCGCCTGAGAGCCGGTCGATGATGCTTTGCGTCTGAATGTCCATATCGAAAAGAAGGTTCTTAATCTTTATAGTTGCACACCGCACACCGCTGCGAGAACTCGTAGCTCACGGTGAACGTGAGCGTGGAATACCAGTCGGTGTTCTTCATGAAACTGCTTTTTATGCCTATCGGGTCGGCAAGCAACGGGCCGTCGAGCTTGTCGGAGAAGGTCTTCTTCATCAGGAACTCCAGTCCGAGGTTCCATCTGAGCGACGGCTTGTATTTAACGCCGACCCCAAGAGGGATCGCCACCGAAAATCCGCCGTGGCCCCCCGCCGACCATCCGAGCACGCCGAGTCCGGCGGTGATGTAGGGCGTGATGCGTTTGAGCTTCCGGTAGGTCTCCCCCATCCCGTAGTTGAAGAAGTTGAACTGGAACATTTCGCTCAGCTCATAGAACGTGGTGGAGAACTTGTAGGTCTCGTCGTTGGGGAACACGTTGGTCATCTGTGCCGAATTGCCTCTCAGGCCGCCTGCGAAGAAATTCGTGCGCAAGGTGAGCCTCGGGGAAATAAGGTAGTCGAAAAGCACCTCTGCGTCCCAGCTCGGGTTCTTCAGGAGGTTGGCCGTGTTGGCATCGCCCAGATAGCCGGTCATGCCCAGACCGCCGCCTATAGCGAAGCGGTAGTCTTCCTGCGCCCTGGCCGGCAACGCCGACGCGAAGAGCAGGATGAGCGAAACCGTCATGAACCGGATGATTGCCATAGCCATATCTTTGTGGTTATATTATTGGCTTGAAAGTGAGCCTGTTCAGCGCACCGCGCCAAACGGAGTCGTTGAGCCTCCCCCCGGAATCGAAGCCTCCGAAGAGATAGATGTAGGGGCAGTCCCATCTGATTTCATCCCCTTCGGTCTCGTATTTCACGCGCGCGCCTGCCGGAAGCCTCAGCGCGGGCATCTTGGCCCATCCTGAAAGCGACCCGCTCATCTCCTTCTCCATTATCACAGCGTCGGCAAGCCATACCGCAGGGATGAAGTCGGGAAGTACAAGCTGCTGCGAGCCCTCGCGCCAGTTGACGCCGTTGTCGTAGGAGATGTAGGTCTTGCGGTTCATGGACCCGTCGGCAAGCCTTCCGCCGAAAAGCATCAGCACCGAGAACTCGTTGAGCTTCCACCTGCCTGAAGTCTTGCGGAAAGCGAAATAAGGCACCATGACCGCGCCTTCCACGGCAGGCACCGCAGTCTCCGAGATTCTTGCCCACACAGAGCCGTCGAAAGCCCATGTCGCGCCGGAAACGTTCCCTTCGGCGTCACGGCCGCCCGAAAGGATTCCAGCAGGCCATTCCGCCCATCGGTTCTCGACGGTGATGACCGTCGTGGAGCCAGACACGGGGAAACCCGGTTCGAGGGCCGATTCGGGAAGCGCGCCGTCGGCAGGATAAGAAGTGTGGCGCATGCCGTTGCCGTCAGAGACGATGCCGAGCACGTAGCCGGCATATCCGCCGGTAACCGCCACCCATTTCTTTCCCGTGGAAGTCCACTGCACTCCGTCAGGTGATGAATGGAGCGTCCCTTGGTCGTCAAGCACATATAGAGCGTCGTCGGAAGCCGCAAAGCTGCGGACGTCAGGAGTGAAGGCGAAGGCAACGGGCTGCTTGCTCCATTCAGGAGACTCCTCCGTGGCCTTTGCCATAGTCCACGACCCGTCGCTCTCCTCTATGAGGCATGCCGCCCCGGAGGCGAACTGCACGGTCTTCTGCCTGCGTGGCGAGGCAAGGCGCGAAGGCAGCTTCGCCACGGCCATCTCAGCCCATGCGAGCGAATCGGGATCCATCTTGTGGACATTGACCTTTATACGGTACGTAAGCTGCGTCTTGCTGTCGCCCGACACCACTTTCAGCGAAACGTCGCCTGTGAAGTCTATCGTGTCGTTGGGCTGCGTGCGGTAGTCCGACGTTCCTGTGCGGTGCGTTCCGTTCTCCATCGTGTATTCCGCCACGGAGACGGCGTTGTAGAACTGTATCTTTGTCTTCAGCTTCTTCACGTCGGTTCCCTTCGGGAGGGAATCGGCATTGAAGATGATGCCGTTCTTCGTGTCTATTGAGAAAAACACCGAGTCAAGCCCCGACATCACATCCTTGTCGGCCTGGAGGCTGAATGATGTTATGGCCACGGCATTGACGTCGGTCGCCACCTGGGTCTGCGAGCCGCTGGCGGGGTCGTCCTTGGCATTGCAGGCCCCGATAAGCCCGCACGCGGCCAAGGCAGCAAACGCTGCGGCCACACGCCTCATATATGTAGTCAGTCGTCTTGATGAAGTCTTCACTGATACGTTCCTTATTATGGTTTATACGTCGTTATTCTGTCGCCTGCACAATCGGCACAACCCTTGCTGACCCAAATGCGTAGCGTTTCAACCTGCAAAATTAGCATAATTTGGTAAAATATCCGGCATCATGGCACCGGAATTTGCGCCACGGCCCATTTTTATCCATTTTTAACTTCTGTAATCCCGACTCCCGTGGCGCATCCGATAGCCGGAGCGGCAACGCCGCGGCCGAGCTTTTTCGGGCTGCGCTCTATGCGCACCTCGTCGAAAAGGCCTTCACAGATGAACGCCCTAAGGAGTTCGGCTCCGCCCTCGACCATGACCGAGCCGACGCCACAGTCCGCAAGCAGCCTTTCCATAGCCTCACGGAGAGTCTCCCCGTCTGCGCCTATCCTCACCGCGTTCCCGTCGGGGAACAGCGACCGGAAGTCAACCCGTCCCCGGCGGTCGGCCACCACCCTGAGCGGCATGCGTCCCGGCCAAAGGCGGACGGTAAGAGCCGGACGGTCTGAGAGGGCAGTCCCGGAGCCAACCACGATGGCGTCGGCCATGGCCCGCTCCCTGTGCATCCACACGCTCCCGGTGGCCGACGACAGCCTGACAGGCTGCGGATTCCCGCCAGCGTCAAGCCCTCCGATGAAGCCGTCGAGGCTTTCGGCCCACTTGAGCTGTATCCACGGACGCCCTTTGGTCTGCGCCGTCATGAAACGCCGGTTGAGCCGCCTCGCCTCTTCTTCAAGCACCCCCGTCTCCACTTCGCATCCCGCCTCGCGGAGCATGGCGATGCCCCTTCCGGCGACTTTAGGGTTCGGGTCGCCGCAGGCCACAACGACGCGCCTGAAGCCGCATCGGGCAAGCAGGGCTGCGCATGGCGGCGTCTTGCCATAGTGGGAGCATGGCTCAAGCGAGACATAAATGGTGCTTTCCCGCAAAAGCCCCCTGTCGGCTTCCGAAACCGAATCTACCGCATTGACCTCGGCATGCGGGCCGCCGAAGCGCCGATGCCATCCCTCGCCTATGATGCGGCCGCCGGGAGCCACAATCACCGCCCCCACCATCGGATTGGGGCTGACGAAGCCCGCGCCGTGGGCCGCCAGCTGAAGAGCCCGCGCCATAAACCGCACATCGGCCTCCTTTATGTTATCATCGTAATTCTCCATTCAACAATCACAGCATGACCACAAAGCATATGTAAAAATGCCTCATCCAAGAAACGGAAACCGAGACCGGATGTTGCAAGCCAAGAACGTGTTTGGAATTTTTACGCCCTTTCCGACCTTTCATCCGTTGCGCTGGCCGCTCTGCGCCTCGTTCCAAGACCCGGAAATCACTGTAAAACCGCCTGTAAAAATCACAAGAACCCTCGAACGCACCCTAAAACACTGATTCACTGCAATGAAACAACATTTAACATATAATCTTATATGTCATTCATTGAATATCAATTGGAATGTGCTAACTTTGGGGCGAATTTGTGCAATTTCAAACATAACATCATATTCAACATTTCTACAACTTTATCTTATGAAGAAATTATTTATCACCATCCTGATGGTCTCGGCGGCGATACTATGCTTCGGCGCCGACGTATCCTCTCAGATCAAATGGTATTCAGGCACTGGTTTCTCGTCAAAACAGCCAATCAGCAATATGACAGTCACCAAGCTCGGAAGAGTGTTCGGCATGCTTGAAAACGGAGAGACCGTAGAAGTCAAGGACGGCTTCAAAGTTTCCGTTGCCGGGCCCGATGGTTACACTTACCAAGGCTCCATCAGTCAACCTGCCGTATCCGAATACGACTACGACAAAAACCAATACGTGGCAGTTCCGCAACCGGGAATCTCGTTCACCTGTTCAAGTAACACCTACGGAACAGACGTCCCCGGAAGCTACACAGTAAACATCCCGGAAGCTTCCTTCACTGTAGACGGAGTGCCCAACGATGCATTCTCGGTGGTCTTCAACGTGGCAGACAACCGCAACTACATCCCGACGGACTTCGGCTTCTCCTTCAACCCGGACCCCGCAATCCCGACCGACAAGATTGAAGAGATAACCTTCACGATGAACAACGTCAACGATGCCAATGAGCGCATCTATTCCCAGATCGGAATCAACCCGGCCACAAAGGCTACCCTCACCCGTGAAGGCGGCGAGGCCATCGTGTGCGAAGTAAAAGGCGCTTCAACCACAACTTCAAGATTAGGCTACAAGGCAACGATACCGGCAGGCACAAGCTTTGCAGAAGCGGGAAAATACACCTTGTCGATTCCCGAGGGCACAATCCGCCTACAAAGCGAAAGCGGAAACAGCTACTACACCAACCAGGCCATATCAATCGTCTACACAATCACAGGCAACAGCCAGACGCCTACAGGCGTAGCCGACAGAATCGTATGGTATTCAGGGAAAGATTCCCAGTCACGCGTTCCATTGGGCACAGACAATACAATACAGGCTCTCTCAATGATGTTCGGCATTATTGAGGACGGCGCGCTCGTCAATGTGGTAAAAAGGCCGCGGGCCACAATCACCGGCCCTGAGGACTACAACGTAACCGGAGAGATAATCCAGGCCACTGAGTACAACTTCACCACAGGTGAGGTAGAAAAGCTCCCTGGCTTCAAATTCAACTGCAGAGGCACCAGCGACAAAGACATAAACATCCCCGGCGAATACACGTTCTCGATTCCTGCCGGAGCCTTCACTGTGGACGGCAATCCCAATGAGGCTTTCACCAAGACGGTAATAGTGAAAGACTTGCGCACTTACACTACAGTGCCTGCAAACTTTTTCACTGTCAACCCGGCCACCGAATCCAACCTCAACGAACTCGAATTCTTCAACCTCCGCTTCAGCAACAAGGATGCACAAGGCAATACGATCTACGGCCGCCCAGGCGTGAAGCCACATGCCTACGGCACAGTAACAAAAGACAACGGTGAGCCCGTAAAGCTCAACTTCAGGTCTTCGGCTGCGCCTTCCACCGACCTGATACAGTACAAACTCGTCATAACCGACGACCACGTGTTCTCCGACCCGGGCAAATACGTAGTAAACATCCCTGCAGGCACAATGGTGTTCAGTTCAGAGGACACTCCCACAATCTGGTACACCAATCCTGAGCTTACCTACACTTATACCATAAGAGGCGGTGGAGTAGCCGACAAGACATACACCAACACACGCCCGACAATCACCCCGGCTGAAGGCGAGATTCTCGCATTCGACGGCGTAGAGTTCGAATCCCCGGAGCTCGGAGCCTACTGGATGTATCTCTGCCCCGAAGGCGGCAATAACGTGAAGTTCACGGTAACTCTTCCCGACAACACCGTGGACGAATACGAACCCACCGTTTCGGCCAACAACTCCTACATATTCTGTCCTTTCTACGAAGTCTACACCACCCCCGGAACATACAAGCTCACCGTTCCCAAAGGCTCATTCAAATATGTCGACGGCGACGGCAAAGAATACTACACCAACGGCTTCGAACTCACCTACAACGTGAAGGGCGGCGAGAAAACTGACATGAGCTACACTCTTTCCACGGCCGACAAGGAAATCGCCAACGACGCCACGCTCTACAACCTCTCACACATCTATGTGAAGTTTGACGACAGCGTCTCCGGCCTGAAGATGATCTACTCAAAAGTAACGTATCCCGACAACTCGGTGAAGTACGCACGCACCTCATGGTCTGAGGCCAACAAGCGTTTCCTCATCGACTTCCAGTTCCCCACGCAGAAGGGCACATACAAAGTGTCGTTCCCCGCAGGCGCAACCAGCAACTCAGAGGGCAAGTTCAACAATGGCATCGAGTTCACGATCAACTTGGCTGAAACCAAGACCGGGGAAATCGAATGCACCACCGAGCCGACAAACGGAGACACTGTAAACGAGCTCTACACGCTCTATCTCAACGCTCCTGAAGGATACACCGAGCTTAAGCGCGTCAACGGCGGCATCACAATGTCGTACTTCTACAATGACGAAGACCGCGACAACCGCCAGATGCAGTACCTCGCGGCCACCAACTCCCCCGACTGCCTGATGATAACGCTCGATGAAAAAATCGACGGCAACAAGCCCGGCGACTACACATGGGAAATCCCGGCAGGGTCCATCATCGGCGTCAAGGAAGACGGCTCTCAGGTAATGGCAACCGCCATGAAGTTCTTCTGGTCAATCCGCCCCGTAGGCGTGGTGTCCGTAGGAATGGACAAGGAAGCTGTCTACAACGTATATGACATCAACGGCGTGAGCGTGATACGCAACGGAAAGGCCGAAGACCTCGACAACCTCGACAAGGGCGTATACATCATCAACGGCAAGACCTTCATCATCCGCTGATCGCAGAAACGGACGAAAAGCGTTTTGACGCTTAATCTAATAAGGACAGGCGGCAGAAACCATCAGGATTCTACCGCCTGTCAAACAAAAAAGCAACCGACTTTTCACTTCTTAGAAAATGACAAAACCAACAAACCTCAGACATGCTTTAGGGTTTGCGGCGATGGCCGCAGGCACGATGGCATTATCCGCCGGGGCATACGCTGAAAACGCGACAATCCACCCTGACGCCAACATCTTCGGCTTCAACGGCTATCAAAAGCCTCCCACAGTAGGGGAAACAGACCGCGAACCCCACACCGGATGGTTCCGGTTCGGCACAAACGGCGAAGAAATCGAAATCTGGAAAGACACGCGCCTCGGCGACTACGGCACGTACTTCAATGTGGTCTATCTCCGAAACGGCATACTTTGCGGCAACTTAGGAAACGCCACCATGATGAATTATCTTGAATTCAGCATCGAGGACGGCCGCCAGCTCGAAGAGCGCGAATTCGACGTACAAGGAGAAAACGCCATCAGGAGAATGGTCTCCGGCGCATACAACCCGGACGACGACCATGTCTACGGATTCTCGTCAAACATAGACCAGTCCCGCTGGTACTTCGTGAAGGCTCCGGCATGCAACCCGGAAAAGACGGAAATCGTCCGCGAGATGCCGGCCGACTACAGCCTTCTCATATCATGCTGCTTCTCGTCGGCCGACAACCACATGTACGGCGTGGACGTATTCGGAGACTTCATACGCGTAGACGTCCACGGCAACTTCGAATGGATCGGCAAGTTCGACGAGATGAACTACTCCCCCGGCACGTCGATAGGCCGGTGGGAATCGGGAATGACCTACAGCCCGAAGGACAACGCTTTCATCTGGAACCGCCAGCTCCCCGACTACTCTTCGCACCTCGTGCGCATCGAGGCTTCCGGCGACCACAAATGGAGCCTTATCGCCCCGCTTCATGACTGGGACCAGTTCGTCTACCTCACCACCACCGACACCGACGGGGACGACAACGGCCCCGTGGCTCCGGAATTCGTGTCGATGGACTTCACCGGCACCTCGCTCGACGGAAGCATCGTCTACACCATGCCTACAAAGCTCGCCGACGGAAACGACGCGCCTGCATCCATGACATGGACAGCCGCCTGCGGCGACAAGACCCAGTCTGGCACCGCAGCTCCGGGTGGAAAGGTAACGGTATCGTATTCCGGCCTCACAAACGGCGAGAACAACTTCACGTTCCGTGCATCCGCAGGCGACGCAAAAGGAGCCTCCGTGGTAAAAAACACCTGGCTCGGAAAAGACGCGCCGATGCCCCCGACGGACGTAACGCTGACTCCCGTGTCGCCCGGCAACTTCAAGCTTACATGGACCGCACCGGAATTCGGCGCACACCGCGGGCCGCTGGATGCATCCAAGCTCGTCTACGCCATCTTCCTCGACGGTAAGCAGGTAGGCAACGCCACAACCGAATGCGAGGCCGACGTGCAGCTCCCCACCGACGAGGCAACACGCGAATATGAATTCCTCGTGATGGCAATCGCAGAAGAGATGCAGTCGGAATTCGCACGCTCCAACAAGGTGTTCACCGGCCGTGGCTACGATGTGCCTTATTCCATCCAGCCGACCAACGACGACGCGGCAAAAATGACCATAATCAATGTGGACAACGACAAGAGCCGCTGGAGCTTCATGACCGAAATCGGAGGCGGAAACGCGTTCTATTCCAACAAGGACTGGGACAACCCCGGCGACGACTACCTCATCACTCCGCCGCTCTGGATCGAAGACACCTCCATGAAATACAATATCGAATTTGAGGTGAAATACGACAGCCCCGTCAAACCGGAGGAATACTTCGACGTGTGGCGCGGCTCTGAACCCACTCTCGACGGAATCCGCGAAAAGAGAATCGCACCGAAGACGAAAATAACCTCCAGGGCATACTACAAGGTCAACTACGACTTCGACATCCCCTCGGTAGGGACCTACTACATCGGAATCCATTACGTGGGCGATCCCGACCAACGCGGAATCTACGTGCGCAACATCAACATCACCAAGACCGACAAGCCCTCTGCCGCGGAAGGAATCTCTGCCGAAGGAGGAATCGAGGCAGCGGCAACCGACGGTGCCATACGCATCTCCGGCTTCGAAGGCAAAGCCGGAATCTACGCCGCCGACGGCCGCCTTGCCGCATCGCCGCAGGTGAACGGCTCGGCCACGGTCTGCGTGCCTTCAGGCATCTACATCGTAAGGGCTGCCGGCAAGGCTTTCAAGGTGTACGTGAAATAATCAGAAACAACCACATTTGGGGGCGTCTCAGACCGGTCCGGAATTCTGAGACGCCTTCAGCAACCCTGACAATACAAATGAAACCATTTTCAACCGTATTGGCCGTCGGAATGCTATGCTCCGCAGCAGCATCAGCCGCCCCGGCCAACGACTATGTCCTCCAAGGATATGTGAACTACAACTCCAACGACCAGATGGGGTGGTTCTACATGAACGACAAGGGCAGCACCACTTTCGTCTGGGCCGACCAGCTGACCCTCAACCTGTCGCCGATGATGTTCGGATGGATGCGCAACGACCGCATATGCGGCATATCCTCGCTGCTCAACGGAGGACAGCTGTACACATACCAGTATGTGGAGATGAACCCTGAGAACGGCGAATATCTCGTGAACAAAGCCGTCAACCTCAAGAACGACGACGGCAGCATCAATTACCTGAACTATTACCGCACAGCGGCCTACGACCCCGGCACTGACCGCGTCTACGGATACGGGTACAATGCCGAAGGAAACGCATTCGTGTTCAAATCCTCGACCCCCGACTTCTCGGAAACGTCGATAATCCGCGAAATCACCGATGACGAATACTGCTCATCGCTTACGTTCAACACGTCTGAAAACCGGCTCGTGGGATTCAACCGCCTGTATTTCGTCTACATAGACCTTAAGACGGGCAACCAGACCAAGGCATTCTATCCAGCCATCGAGGACTTTTCATACACCTACACCGGCATGATGTACGACCCTTCCAAAAGGGCATATTACTGGAACTACTTCACGAAAGACCACAAGTCGCACATGGCATTGGTGGACATCACCAACAAAAAGGTTACCAACGTCTGCGACTACACGGACATGACGCAGTTCTCGTTCATGGTCCCCATCTCCGGAAATGAAGACCCCGCGGCTCCGATGAAGCCGGCATTCGGCGAAATGGACTTCCCGCAAGGAGCGCTTTCTGGCAACGTGTCGTTCACAATGCCCGAAAAGACCAACGGAGGCGAGGCACTGACCGGAGACCTGCAGTGGATCCTCTCCGTGGACGGCAACGACGTGGCTTCCGGATCCGGAAAGCCGGGAGAGAAAGTCTCGGCCCCTGTGAAAGACCTCACCACCGGCGAACACCTCTTCTCCGTGTCCGTGAAGTCAGGAGAAGTCTACAGCCTGCCGGAATCAACGTTCCTCTATATTGGCATCGACACGCCGTCTGCTCCGGCTAACGTCAAGCTCGACGCCACAACCGCGACATGGGACGCCGTGACCGTGGGCGTACACGGCGGCTACGTGGATCCGGCCTCATTGCAATACCGCGTTGCCGTCAACGGCAAGGAAATAGGGACCACTTCCTCGACAAGCATCCCGGTAAGCTATCCCGCCGACACACAGTATACCGCCTACACGGCCACTGTAACCGCCATAGGCAACGGAGAATCGTCGGAAGCCGAATCCAACAAATACCTCACCGGCAAGCCTCTGTCGCTCCCGCTCACCCTCATCCCCGACCTTCAGCAGGCCAACCTCTGCACAGTCGAGGACACAGACGGAAACGGCAACGTATGGGAATACAACAACGGCGCACGCGGGCTTGAACTCTTCATCTCCGGGTATTCAGCCGACACGAAAGTGGACGAATGGCTGTTCCTCCCCCCGATGGCCTGCAGCAAGGCCGACGGAGTCTATTCGTTTGCCATAAACGCCGCCCTCAACTCCGCCGGCGACAAGCCCGCGCAACTCCAGGTATGCGTCGGACGCGAAGCCGACCCCGAGGCAATGAAGACCGCAATCATCCCCCTCACGGAAATCACCAGCACCTCGCTCACAGAGTTCAACGGACTGTTCTCGCTCACGGGAGACTTAGAAGGAGCCGAGAGCATCGTGATCGGCATACGCGCGTACGCCCCGGAAGGCGGCACACGCATAAAGGCCCGCAGATTCAAGACGGAGCTGACCTCGCTCAGCGGCAAAGCTCCCGCCAACCCTGCCGACCTCAAAATAGAAGCCGCCCCCAAAGGCGCACTGAAAGCCATCCTCGGCTTCAAGATGCCGGAACGCATGCTCAACGGAGAGGCGATACCCGCAGGCTCCGACATCACCGTATCGATATTGAACGACGACAAGACCGCCGTAACCGGAAAGCCCGGAAGCCAGCAGAACGTTACGATCGACGCGTATACTGGCATCAACGAGATTGAAATCACACCTGCCCTCGGCGGAGTCAAAGGACAGACAAAAAAATACGAGGTCTACTGCGGCATCGACATCCCCGGCCGCGTGACCAACCTCGTGGCCGACGTCCAGGAAAACAACCTGGAGGCATACATCACATGGGACGCGCCTACGGTCGGCCTCAACGGAGGATATGTGGATCCCGAAGGCATCACGTATTGGCTCTGCACATACGACAAGGTAACCGACTCCTACAAGCAGTATGCGGAACTGGGCAAGATTCCCGAATACCCGATGTTCGTGAAAGAGGGCAAGCTCGCCACCTACGACGTGATCATACAGGCCGTATCCAGCGCGGGAGCATCATCTGAATACGCGTCAACGCGCGTACAGCTCGGCACGCCTTTCACGCTCGGCATCAATGAGGATTTCATAGTCAACGGCAAACCCGGCATCAACTACAACCCCATCAGCCCGGTCACTACCGGAGAATACGAAAACACGTCTTGGAGCGTGGCAAACCCTGCGGAAACCAACCCAAGCTACGCTACGCCATCCAACGTGGCCCTCATAGGATCCACAACGGCTGCCGGGACCACCGGTTACATACAGTTCCCGAAATTCTCGACCATCGGACACGAAGGCATACTGCTGGAGTTCACTACCTTCCAGTCAAACTCCACGCCAAAGGTAAACGTCTATGCAAGCACCGTGGGAATGACCGACTATGAGCTGATCGGACAACTGCCGGCAACAGGCAACGGCTACACTCCGCAGTCGCTCCTGTTGCCAGACAAATACAACCAGAAAGGCTGGGTCAGCATATATCTGACTGTGGAATATACCGCTCCCTACCAGAACATCGTTATCTCCAAATACAGAATCTCGTCAACCTCAGGAATCGAAGACATCTTCAACGGCGGAAACGACGGCTGCCCCGTGGTCATGACTGCCGACGGCGCAATAACGGTAACCGGCGCATCCGACAAGGCCATAACGGTCTTCTCTGCCGACGGAAAGAACGTGGCCGCCATCGCAAAGGCTTCCGAAACGGAGACAATCCACGTTCAGCCCGGACTCTACATAGTGAAAGCCGGAGACACGAGCGTGAAAACAATCGTAAGATAAAAAACTGCAATAAACCGATGTGAGGCCGGGCTCCGGGACTTCTCTAAGAGTCCGGCCTTATAAATCTACTTAAAAACCAAACAATCACTTTTCCAAATGAACAAAAAACTTTTACTTGCGGCGACCCTCACGGCATCCGTGGCCTTGACCGCAGGAGCACAAAGCGACTACAGATTCGGGTTCTGTGACAACACCGCTACGCTCAACGACAAGATGATAAGCACCGACGGAGCAATGACCGTCGATGCGGCCATCTACTTCACACCTGAAGACATGGCCCGCTTTGCCCAGGGAAGCATCACAGGCGTGAACGTGGGCATACACTCCAAATACAACACGGCAAGCATAAAGGCATGGCTGCGCGACGACATCAGCGGCCAAGACATCGCATCAAATGAAGTATCCTCCGAAACCGACCCCGCGCTCGGCACCGGATGGAATTCCATCCGTTTCGACTCGCCGGTGGCAATCGAGCAAGGCAAAGGATACTACGTGGGCTACACCATGACATTCTCCAAGGCCGCCAACTTCTTCCTGCTGTCTTCGCAGGAAGGCACCCACGCCGGTGCCTGCTGGGTCAGGATCGGCGAAGGCGAATGGCAAGACCTGTCGGAAACCTACGGCATCCTCAACCTGGAAGCCCTCATCCAAAGCGACAACCTTCCGCAGAACGACCTTGAGCTTACGGCCGCGTCCATCGAGGACACTTACATCGTCAGCGGTACTCCGTTCACAGTGAAGTATTCCGTCCACAATGCCGGCATGCTTCCCGTGGATTCGTACACCCTCGTCATCTCCGACGAAGAAAACGGCCTTTCGCAGTCTCACACCGTAACATGCGACCTCCAGCACGACGTCCGTCAGGAATTCACGGAGCTTTTCTCTTTCGACGGACTGGAGCCGGAAAAGGACTATAACTTCACCCTGAAGATCGAGAAGCCCAACGGCAAGGACGACGAATCCCCGTCCAACAACGAAATGGCGATGGAGAAGATAGCATCGATCAACGGCACTTTCGCACGCTCGGTGCTCATTGAGGAATTCACCACCGAATCCTGCCCCAACTGCCCCCCTGCGGCCAACAACCTCCACACTATGTACAATTCGCTCACCCAAGCTGAAAAAGACCGTGTGGCAATCGTATGCCACCATTCGGGATATGGAGTGGACAGGTTCACCAAACCTTGCGACAGCTCCTTGGTATGGTTCTACAATTCCGACCGCGTGTTTGCCCCGGCATTCATGTTCAACCGCACCACCACCTCCGGGAACTCGCCCGTACACCAGCCGCTTTCCGCCACAGGACTCAAGCAGAATGTGAGCGAACAGCTCAAACGCGAGGCTTTCTATTCCATCGACATCCACGGAAGCCACGACGAGGAGAACAAGACAATCAACCTCCATATCAGCGGCAAGGCCGCAGCTCACGTCTTCGACAACCCGCTCATCACCATATATGTGGTGGAAGACAACGTGAAGCCGTACAGCCAGGCTGGCGCCTCAGCCGGATTCATGCACAACCATCTCATCCGCGCCTACAGCTCGACTTGGGGCAAGCGTCCGACATGGGACAAGCCTTACGAATATTCCTCCACCGCTGAACTAAGCTATGCCGACAACAAAGGCGCCACATGCAAAATCGAAGACATGGAGATAGTGGCACTCATAGCCAACTATGACAACAAGAACCCCAACAACTGCGAAGTGGGCAACGTTGCCAAGGTGAAGCTTACCGACCTCAAGCAGTCGGGCATAAGCGAGACATTCGGCGACGCAGGCAACGCCGTAAAGGTATATTCCGAGGCTGGCCAGATCCGCATTGCCGGAGAATACGAGTCCTTCGAGGTATATGACCTTTCCGGAAGCCGCACTTCGGCAGAAGGCCTCACTTCAGGCATCTACCTCGTGCGCGTAAACACCGCTGCAGGCCCCGTATTGGCCAAGGTGATGGTGAAATAACCGCAACTTCAACCAAGAGCCTGTACAAGTTTTGTCTGATTTGCACAGGCTCTAAAATACAGAAACACCCTCCTCCACGACAAGCGTCCGGAATCCCGGACGCTTTTTTTTGTGCCATCACAAAAACCCCGGGAAATACGGAATTCCGGCATTCACCTCCTGACTTCTTCTCTTAAAAGTGATATATTATGCAATGGCCTGGTTGATATATTTTTGCAATTCCATATCCTAAACCGGGAGACACGGAGCAAAGCGGTTTCCACACGGACAAAGGTGGGTCATGTGCGCGGAGCAGAAGACATATCTTCCGGTATGGCCTTGCCAACCCCGTCTTTATGCAAGGAAGTGTCAATTTAAACGGATTGCCAGGCCGCAAAAGTCGTCTCTCATACCGGAAAACCAGATGGATTATCGCCCGAGCCGTCGAAAGAGCGCAGAAAAGTCTCGAGCGACACACCGGAATCCAATTCGAGATGTCGGCGGAGACGCTGGCGGTTCTTCTTGACCGAGTCTGGCTGAAGCAGTAGCATCCGCGCGATTTGTTTGGTGGTCAGACCAGACTTCAGATATATGGCAAGCCGGATATCTCCCTCCGTAAGTCTTGGATAGCCATGCTTCAGATTGGCCGAGAAACTTGGATGCACTTTGTCGAACATCGCCTTGAAGACATCCCAGTCCTCACGTCCGCTCAGATGCAGTCTCAGGCTCTGCTCCAGCAGGCCAAGTTTATGCCTTATGTCGGGAGACCTATTTATCTCGGCTATGTCGCCGAGCATCGACTCAAGAAAGTTGTCGTTCTCGGTCATGACAAGAGCCGACGACACAAGCCTGCGTCTCTCCAGTTCCAGTTCATGTCTTGACTTCAATTCCTCAATTTTGTGTCTCTGCATACGGAGACGGGTATCCGACAGCACAATTCCCGCCAAGAGCAGCGTCACAGTTCCGGAGAGCAGTATCCACATACGCTCATCTTTTTTCTCCGCCTTATGCCTCTCTTCATTTCTGAGCATATCCATCCGCGCCTCGCTGTTGAGCACATTGACCGCATAGCTGTGCGAAAGCACAGAGTCTTGAGTTAGGTAAATGCGACGGCAATATGCATTAAGCGAATCATCCATACAAAGCCGACGGTATACGTCGGCACAAGTGACATATGCATCATATCTCACCTCGATCGAACCTGTAGACCTTGACACGATACTGAGCCCAAGGGTGAGAACGCAGAGGAATATACCATAGTATTCAATTTGATTACTGTCGAGAACAAGAAAGTATCAGCCAAATGGACAGGCCGATTGGGCGACTATGTAAAGGATTTTGCCTCTGCTGGCATAAATGATATTGCAGATGAGGAATTCAACGTGACAGCCAGCGGCGGTATCATAGAGGCTCCCGAAGGCACCGAGGTATATGCCCTCTCAGGAATGAGAACAGGGCGCAACAGCCTCCCCGCTGGCGTCTACGTAGTGCGCTACGACGGCAAGTCGCAGAAGGTGATAATGAAATAAGCCCTCCGAACCTGACAACCGCAGGTTAATAGCAACGTAACGTGAGTTAGATATAAGAACTCACGTTACGTTGCTATTTCCACACAAGAAACAACTTGTTTATCGTAGGCTGCGCCATGCCTACAAATCAAACCGTAATTAGCCAACGCCATCGGCACAGAGAACACCTTTATCGTTTTCCAACACATCATGTCGGGCAACAATAGCGGAGTAAACAAATCTGAAATACAATGTGGAACATTTTGAACGACCAATAGGATTCAAACTGGCCGGTTCGCCCTTAGGTGCCGAACCGTTCGACGGCATCTACGAAATCAAATATAAGACAGCCAGCAGCAAACTTGAGGACGACTTCTACGATCACCTGTTTTGGACTCATTATCAAGTGAATCCAAGACAGTTTTACAGAAACATTTACAGCTGAATTTGTTGCTGAAATGTAGCGCAGAGCATTCGTAATGCGCTATGATAATTTGCATCAGATATGCTTTGAACGTTGTGCGACGAGGCAAATCAAAGAATATGCCACAGAGACACTGCAACAAGAATATGCACGTCTTTTCGCCAAACTCATACCACCCATAACTTTGAACCGATAAACTCAAAGTTATGGACTTTTTATTATTGCCTTTCCCTCTTCGTCCGGCTCTACTTTCGCCTTACCCTTCATCCGCTGAATTGCCTTGCCTGGCCCTAAGTCAGGCCGCCCTGTCCCGCCCTTGATTGCCTTATTCAGCCTTTTCAGGGCGGACCGAGGAGGTAAGGAAGCGGAGGCAGGTGAGGAGTAAGGGAAGGGAAGCGCGGAAAGGGGAGGGAGGGGACGGGGCAAAAAGGGGAAGGGGCAAGGGACGGGGGAAAAAGAGTGCCGGCCGGGCAGACTCTCGTCCGTCCGGCCGGCCTCAAGGGCGGC
>ERZ777011.1282-NODE-1282-length-27825-cov-22.373497_pt1 | contig 27825 bp, 18 predicted proteins | sample MGYA00374964_ERZ777011 | MGnify/ENA primary metagenome ERZ777011 (study PRJEB29310, sample SAMD00008975) | mouse gut metagenome | study: EMG produced TPA metagenomics assembly of the Metagenome analysis of fecal microbiota from mouse which was promoted... | reverse complement strand
TAACGGATTAAACACTCGGCTCCTCGGAGCCGCTAAAAAAATAACCGAAGTATTGATACATGCAAACAGCAATAAATCAACTTATTTAACTATCTTTGCGTTGATTGGGCAATCCACGAAAACTAAATGCCCCCTGAATCAGAACAATCTTTAACCTCTACGCAAAATATGAAAAATCTTTTTTGCCTTACGGCCATGGCATTGGCAGTCATTGCAACACCTTTGCCTTCGTTTGCATGCACAAGTCTTATTGCTGCCAAAGGCGCCACAACCGACGGTTCCGTCTTGGTAACCTACGCCGCCGACTCACACAACCTTTATGGAGAACTCTACAACCAGCCGGCAGCAGACCATCCCGAAGGCGCCATGCGCAAAATAGTGGAATGGGACACCGGCAAACCACTTGGTGAAATTCCAGAAGTGCCACACACATATGCCACCATCGGAAATATGAACGAACATGGCCTGGTGATAGCCGAAAGCACATGGGGCGGACGTGAAGAACTCGCCGGTTCAGGCATAATCGACTACGGTTCGCTGATCTACGTAACCCTGCAACGCGCCAAAACAGCCCGTGAGGCGCTGAAAACAATGACCTCACTGGTTAAAGACTACGGCTACGCAAGCTCAGGCGAATCATTCTCAATCGCCGATGCCGACGAAGCATGGATTCTCGAGCTTATCGGAAAAGGCAAAACCGACAAAGGCGCCGTGTGGGTGGCTCGCCGCATTCCCGACGGCCACATATCAGGCCACGCCAACCATCCGCGAATCCACAAATTCCCGCTCAAAGACAAAAGCGGCGAAACCATCTACAGCCCCGATGTCATAAAATTCGCCAGGCAGCAAGGCTATTTCAACGGCAAAGATGAAGATTTCGACTTTTCAAAAGCATACGGAGTGACCGATTTCGGAGCCCTCCGCGGATGCGACGCCCGAGTCTGGGCCTATTTCAATAAATTCACCGACGGAATGGAGAGATACCTCCCATGGATCGACCGGGCTGAGGGCGACCCCATGCCGCTGTGGGTAAAGCCCGATTCCGCTTTGACCGTCACCGATATGCACTGGATGATGCGCGACCATTTTGAAAACACACCCTACGACATGACCAACGACATAGGCGCTGGCCCCTACGCAGTGCCATACCGCTGGCGTCCGATGACATTCAATGTCGATGGCCAGGAATACACACATGAACGCGCAATTGCAACCCAGCAGACAGGATTCTCTTTCGTGGCCCAGCTCCGCTCACACCTTCCTCAGGCAATGCGCGGCCTGCTGTGGTTCGGAACCGACGACGCCAACACATCCGTTTATCTCCCGATATTCTGCTCTGTAAAGAAAGCCCCCTCACAGCTCGGCCATGGCGACGTCAACACCCTCGACTGGAACTCGAACTTCTGGGTAAACAACTACGTTGCAAACCAGGCCTATAACCGCTACTCCCAGATGATCCCAGACATCCGGCGGGTGCAGAAAGCCCTCGAAGACAGCATAGCCGCCGACGTAGCAGTGGCAATCGAGCAGATTCCCGCATTCAACGACAATGAAATTGCTGCAAAACTCACCCAAGACCTTGCCGATATATGGGCGCAGAAAGCCACCATCGCATACAAGCAACTCGGCGACTATCTGTTTGTGAAATTCATGGACGGCAACCGCAAAAAAACCGATGAAAACCACCGGTTCATCAAATCGGAACACGGCTTGGCTGTCTATCCCGAATTCCCAGGCTACGACGAGCGCTACTTCCGCTCAATAGTCAACGACGCCGGAGAGCACCTTAAAGTCCGCGAAATCAAATACTAACCCATACAGTCCACCAAATGAGCCGAAACAACGATGAGCTCCAAGGAGTCACACTACTTGGAGCCGCCGGCACGAAATATGCCGACACATATTCCCCGCAGGTATTGGAGACTTTCAAAAACAAACACCCTGAAAACGAATACCTCGTCACTCTAAACTGCCCCGAATTCACATCGCTATGCCCGAAAACCGGGCAACCCGACTTCGCGAAAATCGTAATCCAATACATCCCGCGCGAAGACATGGTTGAAAGCAAAAGCCTCAAGCTCTACCTTTTTTCTTTCCGCAACCAGGGCGACTTCCACGAGGACTGTGTCAACATCATAATGAAAGACCTCATCAAACTGATGAACCCCCGCTACATCGAAGTCAGAGGCATATTCACCCCACGCGGAGGCATTAGCATCTATCCATTCGCCAACTACGGCGACGAACAACACCGGCAAATGGCACAGGCGCGTCTGCTCCAGGCAATGCAGCAGAACGCCTGACACACCTTATAATCACTTTTTGCAAAACAGATCCTATGGGAATAGTAGAACATCACCACGACAACAGCCTGTTCCTCCCTGCCAAGGAAAAAGAACTCGTGCTAACAGACCCTATGGTGCAGTTCCCCCGGAGCAAAGACACCCTGCTGGTGCTTTCCGGAGGAATGGATTCCACCACAATGCTATATGAATACCGCTCTCGCATAGCCCTGGCTGTAACTTTCCTCTACGGCTCAAACCACAACCAAAGAGAAGCCGACTGCGCCAGATGGCACTGCGAAAGGCTCGGCATCGAACACCTCGTGATACCACTCGGATTCATGGCAGATTACTTTGAAAGCTCCCTGCTCAAAGGGGCCGACGCCATCCCGGCCGGGCACTACGACGACAGCAACATGCGTTCAACCGTCGTACCCTTCCGCAACGGCATAATGCTCAGCGTAGCCGCCGGATTGGCCGAAAGCCGCAAGCTACACACTCTGATGCTTGCAAACCATGCCGGTGACCATGCAATCTATCCAGACTGCCGCCCCCCGTTTGTCAACGCCATGGCAAAAGCCATCGCAGAAGGAACCTACGACAGAATCGAACTACTCTGCCCATACACCAACCTTACAAAAGGGGAAATCGTAAAACGGGGAATCGAACTCGGAGTTGACTACCACCACACATATTCATGCTACCGGGGCAGCGAAAAACATTGCGGCAATTGCGGAACATGCACCGAGCGCCACGAATCCCTCGCCGAAGCCGGCCTTGACCCTGCCGACTTCGACTGAACCCTGCCAGTATATATCACCAGCAATCCCACATCTATATGACAAGAATCCTTACAGCCTTAACGATTGCACTGACCGCACAGGCTGTCATCGCACAAACACAGCAACAACATACCCCCGAAATCTATGCATCCGTCTACTCCGCAAACTCATGGGTGGAACATCAGCTCGAGGAAATCGGGATTTACCGCTTCGCGGCCGACAACTACGCCCCGGAGCTTATAAAGCAAGACCCATATCTCGACGCAAGCGGCGGAGGGGCTATGACCGACGACTTCTACTTCTGCACTGTAGAACTCAACTTCGGCGATTTTGTTGATATTACCCACTACGCTTTCGACCCGGACACATGGACTGAAAGCCTCCGTCTGACCGACGGACTTCCCGGGGCAGTCGCCACAGACATGACCTACGATCCGCAGACCGCCAAAATCTACGGATGCTTCAATTCCGACAGCGGCGACGGATTCGTGTTCGGCACTCTGAATGAAGCCAACGGCCAACGAAAGAAAATCTCCGACATAGACATTCCATGGCTGGCATGTAGCATCGACCGCAACGGCCAGCTATATGCCATCGACATGGCCGGAAATCTTATGAAAGTCAACAAAGCCAACGGATCTGCTACCCTTCTTGGAAACCTGGGAATAACCGCCGGAATCCGCTCGACAGGAGCCATCGACCCGCGCACCGGGTTATTCTATTTCGTTGTAAGCAGCCAGGATGCCGACCGCGACCCCGAACTCGGATTCCGATTGACCCATAGCGACCTATACAGCGTCGACATAAACGCCGCAACCCCTGTGGCCAAACACCTCTATGCGTTAGACGATGGCGAAGTCATGGGTGGCATGTGGATTCCCGGACCCATAGCCGACAACGGAGCGCCCGACACTCCCGACAACCTTTTTGTCAATTTCCCACAAGGAGCTTTAAACGGAACGGTTGAATTCTCCATACCGGCCAAAACATTCGGCGGGTCTGACCTGACAGGTGAAGTAAGCTGGAGCATCCGTGCAAACGGCGCACTCCTGGCCGAAGGCAAGTCAACTGCAACGGCGAAAGTAAGCGCACAGGCGAAAGTCGACAAAGCCGGCATGTATCAAATCGAGCTGACACTCTCCAACCAGGCCGGACGCAGTCCAAAAGTGAAACAGAAAATGTGGCTGGGACACGACATGCCCAGACTGATAACCGCAGTAGACCTCTCCTACGCCCAGGGAAAATTCATCCTTTCATGGAATGCACCCGCAGAAAGCGAACATGGCGGATATTTCGACCCGTCGAAAATATCCTACACCGTGCTGCGACACCCCGACGGCAAAACATTCAACAACCTGACCGCCCCGGAATTATCCGATGAAGTGCCCATACCCGACGGACTCGAAGTCTACAGCTATGATGTCACCCTCAACTACAACGGCACCTCAATGCCACCCGTCACCTCAAACATATGGCGTCTCGGGTCAGTGAAATTGCCATGGAGCACCGAATTCAATGCCGAAAACGCCCTCGACCTATTCACAAGAATAGATGTCAACGGCGACAAAAACGAATGGTATCGTGAATGGGAATGGTACATAGAAGCAACCGATGAACTTGTAGCAGCTGTTGCATATCCCTACTCTTCAACAAATCCCGCCGACGACTGGCTGATCACTCCGCCTTTCATGCTCGAAACAGGGAAAACCTACACACTCGGATTCGAAGCCATGGTAATGAGCGAAAGCGACCCGGAACGCATGGCGGTCTACTACGGTGAAGCCCCATTGGTAAATCTTATGACAAACGAGATTTTCGCGCCATTTGAAATGAAAAATATGTCGCCGGAACAACACTCCACCGACATAACCGTCAACACATCCGGCATCTACTATATCGGCTTCCATGCCTGCAGCGAACCCAACAAAAGCGGATTAGCACTTAAATCAATCTCGTTGACTGCAAAATCTTCAGTCATAGAATCAGTAGCATCACCCGATCCGATTGCTATAACCACTGATAACGGCACAATAACCATATCCGCGCCGGAAGCCACACCATATTGCGTGACAACAGCCGACGGGCGCATAATCGCCTATGGAACAACCACCTCCGAACCTGCCACCCTAATTCCCCTCCCAACCGGCATCTACATCGTCAAAGCCGGCCCGGAAGCCCGGAAGCTCCACGTCAACCGATAAATACCGCCACAAAAAGGCGTTGTGTCGAAATTCGACCAACGCCTTTTTGGCATCCGGATGGAGAGGGTGCTGTCAGAATGGTTCAGATGGTAGGAGCCTGAGGGTGAGGGTGAAGGGAGTTGACTAAGGTCAATGACCGAACCCGAAGCCCTCGGGCGACGACCCAGATGAGCCATTATGACACACCCTCTTTTTGTGGCGGAAAGCCTAAGGTCGCTTCATGTCATCTATTATCTGATTATCTGACAACCGCTTTTACCGATTCTTTATCAACAGTAACCACATATATTCCCGGCAACAGGTCAACCGCAAGAGTGTCAGAAGCCGGAACTCCCTGCCATAAAACGATACCGTCGGCACCCGTGACCAGAGTTTCAACACCCTCAGCCCCTTCAATCACAATTTTACCGGCCTCGGAATACATCCTTATCGACGAATCATCTGAAACCGCCACCAAGCCCGAAGTATGGATACTTATGATATTGGAAAAATAAGATTCCCCCTTATCATACACCGCCGTTACGGCATATTTCGGCCGTTGGTTCGCTGCAAAAGGCTCTCTCCACCCAGGTGTTGCCACTATTTCATCAGAGACTCTGACCCCGTCACGATAAACGTTATATCCAAGCAAAGTCAGAGCAACTGGCTGTGCATCGGCCGGTATATAGGAAATATCGTCTATGAGAAGCACAAACGCATTTCGGGATATGCAACGAATCGCAAAGTAGCGCGTTCCTTCCGGAAGTGAAACGGAATATTGCGTCCAGTTAGCAGGCACCTGAGGAGCAATCCCTTTCACTCGCTCAAAACTCGAAAGCTCCTTATCGGATGCAGACGTGAGCACCTCGATTGATTCCAGGCCATACATATCACTATAGCTTCGCGCAAAAAATGTTATAGTCTGGGCATCGCCCGACAATTCCGGTGAAATCAGCCAATCATTGTTCTGACCGTCAACATCCCCAAACGCAGCCAGCATCTGATTACCCGAATGAGGCATCCAGCCCGTTGGCTGACCGGCACCGTTCACAAGAAGAAGCCCGGCATGAGCAGGATTGAACACCTGGAAAGCCATCGGTCGGCCTGCGTTCTCGTAAGGTATATTCGTGCTTGAGGTATTACTGATGGTAAATGTCCCCGGCCCTCCGTCAACATCCGCCAATGTCCAGTCTCCTATATTGTCAATCGAAAACTCCTCATAGCCTTCAAACCCGTCAGTCAAAGACTCCGGATCAAGCACAGAATTACCTAAAGAGGACCACTCAAGGCTAACATAACCGTCAGAATACGTCCCTGATAAATCATCGACTGTAGGATATACGGGCATCTCGACACTTACCATCTTCCCGATAAGGAGATTGTTCTCCAGATTCTCATCTTCATCATATATAACCTTGACCCCGAAAGACACGTTGCGCGACATCACAACCGACGGCACAATCTTGAATTCAAAATCCGCTGTCTCAAGAGCTTCCAACGGCACTCCGGGCAATGTTTGCAGATAAGATCCATTAGCCCATAGCTCCACATTATAGCTGGTGGCATTGGTCATACCGATATTAATAATCGATGCCGTAACAGTGGCCTCTGCTCCAACTTTGACCTTATCCGGCGCAGTTATGCCGAAAGCCGAAAGATCATGCACCGCCGGATCGTGCACCATAAGGTTGTCTACATGCAGATGCCGACCGACATTGCCGCTGCTTCCGCGCAGACCCACCTGTATAAAACCCGAACAGTCAACACCCGACAACGGCACACGCACTATATTCCATCCGGCCTTAGCCTGGGAATAATCCACCTTATAAACCGATTGGAACGATACGTGTTTAGCCGACACTTCAACCGAAAGCCCCCCTTCCATGCCATTGTTATAATAATACCAAAAATCAAAAACCGGCGCTTTGGCAGTGCTGACATCTATTTTGCCTGAATATATCAACGCCTCATCCTGATTGCCCTCAGGAATGAATGTCAACAAGCCTCCGTCACCATCCTGGGGATTTGCAATAGGGCTAAGTCCGATAATTGAGGTAAACCAACGCCCGCCATTACCCGAAAGATACTGGCCCCATGGATGAGTCTGGTTAACAGCATCCGGAAACGACTCCCTGAATGGAAGGCTGAAAGATGAACCTAACACAAGAATATTGGAACGAGATGAGTTACCCATCCCCATATCATTAACCGCCGCAACCGACCACGCAAACATATCCTGTCCGTCAACCACTGGTATGAACCTATACTGATTCTCAGCAAGACCCTCTTTGATAATTTCCGATTCCGAATCAATAACTAAATATCTGAGCGCCGACGAATCGATATAACCGCCATTCGCGCCTGTCAAAGGGGGCTCCCATGTCAAGGTCACTATATCCGCGTCTTCACTGATTCGCACATTCCTGGGTAAACCCGGCACATCACATCCAACAAAGGCCGCCCCCTTGGCTGCCAGTCCGCGTTTCTCCCCGTAAAAGGCACGCACTGAATACTCGTTAACACCTGCCTGGGGGGTATCATCATAATAGCTATAAGGTTTATTTACTTCTGCCGGTGAAATAGTCTCCAGCACATCGTCACCACGATAAATCTCAACCTTCGACAACGTTGGCAAAGGTTCCCCGCCGATAGTCAAAGAAGGAGTGACAAATGCTATCGTAGCACCCATGCCACCCTTTCCGTCGGGAGTAATCTCAAGACCCGTCACAGCCGAAGGAGCTGACATGTCTGATTCTTCCACCACCTTGAGATTATCAACGATGACCACATCCATGTTCTTATCACTGCAGGCATGTATTCCAACATAATAATCCCCGTCGGCATCAACCTGCACAAGTCCGGAAACCTCAGACAATATCTTTTCTTCATACTCCTGCTCAGGGATAATGGTAGCCACCGCCCCGGTGGTGACACCCTCTATAGTTGCTGATGAGCCAAGCACCACCTCCATTTTCTCGGTATAACGCCAGCCTCCGCGTGCCCCCGCCATAATCGATATATTATAAAGTTTACCACCTTCCAGATGGATGGGGGGAGAGATAAGCCAGTCGTCTTTCGGGTTCGATGAAATATATGCACACCGCATATCCCCCTCCATTTCATCCTCATCATAATTATGGCTCCACGTCTTCCCATCGCCGGAAACATCAATTACCGTATAAAGTTCCGCAACCTTGAGATTATCGAAATCCTCCGAATAGGGCACAGTAAAGGCTCCCCCTACCAGAAGTTTCCCCGACACTGCCGTTTCGCTCGAAAGATTCCCGTAATGCACCGTAACACCATATGAATACGATGTAAGGCCATCTTTACTATAAGGCTCGGAAAAAGAAGTTGCGCTCTGACGCTCGGCAACCGTCACTTCATCAGGATACCTGACCACCGTATAACGTAGACCTGCAGTATTGATAAACCCTCCGTTAGCACCCTTCTCAGGTGCATCCCAGCTGACGGTAACATTAATATCATCATTCCCTATATCCAGATTTCGCACCGGTGCAGGTGAATCCACACCGAACCATTGGGTTGTCCTCACAACAGGCGACTCCCCTGCATTATTCGATGTCACAACTTCCACCGTGTGCATACCCGAATCAGAAACAGAGGCCTCGATTGTGGCAAGTGACCCGGCTTCCACCATAGAAGATGCAACCGCGCTTCCATCAATCCGCACCGTATATGACAACATGCCAGCCAAAGCCACTCCGTCATACGTATAATCAGGAGCCACGAAAGAAATCCGGCCGGCCAGGCCACCGTTCTCAAACTCGACAGAAAGATTCTCCACCTTATTAGGTGCACCCGCCGCAGCTTCAGGAGGAAGCACATGCAACGCCGTAATCTGTTCGTCATTCGGGAAATCGAATATCTTCGAAGCATGTCCGTCTGTTACATCCACCTGGTATAAGGCTGATGAACCGTCGGCATGGCTGGCAGCCCAGTAAAGTTTTCCCGTGGAATCATCAAAATCTGCCGACTGCTTATATTTCGGCTCAATCCCTGTCGACCCAACCCAGGTGGCAACACCGCTCTGCTTGTCAAACTTGTTCAGATTCCCGTCTTCGTCAATGGCGAATATCACTCCATCGGCAGAAGCGGCAATGGCAAAATATTCACAAGGGAGTGTGGCTATTTCCGTACGCACAAGTGTGGCCAGGTCAAACGAACCGAAAACATAGCCGTTCATATCGTCGTTGTAGAATATGCCGTAGATTTTCCCGTCGGTAGCATCATACGTCATATCGTAACTTATGCACCCTTGATCCAAATCCCTAACTTCGACCAGCTCCCAGGTCGTAGCATCATAATGGTAGAAAGAGGGCAATACCATCCCGAAAATCTGGGAATAGCCAACATAATAATAATCATTACCAACATAACAGCCACCTCCGTTAGCACGGAACTGGTCGCCATTCTGCAAAACTGAAAACTGATATTCATTGGTTGCCCGGAAAGTGATAATAGAGGTGTCATCATTTCCGGCAGGACGCAGGTTGCAACCTTGCAGCCTTACATTCTCACCCTTCACGGGAGGGGCACCGGATCTGTTGCGCAGGGGCGTAACGCTCTGACGCCCGCCATCCACATGCATCCTCACTCGCGGATTCTTGAAAAGTTTCACATCCTCATCAAGCAGATTAAACACCATCCCCCTCTCAACATCCTCCGGACTCCTTCCAGACAGGCTCTCGGCCACGATTGGCTGGCATAGCCATCCGCCTATCACCATAGCGCCGGCTATCAGATAATTTTTGAATCTCATAAGAAATCATATTGGGTTAAAGACAAAAATCAAGGCGACCTTAAAGAAACCTTCACCCGCTAAAATTAGCACAATTTTCTTGAATAAGACCAAAAACTATGGAAAAATGCAAAAATATATCACATATTTATGACACTCAAAAAAACAGCTTCCCGTTCACGACACAGGAAGCGAATGAATCAACGCCAATATATCAACCGCGGCCTCCACAGTAGGCACTGAAGCTATCGCAAAAGAGCGGCGCCCGTTCTTCTCACGGATTTTGACCCTCAGCGGGTTCTGCTGCAGATAGGTTATCAGGCGTCCGAACATCGGCGACTGGTAATAGGCCTTGTTCGAGTCATCCACAAAATAGAGATACATCACACCCTGTTTCAACGCAACTTTCTCAATGCCGAGCTGGCGCCCCAGACGGCGCAGACGTGGCACACGCATCAGTTCAGCCGTCTCAGGAGGAATCTTGCCGAACCTGTCGACCAGGTGCGAGCGGAACTCCTGCAAATCCATCTCCCGCTCTATATTGTCAAGTTCGCGGTAAAGATTGATGCGCTCGCTCTCCTGTGGCACATACCATGCGGGCAGCAACAGCTCCAGGTCGCTCTCGATAACACAATCAGCAACAAATTCCTTCTCATCCTCAGGCTCTTCCGATGTGAAGGTGTCGGAAAATTCCTCTGTGCGCAGCTCAGTAACAGCCTCTTTCAATATCTTCTGATACGTCTCGTAACCCAGATCGGCAATGAAACCGCTCTGTTCGGCCCCCAGCAGATTCCCCGCCCCGCGTATGTCAAGATCCTGCATCGCTATGTGGATGCCCGAGCCGAGGTCTGAGAAACTCTCTATCGCCTGCAACCGCCGTCGGGCAACCGGTGTGAGCGGGTTCCCCGGAGGCACCATCAGATAACAGAATGCCTTACGTGAAGAGCGGCCTACACGGCCGCGCAGCTGATGCAGCTCGCTCAAGCCGAAATTCTGGGCATTGTTCACTATGATCGTGTTGACATTAGGCATATCAATGCCGCTTTCAATGATAGTCGTGGCCAGAAGCACATCATAATCATGGTTGGCAAAGTCGATAATCGCCTGTTCAAGTCTCTCAGGAGGCATCTGGCCATGGGCAACAAGCGTGCGCGCATCCGGCACAACCCGCTTCACCATCTGTTCCAGCTGATACAGCCCCTCGATACGGTTATTGATGATAAACACCTGCCCGTTACGCGACAGCTCGAAATTCACAGCCTCCTCAAGCATCTCATCAGTCAGCGTGTTGACCGACGTCAGAATAGGATAGCGGTTGGGGGGAGGCGTGGTGATAGCCGACAGGTCGCGGGCCCCCATCAGTGAAAATTGCAATGTTCGCGGAATTGGGGTGGCACTCATCGTTATGGTGTCCACATTGACCTTCAGCTGTTTCAACTTCTCCTTAACAGCCACCCCGAACTTCTGCTCCTCATCGATAACCAGCAACCCCAGGTCTTTAAAGGCAACATCTTTCCCAACAATCCTATGTGTTCCTATCAGAATATCAATCTTACCGTCGGAAAGGTCTTTCAGAATCTCCTTCGTCTGCTTGCCGGTGCGTGCACGCGAAAGATACTCCACCCTCACCGGGAAATCGGCCAGACGATCGCGGAACGTATTGAAATGCTGATAAGCCAACACAGTCGTAGGCACAAGCACCGCAACCTGTTTGCCGTCAGTGGCGGCCTTGAAAGCAGCCCTGACCGCAATCTCGGTCTTGCCGAACCCCACATCGCCGCAAATCAGGCGATCCATCGGCCGGGGACTCTCCATATCCTTCTTCACAGCAGCCGTGGCCGTCATCTGGTCGGGGGTATCTTCGTAGATAAACGATGCCTCAAGTTCATGCTGCAGATACGAATCCGGGGAAAAGCTGAACCCCTTCTCATCCTTGCGGGCGGCATAGAGCCTGATCAGGTCGCGGGCTATATCCTTGAGTTTCGACTTGGTCTTCTCCTTCATCCTGTTCCAAGCCCCGGAGCCGAGCTTGTTGATGGTAGGCTCCACACCCTCTTTCCCCCGGTATTTGGCGAGTTTATGCAAGGCATGGATACTCACGAAGATGCAGTCGTTGTTCTTGTAGATGAGCTTTATCATCTCCTGGGTGGAGCCGTTGACCTGCGTGCGCAGCAACCCTCCGAACCGCCCCACTCCATGGTCTACATGAACTATATAATCACCCGTCTCGATGGCGCTCAGCTCCTTAAGCGACAGGGCGAGTTTACCGCTGCGCGCCCGCTCCCCTTTTAGGGTGTATTTATGGAAACGGTCGAAAATCTGATGGTCAGTGAAAACACACCGCTTGGCGGTGTGGTCAACAAAACCCTCATGCAATGTTGACATCACTGGTGTGAAGGGGATATTGTCATTCCGCTCGGCGAAAATCGCCTTCAGGCGGTCAATCTGTTTCTCACTGTCGGAAAGTATGCAGATCTGATACCCCTCGGCCAACAGTTGCTTGAACGAATCCGATATGAGGTCGAAATTTTTATGGTAAAGCCCCTGCGGCGAGCAATTGAAATCAATCTGCACAAGTGATCCGGGCGCCGCGTCGGCAGGTTTCGATGCCGAAAAATGTAGTTTCGGAAACAACGCGAACCTCTCAGCGAAATCATCAGCGTCAATCAGGTTCTTCATCGCCGAAGCGTCACCCTCATCGGCAATAATAGCCGATGAGCTGAATGTTTCGGAAGCGACTGCCTTGATTCTCGAAACCACAAAACCGGCATCGCGCACAGCCACCAGCGAATCAGGGGCTATGAACTGCAGCACCGACTCACCACGGCCATTATCATCAGCGGAAACATTGGCGGATATAGCCACTGAATCCACCTTGCTCTCCGACAGCTGCGTCTCAATGTTGAACGTGCGTATCGACTCAATCTCATCTCCGAACAGGTCTATACGGTAGGGGAGTTCACCCGAATAACCGAACACATCGAGGATTGAGCCTCTCACGGCAAAATGACCGGGCTCATAAACATAATCCTCCTCCTTGAAACCGTTTTCACGCAACCACACCTGGGTCTTCTCAAGGTCAATATCCTGCCCGGTTTTCAGCGGAAGTGTGTGGTCTGCCAACGCCTTGCGCGAAGCCACCCTTTCGGCCAGAGCTTCAGGATAAGTAACCACAACCCTAAGCGAAGCGTCATCGTTCCAATGATTGAGCGTCTCAATCCTCATAATCTGCGAGGGTGGGTCGATGCGTCCGTACTTTATATCACGCTTATAGCCCGACGGGAACATCATCACAGCCCCCTCGCCCAGCAGCTTAGTCAGATCATGATACAGATATCCCGCGTCATCAAGGTCATTGCCTATTACGACCATTGGCGATTTAAGCCGGTCTATACTGGCCAACGCCATGGCAGCCGACGACCCCGCAAGCCCGTGAAGTTCAACACGCGAAGCCGCAGCCAGAGCCACGGCCTGTTGTAAAGCCTTGCGCCGAGATGAGGTGATAAAAAGTGGTTCGAGTTCTTCAAGCGTCATTGCCAACCTCCTATTTTGCCGGCTTATGGGCATCCTTTCCCGACAATATCGCCTTATACTTCTCAGGATTGCTCAGAACAGCCGAAGCCGAATCAAGCTCCGCGTCATGTTTCAACGCTTCTATGATGGCGCCACGGTCATAATAATAACGTTGCAGGATTTCCGAAGCCAGATACTCACTGATAGTCTTGCGGTTAAGATCCAGGTCATGGTTAAGGTCATGCTTCAGGGTAACCTTAAGCGAATCGAGCTGTGCCTGAACCTGGTCGTTGAGATAGCCCTCGGTTTTGGTAGCCTTCTCCAGCTGTTCCAAAATAAGCTCACATGTGCGGTCATACTCAAACTTTGAAGGGTCTATGAACGCCTTGAACTCATTAAAAATCGTATCGGTTATCTCAAACTCCTCAGGCGAGGGAATCGACTCGTGGCGCGCGGCATAGCGGTTGGCGAAATCAAAACTCCAGTTGTCACGCACGATATTATAGACCAACCGGTTCCCTTCGGGATATTCCACCTTGATGTCGGGTGTTATACCCCCGCCGTCGCGAACCTCACGCCCCGCACGCGTATGCCAGACCGTAGTGAGGCTGTCGGGAATCCTGGCTACAGAGCCGTCGGGATTGCGGTGGCTATAGTCTATCGCCTGTATCAGACGCCCCGAAGGGATGTAATATTTCGCTATGGTGAGCTTAAGCAGACCGTTATACGGGAGCTGGCGCGTTGACTGCACAAGCCCTTTGCCGAATGACCTCTCGCCAACAACCACCGCCCTGTCAAGATCCTGCAAAGCACCCGTAACGATTTCTGCAGCAGACGCTGAATTGCCGTTGACCAACACTGCCAGCGGAATATCGGCATCAACAGGTTTGTGGGTAGTCTTGAATATCTTCTCGTTCAAGAGATCTCGACCCCGGTAACGCACCACTTCCGTGCCTTTGGGCACAAACAGCCCCACAACCTGAACAGCACTTTCAAGCAGTCCGCCACCATTGCCCCTGAGGTCGAGCACAATCGACTTGACTGCCGGATTCTTTTTCAATTCCAACAAAGCATCACGGGTCTTTTCAAAGGTCTTCTCATTGAAAGTCGTTATCTGGATATAACCTATATCACCCTTGACGACACCGAAATACGGCACAGGGTCAATCTCTATCTTTTCGCGCGTAAGTTCAAACTCCACAATCGAATCGGCAACATGGGGGCGCTTCACTGTCACATTCACCTTCGTCCCCGCCTGCCCTTTCAGCCGCTTGCTGACATCGGCACTGTGGAGCGACGTAACAGTATCGCCGTCAATGACAAAAAACACATCGCCCGGACGCAGCCCGGCCTTCTGTGCCGGTGAACCCGGCCGCGGTTCGGTCACATACACCTTCCCGTTGCGCTCGGCGATAAAAGAGCCGATACCGCCATATTCGCCTGTGGAAATAGTCATGAAATCGTTCTGGTCTTTCTCGGCGATATATTCCGTATAAGGGTCGATTTCATTGAGCATCGCATTAATGGCCGTAGTCATCGACTTGTCTGCATCTATAGTGTCTACATAGTTGGTCTGCAAGTTCTTATAAATCGACGTGAATATGTCGAGATTACGCGAAATATCGCCCTTCGGGCTTCTCGTGGCGGCGAAGGCGAAAAGGGCTACAGCCGTCATCACGGCGGAAATTATGGCGGGAAGTTTTCTCATAAACAATGGCGTTGAACTTTCAATTGGCGAAATTACACATAATTATAACAACCACGGCACAATTTTTATCCAAAAACCTTTAAAAATCCGGTTATGCCACATGCTTTGGAAGCAAAAAAAAGCCGTATATTTGCAACATTACAAAACTGTTGATTATGGATAATTTCAGTTACTGCTCCCCCACTCGCTACGTATTCGGCCGAGGTGTGGAGAAAGAGACCGGACGGCTCACTGCCGCCATGGGTTGCGGCAAAGTGTTGATGGTCAGCGGAGGCGGCTCGGCACGCCGCAGCGGTCTGCTGTCGCGTGTTGAAGATTCGCTCCGCGAGGCAGGAGTGGAATGGGTGGAACTGACCGGCATACGCCCCAACCCCACCGACGACCGCGTGCGCGAAGGAATCGGCCTGTGCCGCCGCGAAAGGGTCGAAGGCATACTGGCCGTCGGAGGCGGCAGCGTCATCGACACCGCCAAGGCCATAGCAGGAGGTGTCCCCTATGAAGGGGATTTCTGGGACTTCTGGGCCGGCAAGGCTGTCATGGAAACTGCATTGCCGGTGGGTGTGGTGCTGACAATACCCGCTGCCGGAAGCGAAGGTAGCGGCAACTCGGTCATAACCAAGCTCGACGGAATGCACAAAATCAGCCTCCGCACCGACATGGCGCTACGCCCCAGATTCGCCATAATGAATCCGGAAGTGACATTCACACTCCCCCCTTATCAGACCGCCAGCGGAATCGCCGACATGATGGCACACATCATGGAGCGCTACTTCACCACTACCGAAGAAGTGGAAACCACCGACCGCATAGCCGAAGGCGTGCTCAAGGCCATAATCGCCGAGGCTCCCAGGGTGATGGCAGAACCCACGAACTACGATGCCCGCGCCAACATAATGTGGGCCGGAACGCTCGCCCACAACGGCATTTGCGGTTGCGGGCGCCGCGAAGACTGGAGTTCCCACGGACTGGAACATGAGCTGTCGGCAGTATACGGGGTCACACACGGAGCCGGACTCGCCGTGGTATTCCCGGCCTGGATGACATTCATGGCCGAAAAGAAACCGGCCAAAATAGCCCAGTTCGGCCGACGGGTCTTCGGGGTGGAAGAATCCGACAACCACTCGGCGGCCCTTGAGGCAGTGGACCGCTTAAAGGTGTTCTTCAAATCAATCTCACTCCCTGTAACCCTCAAAGAATTAGGCATAGAAAATGCCGACATCGAGTTGCTTGTTCAAAAATTCCACGAAGACAAAGGCCTCCCATTCGGCCCCTATCACCCCCTCTATCCCAAAGATACCCGTGCCATCTACAAATTGATGGAATGAACCCCCACCACCATTAAAAACGTTATTCCGGGTAGCGGGGAAAAGTTCCCGGCTACCCGGAATAACCTATAGACATGCCAAACGGAATCGGAATAGAATCTTTGCTCGTTGCGCTCGGACTGACATTGCTCGCCGGCATGTCGACCGGCATAGGCGGCCTGTTGGCCTTTTTCACCCGCACCGACAACAAACGGCTTCTGTCGTGGGCAATGGGCCTGTCGGCAGGGGTGATGGTCTACGTATCATTCATGGAAATGATGCCCGAAGCAATCGGGAAGCTCTCGCAGACCTTCACCGGCAAACTCGGCAACCTCTACGGATTAATCGGCTTTTTCGGAGGAATGGGTCTTATAGCGCTCATCGACCTGCTGGTGCCCGAAGCCCAGAACCCCCACGAAGAGCATTCCACAGCCCTCCTCGATAAAACGCCCTCATCCAATCACGGACACGACCTGAAACGCACCGGCATACTGCTTGCCCTTGCCATAGGAATCCATAATTTCCCTGAAGGGATGGCTACATTCGTATCGGCACTCGAAGGGTGGGATATCGCCCTCCCGATAGTGGCAGCCATAGCCATCCACAACATACCCGAAGGGATCGCCGTCTCCGTTCCGATTTACCAGGCAACCGGAAATCGCAGCAAAGCCCTGCGCTACACCCTCCTGTCTGGCCTCGCGGAACCTGCCGGAGCACTCGTAGGGGCATTGTTCCTCCTACCGTTCTGGACTTCAGCCATCAGCGGATGGGTGCTTGCAGCCGTAGCCGGAATAATGGTCTACATCTCTTTCGACGAGCTGCTCCCCGGCGCCCACCAGTATGGCCACCACCACATGGCAATCATAGGCCTCATAATGGGCATGGCCCTGATGGCCCTCTCCCTACTACTCTTCTAACCCTCCCATAGCATAGCCATATCTCTCTGCATGGCATTACTGACAGCACGCCATTAGAAATTAGAAAAAAGAGCCACACCTATAACAGGCATGGCTCCGTATCGAGTTATTATGGCTTGCGATTATTTTGTCTCCTTCTCTGGCTTCACTCCCGCACGCGTATAGCGGTTGTTCAGACCATTGATGATATCGTCGGTGATATCCAGAGCGGGATTAAACAGTTCACCCGGTGCATAAAGCAGTATAGCGTCGTAGTGGCGTGTCTTGTTATATTCTGCCAGGAAGTTGTTAAGCGAATCGATAAACTCCTCCTGCTGGCGCAAAGCCTCTTCCTGCGCTTTCGCCTGCAGGGATCCGAGATAGTTCTGGGCGGCCTGCTGCTTTTTGTTGAGCTCACTCATATCTGCGTTATACGACGCCTCTGACAGATAGCCGTTTGATTGAACTTTTTGCTGTATGTTGGATGCCATGCGGTTCAGTTCTCCCTCACGTGAGCGCTGGGCGTTCTGCAATTCGGTCATGGTGCGCAGGTTGGCTTCGTTGAAAGTCTTCACAAGGTCGTAATTGGCCATCACCGAATCCATGTTGTAATAGCGGATATTGGTGGTAGGCTCGAATGTGTCGCTCTCTACTTTCACGGTTTTCTTCTCCGCAGGAGCGGCGGTTTCATTGGCACCTTCTTTGCCTGAGCAGCTGCTGCCGAGCAGCATGATTGCTATGGCGGAGGCTGCTAATGTAATCTTTTTCATTGCGATTGGTGGTTATTTCTTTTTTGTTTTTTGCGCTTTAGCTGGGGCAGGTCGTGAACATGACCCGAAGGGAAACTGCCACCTTTCACAAACAGAACCTTCACGCCGAGCAACACAACACTCAGCGCAACAAGGCCTATCGCAAGCAGAACCATTTTCATCGGGCATTCACGCTTTTTCGCCGCAAATATAGGAAAGTTCGCTTGATTTTTGGCTATATGTAAATTTAATTTTGTAACTTAGGGTCGGAGAAACAACGATTTTAACAGTATTTTCCATTCGTAAATCCTTTTTAAAAGGACTTACCCTTAACCTTATTAACGCTTAGGGCGTTTTTGAGATTGTTGCAACCAATATTTAACCCCCAAAAGATATGGAAGTAAAAGACCTTCAACCCAAAGCTGTCTTCGAAATCTTCGATCAGATCACAAAGATTCCCCGCCCTTCAAAGAAGGAAGAGAAAATCCGCAAATACATCCTCGAATTTGCGAAAGACCACGGCATCGAGGCCCATGCCGACGAAATCGGCAACGTCATCATGCGCAAACCGGCAACCCACGGTCATGAAAACGCCCCCACAGTGATTCTACAAGGCCACATGGATATGGTCTGCGAAAGCAACGACAAAAACTTCGACTTTGAAAACACCCCCATACAGACAATCGTCGACGGCGAATGGGTGCGCGCAAACGGCACAACCCTCGGAGCCGACAACGGAATCGGAGTCGCAGCCGCTTTGGCCATCCTTACCGACGACACTCTCGTCCACGGCCCGCTCGAAGTCTTGATTACCATGGATGAAGAAACCGGCATGACAGGCGCCAACAACCTCAAAAAAGGCGAGCTGACAGGCTCGATTCTTATCAACCTCGACTCAGAAGATGATGCAGAAGTGTTTGTTGGATGCGCCGGCGGCATCGACACCGTGGCAACATTCTCTTATAACCGCTCTTATGCGCCCTCCGACTTCCACTACTTCCTTTTCGACGTGCGCGACGGTCTCGGAGGACATTCCGGAGGCGACATCCATCTCGGACGCGCCAACGCCAATAAGCTAATCGCCCGCTTCCTCTTCAATCTTATGAAAGAACATGAAGTTTCGGTGTGCGAAATCGACGGCGGAAACCTCCGCAATGCCATCCCACGTGCCGCCCACGTGGTGTTCGGCGTCCACACATCGCGCAAAGAAGATGTGCGCATCGCATTCAACCGCTATGCCGCCGACATCGAGCGTGAATACAAAGGCCTGGAAACCACCCTGAAACTTTCTCTCGACAGCGTTGACAAACCCGATTTCGCCATCGACTCGGCAACAAGCCGCAACCTAATCTTGTCGCTCTATTGCGCACCCCACGGGGTGATTTCAATGAGCCGCGACCTCGAAGGCCTCGTTGAAACTTCAACCAACCTCGCTTCAGTCAAGATGAAAGGCGACGACAAGATTGTTGTGACAACCTCACAGCGCTCTTCGGTCGATTCTCGGAAACTCGATATAGCCAACCAGGTTGAAGCCGTGTTCACTCTCGCAGGTGCGGCTGTCGAGCATGGCGACGGATATCCCGCATGGACACCCAACCTAGATTCAACAATCATGAAACTCGCTTCCGACGCCTACGAGGAACTCTACGGGGTCCGTCCGGCAATCAAGGCCATACATGCCGGCCTGGAATGCTCGCTATTCCAGCAGAACTATCCCGGCCTCGACATGGTGTCTTTCGGCCCCACGCTGCGCGACGTCCACTCCCCCTCTGAGCGTATGCACATCCCTGCCGTAGAGCGTTTCTATCAGCAGCTCCGTCGCACACTCGAAAAAGTGGCCGGACTTAAAAAATAATCAAACCGCTGCCCGTGGCTATAATGAACTTGATGACACTGAAACACATCCCGCAACAGAGTGGGATGTGTTTCAGGTTTCTTATATGTGGCCTACTGTTGTGGAGCGCTCCGGCACTGCAAATGGCAGCAGAAAAAACCGCCGAACCACCGGTTGAAGCCATCGATTCTGTTATCGGCTTGCTGACAGACTCACTGGCCGACGGCATGGAAGCGGGAATGGAACCACGCTTCTCCTCACTGACAGAAGAAGACTACCGACAGGTAGCCGAAGAACTCGGCGTGGAGGTAGCCGCGATAAAAGCCGTGGTCGACATCGAAGCCGGACCGCAGCACAAAGGGTTCTGGCAACCCGGGAAACCGTTGATAAACTTCGACCTGTCGATGTATCGCAAATTCGCACCACGCCGCAATGTCTCGCTGTCGAAAGCCAGGAAACGTGCGCCGGAAATCTTCAACCGCCCAAACGCAAAAAAATACGGCTCTTACCAAGCCGCACAACACGCACGTCTCGATGCCGCCGCCGCAATCGACTCAATATCCGCGTGGGAAAGCACATTCTGGGGCATGTTCCAGATCGGAGGCTTCAACTGGCGCAAATGCGGAGCCGGAAACATCAAAGAGTTTGTGGCAATGATGAGCCGCTCCGAGCGCGACCAGCTCGAACTGTTTGCCCGTTTCATCAAAAACTCAGGCATGGTCAACGATATCAAAAAACACAAATGGCTCCGGTTCGCTCTAAAATACAATGGCCCAAAAGCCCGCTCACGAGGCTACCACAAACGCCTGGCCGCCGCCTATAAACGTCATAACTCGCAATCACAACCACACAAAACAATGCAAAAAATCGAATTCTGACACATCGCTTTAAACAAATTCAATTCCCTAAACAACCAACACCCAAACTCAATTACCGCCCATGCATTTCACCGGACTCCTTTTAGGCATATGCACCTTTCTGATAATCGGGATATTCCATCCCATTGTCATCAAATGTTACTACTGGTTCGGCACACGCTGCTGGTGGTGGTTCCTGCTTCTGGGCATCGCCGCATCCATAGCATCCCTCTTCGTAAGCGCCATTTTCCCCCAGACCCTCCTGGGCGTACTCGCTTTCTCCTCCTTCTGGACCATCAAAGAAATCTTCGAGCAGCGCGACCGCGTAGCCCGTGGCTGGTTCCCCGATAATCCGAATAGAAAAAAGAAGTCAGAAGCTGAGAAGTCGCAAGCAATAAGTAAGAGATAACCCACGGCCATCCCGTTGAAATCGCCGGAGTCTCCAGTTAATTCACAAAAACATAAATTTTGCAGAACCCGTGTACCCGCATGGCGGGCGCATTGGCGAAAAGCAGGAAGCAGCGCCGTAAAGCCGCAGACAAGGGTGTCGGTGTTTCAGCGAAGCGAGTTCCGCCGCCCCTGCGGGTGGCGGCAAGCCGATTCCGAAGATTTTCGCCGCGACCTCGGCTTTTCGGTTCTTTTCGGCCTGCGAAAAGAAAAAACCTTTATATTGTCATCTCGCCGCAAATCGGGCGCAAAAGGCAATTGCTTACCTGTTTGGCGCTAAGCCCCGTGCCGAACAGGAACATCATCTTGGTCAGAGCCGCTTCAGTAGTAATATCGTGACCCGAAATAACACCACAACGCGCCAGGCAGTCGCCGGTGAAATAACGGCGCTGGCTCACCGCACCATTGGCACACTGGGTCACATTCAGCACCACTATTCCCCGGTCTATCGCCTCCTTGATCGGGCGGTTGAACCACTCGCAGGACGGTGCATTCCCCGCACCGTAGGTTTTCAGAACAACCCCCTTCACACCAGGTGTCTCAAGCTGCTGACGGAGGCTATGCTCCGTCATACCCGGTGTCACATAAACAACAATAACATCTGAGTTCAGGCCAAGATGCACTTTAAGAGGCGTCTTGTCATACACACGCCACAAAGCATCGTTGTTGAACTGTATCGACAAGCCGATTCGCGCCAACGGAGGATAATTATTGCTCTTGAAAGCATTGAAATTGTCGGCACTCATCTTCGTTGAGCGATTCCCGCGCCACAGGTAGTTGGCAAACAGCAGCGCCACCTCCTGAACCATCGGCTCACCGTTGACCGGATCCACTGCCGCCGCAATCTGAAGCGCCGTGATGAGGTTCTCCTCACCGTCGGTGCGCACCTCCCCTATCGGCAACTGAGACCCAGTTATAATCACCGGTTTACGCAGATGTTCGAGCATGAACGAAAGAGCCGAGGCTGTATAGGCCATCGTGTCGGTGCCATGAAGCACGACAAAACCATCGAAGTCATTATAATTCTTCCCGATCTGCGTGGCAATCTGCTGCCAATGCGCATGAGTCACATTACTCGAATCTATGGGCGGGTCGAACTGCATATGCTCGATATCATAATCGAGCATCTTCACCTTAGGCACATTGTCGATAAGGTGGTTGAAATTAAACGGCCTGAGGGTGCGGGTCTCCGGATCCTCTATCATGCCGATAGTGCCTCCCGTATAGATAATCAAAATGCGGGGACGACCTTTCGTTTTTTCCATTCTCGTTGCTTGTGTTGTTCCGGTATTACTTTATTATATGCCATCCGGCAAAAACTGGATAGGGAATCTACTGCCCTACATATTGAGTCCGGACGGGAGGGTGCTGTCAGAACGGTTCATCTGAACCGTTCTGACACACCATCATGGGTTACTTCACCTGTGCCCCGGGCGTCACAGTCCCCGTAGGTCCAATCACCACAAGCGAGCCGTCGGGGTTCTGTGCCGACAGAATCATCCCCTGCGACATAACCCCCTTGAGCTTCCTCGGCGCGAAGTTAGCCACAAAGCAGACCTGCTTACCCACAAGGTCTTCGGGAGAATAATATTTGGCGATGCCGCTCACTATGGTGCGCTGTTCCATACCATCGTCGATACGGAACTGCAGCAGCTTGTCGGCCTTAGGCACACGACTGCACTCCATGACAGTACCGACGCGGATGTCAACCTTCATAAAGTCGTCAAAAGGCACATCGGGCTGTTGCGGTTCTGGCTGCCAGTTTTTGAGTTTGTTCTCCTCCTTGATGCGTGCCAGGCGGCTGAGCTGCGCCTCGATGGCATCATCTTCTATCTTTTCAAACAACAGCTCCGGTTGCCCCAGAGTGGCTCCTGCCGCAATCAGGTCTGTTTTGCCAAGATCCTCCCAGTCGAGTTTCTCCAGGGCGAGCATACGGCGCAGATTCTCGGCCATGAATGGCAGGAACGGCGCGAAAGCCACATTGATATTCGCGCATATCTGCAAAGCGGTGTTCAGAATCGTGGCAACGCGGCCCATATCGGTTTTTGCCACCTTCCACGGCTCTGTCTCCTGCAGGTATTTGTTCCCCAGACGGGCTATGTTCATCGCATCTTTGAGCGCTTCGCGGAAATGGAATGTATCAAGATTAGCCGTCAACGATTCCCTGATTGAGCTCAGCTCATCAAGAGCCTCCCGGTCAACCGCCTCCAATGCGCCCGCTTCCGGCACAACTCCGGCAAAATATTTGTGGGTCAGCACCATGGCGCGGTTTACGAAATTGCCCAGTATCGCCACAAGCTCCGAATTGTTGCGGCTTTGGAAATCGCGCCACGTAAAATCGTTGTCTTTCGTCTCCGGGGCGTTGGCCGTCAGCACATAACGCAACACATCCTGTTTGCCGGGGAAATCGCGCAGATACTCATGAAGCCATATCGCCCAGTTGCGTGAGGTCGAAATCTTGTCACCCTCAAGGTTCAGGAACTCGTTGGCCGGAACATTGTCTGGAAGCTGGAAATTATCGCCATAGGCCATCAACATCGCCGGGAAGATAATGCAGTGGAACACAATGTTATCCTTCCCTATGAAATTAATCACACGGCTCTCCGGGTCTTTCCAATATTTTTCCCAGCTGTCGGGCAGCAGCTCCTTGGTGTTCGAGATATAGCCTATCGGGGCGTCGAACCATACATAGAGCACCTTCCCGTCTGCTCCCTCGACAGGCACAGGCACACCCCAGTCCAAGTCGCGGCTCACCGCACGCGGCTGCAGACCGAGGTCAATCCACGATTTGCACTGGCCGTAGACATTGCTCTTCCACTCCTTGTGACCCTCGAGAATCCATTCGCTCAGAGCCTTCTCCCAACGGTCGAGCGGCAGATACCAGTGTTTGGTCTCTTTCAACACCGGAGTGTTGCCGGTGATGGCGCTTTTGGGATTGATCAGGTCTGTGGCATTGAGGCTCGACCCGCACGCCTCGCACTGGTCGCCATAAGCCCGCTCATTATGGCAATGGGGGCACTCTCCGGTGACATAGCGGTCGGCGAGAAACTGGTTGGCCTTCTCGTCATAGAGCTGCATCGAACTCTTCTCCACAAACTGCCCGTTGTCATAGAGACGGCGGAAAAACTCCGACGCCGTGGCAGAATGGATATCGCTCGTGGTGCGCGAATAGATGTCAAACGACACACCCAGCTCCTCAAAACTGTCTTTTATTATTTTGTGGTAACGGTCAACAATATCCTGGGGGGTCACACCCTCAGCCTTGGCCTTGATGGTGATAGGCACCCCATGCTCATCGCTCCCGCCGATCATGACAACATCCTCGCCACGCATCCTCAGGAAACGGGTATAGATGTCGGCGGGAACATAAACCCCGGCCAGATGGCCTATATGCACCGGCCCGTTGGCATAGGGCAGCGCGGTTGTCACAAGTGTCCGTTTGAACTTTTTTTCCATAATCTTCATCTGAATTTATGCCGGCCGGTTCCACGGCCGCCTATGCTCTGAGAGGCACAACTTTAACACAGCTATAACGACATGTCCAGCAATCCCATAAAAACATGTTGGGCACTCCCATGAAGACATGCCGTTATAAACCGCAAAATTACACAATTTTTCCTAATCCCGAAACCCTAAAAATCCCAAATAACGCCTAAAAAACTATGCATTCCCATTGCCAACCCGAAAATAATACTTACCTTTGCATCGGCTTTAGGCAGATTCATCCCTGTTTGAGCCGACCGGATTGTCTTATGGTGTAATGGTAGCACTGCAGTTTTTGGTTCTGCCTGTCTTGGTTCGAATCCAGGTAAGACAACACCTCCAAGGAGTTAAGCCCCACCGCTTAACTCCTTTTTTCTTTCCTAATTCGGGGATTAGGGGCAAGCCGAAATATCTTTGGACAATTTAAATGAGCAAAGGATGGTAAACCCATGTTACACCTTCATGCAATTCATGATTTTCCATACTTCACCCAATTTAAACAATCTCTTAATCCTTAAAAAGACTTCGAAAAAAGAAGACCAAACAGATGGCGGTCTGTGAAAAAATCTATACCTTTGTGCTTATCAGAAACGACATTTCACATTCGCGCCCGGCATCCGTGGCCGCACCTGCCTCAGACTGCCCTCAACACACGAATCTCACGCGAAACCCAAACTTGAATTTTTCAACCTTCTAAATCAATTTTTAAATATGAGAAAACGATTACTCCTACCTCTCCTTACAATCCTCTGTGCATTGGGGGGGATAAACTCACATGCCGAAACCAAGACCATCACAATTACTAAAAATAGCTGGACTGCAACAGGCTCCAGTTATACAACTGTTGACTTTTCCGTTGATGAGATTGGGTTTTCTGCTAAAAACGTAATACCCGACAAAGCCCAAATAAAGGTAAACGCAACAGGAAGTTCAGCGTTCTGCATAAGCAATACAACCGCTATTCCAAATATCACAAAAATCGAACTCAACACAAACATAGCCCCAAAAGGAACCTGGGTGGTTGGCGTTGGAGATACAAAATTTACAGCCCCAGTTAGCGCAACCGCAGCCAATGCAGTCACAGCAAACGGCACAAATACAAAAATCTTGACATTCGATGTAAGCGACAAAGGCGATAATCTCGATTTCTTCCATTTAAGCCTCTCAGCAAAAGGTGGAGGAACAGTACAACTGACCAGTTTAACTATCACATATGAAGAAGCTGGCGACCCCTCCAAGACAGATGTTGAACTTGATTGGGGTGTTACAGAGCTTAAAGTTGAAGTTGGAGAGACTTTTATAGCTCCCACATTAGCAATCACTCCACAGGAAGCCAAAGACGCAATAACCTATTCATCAAGCAATGAATCAGTTGCAACAATAACAAATGGAGAATTGAAGCTGATTGGCTTCGGCACAGCTGAAATTACCGCTGAAATCAAAGACAACGACACATACAACAATGCCTCCGCCACATACACTCTCAAATATTCAAAGAAAGACCCCAAGCTCTACTTTGAACGCGAGGTGCGCTATGGCAAATTAGGCGTAGGCGTAGTCTGGGAAGCTGCCAAACATATCGGCGACGGCACTGTCACCTACGCCTCATCCAACCCCGAAATCGTTGCCGTCAACGCAACCACAGGCCAAATCCTCCCCGAAGACGTTAAAGCCGTCGGCACAGTAACAATCACCGCTACCGCCGCCGCAACCGAAACCTACGCTGAGGCAACCGCCGACTACGAAATCGTAATCCAAGACCCATCTTCAGCCGAAACTTCCGGTGGTCAATTCATGTTCGACTTCCAAGTCAAAGATCCATATGGAATGACATCAAATACCGGTTCCACAACAGATGATTTTGACACCGAAGACAAGACTATCACAGGAGACAAAGTGTCACTTGTGCTTAAAGGGAAACGTCGTTCATATGGGTCAAGTTCTTATGATTTGCGTTTTAGCAAGGGTGCCTCTTTCACCATACTTGTTCCGGCTGCATCATATTTGATTGAAAAAATAACCATTAACACCACAGCCGATTTTACCATATCACAAGGAAGCACCTCCACTGGAGAAGGTGATGAAAAAGGACTTAAAATATGGTCTCCCGGCTCGGAGCAGATTAATGAAGTCACATTCACATGGCCGAGCAATGCAGATGGAACTGCCAAAGTAAAAACCATAACAGTTGTATATAAAAACAAAAACGCCGATCTGCAGATTGCCGACCTGTCGTTTACACAGACTGTCTACAACACCACTGTTGGTGTCGAGACCGAGGTAAATGCAGTCAACAACCCCAACAACGTGGCTACCACATACTCTATCGACTGCCTGAACCCTGACGAATACACACTCACAGAAGCTGACGGCAAACTTGCCATCACAGTTGACAAAGTGGGCGTTTACACCCTCCGCGCCAAGAGCGATGCCACCGACACCTATCTCCCCGGCATCGCAATCCTGCGCCTGAATGTCTTCCCGCAGGTTGACTTCCTGATGAATGGCGGCCCCACAACTCCTGTTGAGAATTTCATCGACCTGCCCGAAGGGGGAGGCAACATCGCATTCGGTGAACTGCCCGTAACCGTTGACCTCTATTATCTCGACGAAGTTTCAGAACCGGCAGCTCCGGCAGCACTTGCCGAACTCGACAAAAACGACTTCAACCTCTATGACGGCACTCCCGTAGAGTTCGCCAACCCCGGCACACTCCACTACTTCATGCGCTATGCCGATGCCTACGATTCTCCAATCTACTCCCTCGGAGTGAAAGTCAACGGTCAGTCTTCAGGCATCGAAAACGTAGCCGCAGAAGCAACCGACGCCCCAGTTGAATATTTCAACCTCCAGGGCATCCGCGTTGAAAACCCCGCCAACGGCCTCTACATCCGTCGCCAGGGCAATACCGCCTCCAAAGTAATCGTGAAATAACCCTCTCCCATTGCGCGGTTTCCAAACCGCAACCCGCATCAAGGCGTTGTGTCGAAATTCGACCAACGCCTTTTTGGCATCCGGATGGAGAGGG
>ERZ777011.1280-NODE-1280-length-27865-cov-4.347789_pt1 | contig 27865 bp, 22 predicted proteins | sample MGYA00374964_ERZ777011 | MGnify/ENA primary metagenome ERZ777011 (study PRJEB29310, sample SAMD00008975) | mouse gut metagenome | study: EMG produced TPA metagenomics assembly of the Metagenome analysis of fecal microbiota from mouse which was promoted... | reverse complement strand
ATAACCCGGAGCAGGACACAGAAATTTTACCTGATCCAGCTTACACCAGGGAGTGTTCCCCATGACCCCGTGAGTCATGGCACTGGACACGGCGTCGTACATGACATTCAGGCTGGCATTCCCATAAATAATCACATTTTCCATAGAAACACCCATAATGTCCGCCATCATCTGCTTGGCTTCATCCAGGCCGTCCAGCACACCGTAGTTGCGCACATCCACCCCGTTCATGCTCTTCATATCGCTCTTTGAGTTGAAGACATCAAAAATATCCATTCCCATATCCAGCTGGGCCACGGAAGGCTTCCTCTGGACATATCCAGTTTCAATCCCTTTCCTTTTGCCACCTCAAAATCCCTGTCCAGCCGTTCCTTCAATGACAGCAGCTCTTCTTTGCTCAATTCCCGGTATGCTTTCATAACGCCTCCTCGTACTTACCTTTCTATCCATGCAGCTCCGCAGGCAGTCCCTGTCGCAGTCCCTCACTTCAGGCAGTCCCTCTCTTCTGACAACCCCCTGCACTGGTACGCTCTTCCCACTGCATTTTCTCTGCCGGCATGGATTATTGTATACAATCATACAATTTGCTTGCACTATCATACTACAAGATACCGGATAGCACAAGAGCGAATTTGAAAAAATCATAAAAACTGCCGCTTCCCGAACATGAATCCGTTAAGCGGCAGCCTTTCTCTCTTATGAAATTTTCAAGTCCAAACTGTCTGTCCTGGTTACTTTGCGTACTCGATCACGCGGCTTTCGCGGATAACGTTGACCTTGATCTGTCCGGGATATTCCATTTCCGTTTCGATTTTCTTGGAAATATCACGCGCCAACAGAACCATATCGGCATCCGAAATCTGCTCCGGCACAACCATTACACGAACTTCCCGACCTGCCTGAATAGCAAAAGATTTATCTACACCTTTGAAATTGTTTGTTATTTCTTCTAATTGCTTTAATCTGCTAGTATAGGTTTCCAGCGTTTCCCTTCTAGCCCCCGGTCTTGCAGCAGATATTGTATCAGCAGCTTGTACAATACATGCGATCAGGGATGTTGCCTCCACATCACCGTGGTGGGACTCTACTGCATTGACTACAACAGCATTTTCCTTGTACTTTCTGCACAGCTCCACACCAAGCTGAATATGGGATCCTTCCATTTCATGATCCACGGACTTTCCGATGTCATGGAGCAGACCGGCACGCTTTGCCAATCTGACATCCAGCCCCATCTCTGCGGCAAGAAGTCCTGACAACTGTGCAACCTCAATGGAATGCTTCAGTGCATTCTGGCCATAGCTGGTTCGGAATTTCATCTTCCCCAGCAGTCTCACAAGCTCCGGATGGATACCATGGACACCAACCTCGAGCGTTGCGGCCTCGCCCTCCTCCTTCATCATCAATTCCACTTCTTTTTGCGCCTTTTCCACTGTTTCTTCAATTCTGGCCGGATGGATACGTCCGTCCACAATCAGTTTTTCCAGCGCAATTCTCGCCACCTCACGACGAATGGGATCAAATCCTGACAGAATTACTGCCTCAGGTGTATCGTCAATGATCAGATCTACACCTGTCATGGTCTCCAGGGTACGTATATTACGTCCCTCCCGACCAATGATCCTTCCCTTCATCTCATCGCTGGGAAGCTGTACGACGGAAATCGTAGTCTCAGAGACATGGTCTGCTGCACATCTCTGGATTGCGTTTACTACGTATTCCTTCGCCTTCTTGTCTGCTTCTTCTTTGGCGCGACTCTCCATTTCCTTGATCATCACGGCCGTTTCATGCTTTACTTCGTCTTCAACAATTTTCAATAAGTAGTCTTTTGCCTGTTCAGAGGTTAGCCCGGAAATTCGTTCCAGTTCCTGTACACGCTGCTCATTCAGCTTGGAAACTTCTTCTTTCATCTTATTCAAAGACTCTTCCTTCGCCGTTAAGCTTGCTTCACGCTTCTCGATAGCGTCTGCCTTCTTATCGATGTTCTCTTCCTTCTGCTGAACCCTGCGCTCATACCGCTGCGCTTCTGCACGACGTTCCTTGATCTCCTTGTCAAGCTCATTCTTGGTTCGAATGGACTCTTCCTTTACCTCCAGGAGCGATTCGCGCTTCTTTGTTTCAGCCGTCTTAAGAGCTTCGTCGATAATCTCCCTTGCCTTATCCTGCGCATTTCCGATTGTTGACGCAGCCGACTTCTTCTGAACGTCTGTCACGATCAGAGCCGTCGCCACTGCAGAAATAACAACGGCTACCACAATGATAAGTACCCAAATGTATGCCGGCATCTACAGGAGCACCTCCTTTATTAGATTTTCATTGTACATGAACAAGCATTTTACAACAGTTAAATTTTATACTCAAAAACACTCAATGTCAAGCATCAATATCTTCCGTTTTTAAAGCCTTCCTCACCGCATCACCGGAAAAGCCCTTTCTGACAAGGAAAGAATAGGTTCTCTGCCTCTCTTTTCTTTCTGCCTTTTCGACGTCATATCCCCTTTTTTTCAGGAGTGCCTGAATCATTGCCGCATCGTCCTGTCTTCCCCCCTGCTCCTCCCATCTGCTCCAGGCCTGCTCCAGAACATCCCTGTCTATCCCCTTCCCCAGAAGATCCTGCTCGATCCGCCGCCGGCTTCTGGTATCCTCGTGCCCCATAATATAATCACAGGCGTACCTGAGATCATCCGTATAATGAAATCCCGCCACATAAGCAAGCGCCTCTTCAATCACCCTCTGTGGGTAATAGCCGGCTTTCAGCTTGTCACGCAGCTGCCTTTCCGTGTATTCACGTTTCGCCAGCAGGTTCATGGCACGCAGTTTCGCCCGCTTTGGCAGCACTTCTTTCATAATCTCATCATAATCCTTCTGAGCAATCTCCTCCCCTGCACGCAGACGGTAAGAACGCAGTTCGCCTTTGTACAGGACAAAGGCGAACTCTCCGTCAATATATACCTTGCTGCGGGAAGCGGACAACTCCTCAAAAGCCGTAACCTTCATTTCTTCCCCCGTCTTTCCTGTTTGTCTTTCTTTTCTGTCCGCCTTACTTTTCGGCCTGTCTTACGTTTCGGCTCTGCGGATTACTCCGCCCTGTCGGCTCTGGCTCCGTTATTCTGCGTCGGTATTCTTCTCGCTCTTCTTTTTGGAAGATTTCGTTACTTCCGCACCGCCTGCTTCGACGCCTGACGCTTCACTCCCGTCCTCCTTTGCCTTAACACCGTCAAATCCGTAATGCTCTCTCACCTTCCGGCTGACCTCCTGGCAGATTTCTACGTTATCCTTCAGATATTGCTTCGCATTCTCACGTCCCTGGCCGATCTTATTGCCCTCGTAAGCATACCAGGCACCGGACTTCACCACTATATTCAGCTCCACTGCCAGATCCAGAATATCGCCCTCCCTGGAAATGCCCTCACCAAACATAATATCAAATTCCGCCTCCTTAAAGGGCGGGGCAATCTTATTCTTTACCACCTTCACGCGGGTACGGTTACCGATGACCTCCCCGCCCTGCTTCAGGGATTCGATCCGGCGTACGTCCAGACGCACGGAGGAATAGAATTTCAACGCCCGTCCGCCGGTAGTCGTCTCCGGATTTCCAAACATCACTCCGACCTTTTCACGGAGCTGATTGATAAACACTACCGTACAGTTAGATTTACTGATCACTGCAGTCAGCTTTCTCAGCGCCTGGGACATCAGGCGGGCCTGCAGGCCCACATGGCTGTCGCCCATATCTCCGTCAATCTCCGCCTTGGGCACCAGCGCCGCCACGGAGTCCACCACAACAATATCGATGGCGCCGGAGCGAACCATGGTCTCCGTAATCTCCAGGGCCTGTTCACCGTTATCCGGCTGGGAAATGTATAAATTATCAATATCTACACCGATATTCTTGGCATAGACCGGGTCGAGGGCATGCTCCGCGTCAATGAACCCCGCTATGCCTCCCCTTTTCTGTACTTCGGCAATCATATGCAGGGTAACGGTGGTCTTACCGCTGGACTCCGGCCCGTAGATCTCCACAATCCGGCCTTTGGGAATGCCTCCCAGGCCCAATGCTATATCCAGGCTTAAGGATCCGGTGGGAATCGTCTCCACATTCATCTGTGCGGAGGGGTCACCCAGCTTCATCACCGCTCCCTTCCCATACTGCTTTTCAATCTGGCTGATCGCCGCATCTAACGCTTTCAGTTTTTCATCTTTTTCCATTTGCAATCTCCTTTTATCCAGAACAGGCGTTCTCTCCTTACTAAGGATAAAACATTTGTTCTTACTTGTCAATCTTATTTTGTTATACCACCTTTAAAGTCCCTTAAAACTCCCTCAATATAACGCACCCCCTGTTATTTTATTGTGTCTGTACCACGCCGCAGGATTTTACTTTTCTCACCAGTGCATAATCACTGTCAATCGTGTAAAAATAACCCCTGCTTTTTCATTTTATGTTTTGTGTTTCCCGGTGCTTTCCGAGGCGAATTGCCTCAATTGATTTTCCGAAGGACAGATTCGGACTGCACGGGAATGTGCAGTCCGAGACTTGACACTTTTCTATGATACTACATTCTCTTGAAATAAACAAGCTTTTTCCTTACTTTCTCTCATCCAGGTACAGCTGCACCCGCCTGTTGATGACCCCGCTGACCTCCTCCGCATTCTTGGAGCCGCTGAAATAATCCTCCGCCTCCTCCAGGATAATGTCCAGAAGAGGTGCGGTGCGGAATGGCAGGGGCCTTGCGTCCTCTATCCTCTCTTTGAATTCTACCTGCATTTCCTCTGTGACAGGCCGACCATTATACATACGTATGCTTACCCCGTTTTCCGTCCTTTCAGGTGCTCTTTTATCGATGACCTTCTGCATCCAGACATCAAAGGCTGCTCTTTGCACGGGCGCATCCAGAAAGATGTTATCTGCTGACTGGGCTTCCTCACTGATCAGGAAACGGATAAATTCCCAGGCTCCTTCCTTGTGAGAAGAATTTGCATTGATTGCCAGCGCGTATCCCCACTCCGACGCCACATGGCAGCCATCGTCAGACAGGACTCCGAAAGCCACCTTTCCTGCCGCCTCCAGCTCTGCCTGTCCCTCAAAATGAAGCACCTCCCGCAATACTCTTAAGGTCACAATGCCCTCCATATTCTTTCTACCGTCGTCACCGTACCGTCCGGCAGCCTCCAGAAGCTTGCCAAACAACGGCGTATTGAACTCACAGCTGCCCCCCTCCCAGTCTACCATCCCCCAGAGGCTCTCCGTTCCCTCCAAAAACAAGCGCAACACCTCCGCAGAATCATATCCCCTGCAGTAGATCCCTCCCCCTTTCCGGGCAAGCAGGGCGTCCGCCAATGCTTCTATATCCGGCATTTCCCGGTTCCCCAGCGCTTCCTCCGTTATCACATAGTCCCATACCGTCATTCTGGCTTGCACACCATAGATCTTTCCGTCCTGCCGCAGGGAGGCAAAAACCAGGGGAAAATACTCTTCCTCCCGGACACCGGAAGCGTCCATATAAGGTGTCAGATCCTCCAGGGCCCCTTTATCCAGCAGCCCCTCCATATAGTCCCTCATAAGACTACCGTTTATAATATCCGGCCCCCCGCCGGCGCCGATCTGGATACTGGTCAGCCTGGCAAAGTCCTCCTCGTCGTTGCCGCTTCCGCAATCCTCCACCACCACATGATAGGTGCTGTTTTCCCTGTTGAACTGAATCACCTTGTTTCCAAACCAGTCATCCCTTAAAAGGCTCCCTCTGACAACGAGGGGAATCTTTTCCACCTTCTCCATCCTGAGCCTCTCCAGGAGCCCGCCCGTCCCATCTTCTTCGGTCCATAAGAGTTCGATCCCTCCGTCCTCCAGCACCTGAAAATCCTGCAGTGTCAGGTCATCATGCCATCCATAGGAGAGTCCGGTAAAGTACAGGATAGGAGACAGGCTCCCTTCAGACAGATCCATCCTGGCGATCTGGCGGTCGGTATTTAGACTATATCCTGTTGCCGCCGGGAAATCGCCGGCCTTTCCAAGGCATATGTCAAATCTCCAGGGCAGCTCCCTCACAGATTCCCGCATCGGTTCCCCGGTGGCAGGATCCGCCTCCGCCAGCTTCCATACTCCGTACACTTTATCTTCCGTCCAGTCAACTAACAGCAGATAAACCCTGCCATCCTCTGCCTGGCACAGGCCTCTGATAAAGATGCCCGGCTCCAGTACGGCCTCATATAAAACCTCCCCGGAGAATAGGATCTTTGCCAGAAAGCCCGCGCTTTCGGAGTACATACCGTCCAGCTCCTGATAAATCCCCCCATAGCAGTAATAGCCCCCTTCCTGATCCATATACCAGCGGCAGGACGGCTTGGATTGCGAAGCGACATACTCGGTGGAATAACCCTCCAGCAAAAGCTCCCTGCTCCCGTCCTTCCTGTACAGGTAAATATCCGATCCCTCCGGAGCTGCGTCCGCCCAGAGCTGTACGGGCTCCCCCCGGAAGAACTGAGTACCCATAGGAAGCCAGCCGCTCCCGCCCAGGGCTATCGTCCTTGCCGCAGACGCCTCCATACCAAGTTCAAAAAGGACTTCCGATTCCACAGCCACATCATAGTATTCCGTCCGCTCCGTGATGGCAGTCAGATCCTCCATCCCCGGCGCAATTCCCTTCCAGACGCTCTCCGCAGGCTCTTTCCCTTCTTCCTTCCCCCCACAGGCAGCCATCAGGATGCCTGACAGAAAAAGAAACATGATTACCGATAAAATATGCTTTTTCAAACCCTTTCACCTCCCAACATGCCATGAAACCAAAGTCCAAAGGCCGCGTTTGCATTACATTCTCATGATACCACACCATCTTAATAAAATCCAGAAAAATTCCTCCGTACAGTCATACTCAATTATCGCTTTCGCAACAGTTCAGGCAGGCACTGAACCGTTACTTGGCATCCAAACTCTGTCCTGTATTTTCGTCAGACTATTGTTGTACTTTATTTGCACCACTCTGGCAGCGCGATCTGTCTGCAGTCAGAGCCGAAAGTAAACCACAGAAACATGTTCTTATGTTTTGTCAGTCCCCATACCCCGCCGCTCCTAAAATCTATTATTATTTTAACCTTTATAGTATCATTGGAAAATCAATATATTCCTGATATAATGAAATGACTTGAACTTTGCGGGAACTTCTAAGGAAGCGCTGATGAAATCATCGCTTCCTTAGAGCCTCCGGCAGATGCGCACGGATTTACAGGGGTTTTTGCTGCTTCGCAACGCAAATCCCTAAGCCAACAAGTTGGCTTGCGGGAAACGCTTTTATCAGCGTTTCCTGAAACTACACAATTATATTCGGGAGGCATTTTAGATGAAGGTAGACAGAATATTGGAAATTATTATTTATTTGATTAATCATGACAATGTTCCAGCCAGTTATCTGGCAAAGCGTTTTCACGTATCTGTCAGAACAATACAACGGGATATAGTCAGTATTTCTTCAATTGGCATACCTGTTTATTCAGAAGGTGGAAAGTACGGAGGATATTCTATTTTACCAACATACAAAATAAAGAACAGCGACATCAGGAATGACGAACAGCAGATGATTATAAAGGCACTTGAAAGTCTGTCAACAGCCTATACAAATGATACATTAAAGCATTAACTGAAAAATATAATGCAATCATACAAAAAGAGGGCGGACAAAAGATATTTTGGGATTTTGGCGTAACAAAAGAAAATAATCATGTGCAAAGTATGAACCATTTGTTAGAACAGGCTATTGCGGAAAGAAAGCATATCCTATTTGATTATCGGAATGCAAGTGGGAAAAAATCAAAACAACATATAGAACCGTTAGCAATTCATTATAAGTGGTATGCGTGGTATCTGTTTTCCTATTCTCCCGAAAAGAAACAATACAGGACATTTAAGGTTGCCCGTATCCAGAATCTACAGGTAGACGATACTATTTCCCACATCGAGCACGGAAATGTTGAAAAACTTATAAAAGATTCTGAACAGGAATATTATCAGACATGTATTCACATTGAAGTGCAATTCAATAATGAATATACAAATCTGATGTCAGAATACTTTCCCGATTGTCCTGCTGAAAAACTTACTGATACGATAAGCCGCATTTTTCTTGATGTCCCTGCAAAGGAAAGATTATGGAAAGCATTGTTACTCAGTTTTGGAAACAAAATAAAGATAGTCGGACCGGAGGAATATAAAGAAGAGCTGATAGAAACTGCAAAAAAATTTCTGTCTAATTACGACATATAGATGTCGCGGGAAATATGTATAATACATTAAAACATTGATATTGAGAAAGGAAATATATTTTATGAAAATGGAAAAAAAGCATTCCGCAGAAGAATTGTTTGCGCCAATCAGAGAGAAGTATGATGAATTGAAAACGGCTTTAAGGGGAACTGACATTGAAAAAATAAGAAAACTGACTTTGGAAGTCCATGCCATGGTACACCCTGCTGAAATATCCGGAAGAGCCGAAAAGACGATTGCAGATTATGTTCTGGAGTATATGTTGATGGGAAACCAGAACAAGATCGTACCAAGAGAGGATTATGATGTGGATCTGCATTATGCCGGAACGCGAAACGTTCCTGTGTGTTGGCAGTTTTGGCATACATACCGCATTGAGGACCTGGTAAGCAATATTTTAATGGTAAATCAGGATCAGATTTTCAACAAAGAATGGCAGGGAAAAATCGGCGCTTCCATTACTGACACCGGAAATGCACTGGAATTTGATGAAGCAGTGGCATTTGGAAAAGAATTAAATATCCCTGCTCTTCGTGATTATATGATTACCGTAGGAAAAAACACTCGCTGCATATTAGAAAATATCTCATTAGATCAAATACAGTCTATGGTGCCGGAAAAATGGGTAATGAGAATATTAGAGGAAGGCGGTGTGACTACAGATTTTCGTTCTGTATGGCTGCTGGTGTTTTGGGGCCGGCTGACAAGGGGCGGTATGATTTTAACTCCTATAACGGATCATCATATGATGCATTTACCTCCCTGCCTGAATAATCTGCCGATTTTAGACTAATTCATCAACTTATTACATAATTTCTATATCTGCCGGAAAGAGGGGAGGGTCTACGGCCTCCCCTTCCTTATTTCCTCTCATCCAGGTACAGCTGCACCCGCCTGTTGATGACTCCGCTGACTTCCTCCGCACTCTTGAAGCCGTTGAAATAATCCTCCGCCTCCTCCAGGATAATGTCCAGGAGAGGTACGGTGCGGAATGGCAGGGGCCTTGCGTCTTCTATCCTCTCTCTGAATTCCACCAGCATTTCATCTGTGACAGGCCGGCCGTTATATAAGCGCTCACTTACCAGGCCTTCCTTATGAACGTTGGTATACTGATTGAGAAACCACTGCTCCCAAGCATCAAAGGCCTCCCTGTGTACAGGCGGGAACCATACTCCTCTGAAATCTGCAGATTGGGCTTCTTCACTAATCAGGAAACGGATAAATTCCCATGCCCCTTCCTTGTGAGAGGAATTTGCATTAATAGACATGTCCCCTGCCCACGAATAAGCCGCATGGCAGCCATCGTCAAACAGAATTCCGGAAGTCACCTTTCCCTCGAACTCCGTCTCATGCGTCCCTGTCAGTCCCTCCAGCTCAAGCACATCGCTCAGGGATCTATACACGGCAATGCTCTCCATGTTCTTCCTGCCGTCATCGCCGTACCGTCCGGCAGCCTCCAGCAGCTTCCCAAACAGCGGCGTATGAAATTCACAGCTGCCACTTTCCCAGTCCACCATCCCCCAGAGATCCTCCGATCCCTGGAGAAACACCCTCAGCACCTCGCCGGCATCATACCCCCGGCAATAGCGTCCTTCCCCCTCCCGGGCAAGCAGGGCATCCGCCAGTTTCTCTATATCCGGCATCTCCCGGCTTCCCGGCAAATCCGCTGCCACCTTATAGTCCCATACAATCACATTGTAATTCACTCCGTAGATATGTTCTCCCTGCCGCAGAGAACCAAAAGCCAGAGGGAAATACTCTTCCTCCCGGACGCCGGAGACTTCCATATAAGGAGTCAGATCCTCCAGGGCTCCTTTATCCAGCAGCCCCTCCATATAGTCCCTCATAAGACTACCGTTTATAATATCCGGCCCCCCGCCGGCGCCGATCTGGATACTGGTCAGCCTGGCAAAATCCTCCTCATTATTACCACTTCCGCAATCCTCCACCACCACATGGTAAGTACTGTTTTCCCTGTTGAACTGAATCACTCTGTTTCCAAACCATTTATTACCGGATAATCTCCCCCGGACGACAATGGGGATCTTTTCCACCTTCTCCATTTCAAGCCGCTCCAGGAGCCCTCCCGCCCCGCCTGCTCCGGTCCACAAAAACTCGATTACGCCATCCTTCCGTACCTGAAAATCCTGCAGCGTCAGGTCATCATGCCATCCATAGGAGAGTCCGGTAAAATACAGGATGGGAGACAAGCTTCCTTCCTCCAGATCCGCTCCTGAAATCTGACGGTCGGTATTTAAATTATATCCCATTGCCGCCGGGAAATCGCCTGCCTTTCCAAGATACACTTCAAATTTCCAGGGTAATTCCCTCACCGATTCTGCCACCGGTTCCCCGGTAGCGGAATCCGCCTCCGCCAGCTTCCATACTCCGTACATTTTATCTTCCGTCCGATCGACTAACAGCAGATAAACCCTGCCATCCTCTGCCTGGCACAGGCCTCTGATAAAGATGCCCGGCTCCAGCACGGCCTCGTATAAAACCTCCCCGGAGGAAAGGATCCTTGCCAGAAAGCCCGCGCTTTCGGAGTACATACCGTCCAGCTCCTGATATATCCCCCCATAGCAGTAATAGCCCCCATCCTGGTCCATATACCAGCGGCAGGACGGCTTGGATTGCGAAGCGACATACCCGGTGGAAAAATCCTCCAGCAGAAGCTCCCTGCTCCCGTCCTTCCTGTACAGGTAAATATCCGATTCCTCCGGAGCTGCGTCCGCCCAGAGCTGTACGGGCTCCCCCCGGAAGAACTGGGTGCCCATAGGAAGCCAGCCGCTTCCACCCAGGGCTATCGTCCTTGCCGCAGACGCCTCCATACCAAGTTCAAAAAGAGCTTCCGATTCCACAGCCACGTCATAGTATTCCGTCCGCTCCGTGATGGCAGTCAGATCCTCCATCCCCGGCGCAATTCCCTTCCAGACGCTCTCCGCAGGCTCTTTCCCTTCTTCCTTCCCCCCGCAGGCGGCCATCAGGATGCCTGACAAAAAAAGAAACATGATTACCAATAAAATGTGCTTTTTCAAACTTCAGTCCTCCGTTACTTTCTCATGCAATTCCTGCCTGTAATGCTACTTTCTTTCATCCAGATACAGCTGTACACGCTTATTAACCACCTTGCTGACCTCCTCGGCGCTCTTGGAGCCGCTGAAATAATCCCCCGCCTCTTCCAGGACAATGTCCAGCAGGGGAGCAGTGCGGATGGGCAGGGGCCTTGCGTCCTCTATCCTCTCCTTGAATTCCTCCTGCATTTCCTCCGTGACAGGTCTGCCGTTATACTCGCGTTTATTTACTCCGCCTTCCTGATTTACATAGGTATATTTATCCAGAATCCACTGGTTCCAGGCCTCAAAGGCCTCCCTGTACACAGGCGGATATATTGCATTGAAGTCTGCAGATTGCGCTTCCCCGCCGATCAGGAAATGAATAAATTCCCAAGCCCCCTCCTTGTGAAGGGAATTTGTATTGATCGACAGAGCATATCCCCAATCGGAAACCGCATGGCAGCCATCGTCAAACAGAACTCCGAACGTTGCTTTCCCCTCGAACTCTGCCGTGTGCGGCCCTGCCAGTCCTTCCAACTCAAGCACACTATGCAAATTTCTTTCCACGGCAATGCCCTCCATGCTCTTCCTGCCGTCATCGCCGTACCGTCTTGCCGCCTCCAGCAGCTTGCCAAACAGCGGCGTATGAAATTCACAGCTGCCGCTTTCCCAATCCACCATCCCCCAGAGGCTCTCCGACCCCTGAAGGAACACCCTCAGCACCTCCCCGGCACTATACCCCTGACAGTAAAGCCCTTCCCCCTCCCGGGCAAGCAGAGCATCCGCCAGGGCCTCTATCTCCAATTCCTCCATGCCCTCCAGCACTTCCTCCGCCAGCTTGTAGTCCCATACCGACACTTTGGGCGTCACACTATAGATTCGTTCTCCCTGTCGTAAAAAGGCAAAGGCAAGGGGAAAATATGCCTCCTCCCGGACACCGGAGGCCTTCATATAAGGGGCCAGATCCTCCAGGGCTCCTTTATCCAGCAGCCCTTCCATATAGTCCCTCATGAGACCTTCCTTTATAATATCCGGCCCCCTGCCGGCGCCGATCTGGATACTGGTCAGCCTGGCAAAATCCTCCTGATCATTGCCGATTCCGCAATCTTCCACCACCACATGGTAGGTGCCGTTTTCCCTGTTGAACTGAAGCACCTTGTTTCCAAACCATTTATCACCGGTAAATATCCCTCTGACTACGATGGGGATCTTTTCCACCTTCTCCATCCTGAGACGCTCCAAAAGCCCTCCCGCCCTGTTCTCCTCAGTCCACAGAAGCTCAATTCCGCCATCCTCCAGCACCTGAAAATCCTGTAGCTTCAGATCGCCATGCCATCCATAAGAGATTCCGGTAAAGTACAGGATGGGCGACAGGCTTCCTTCCGCCATCTCCACTTTTGAAATCTGACGCTCCGTATCCTGATTAAATCCCATCACCGCCGGGAAGCTGCCTGCTTTTCCAAGATATATGTCAAATTTCCAGGGCAATTCCTTCACGGAATCCCGCACCAGCTCCCCGGTGGCGGGATCCGCCTCCGCCAGCTTCCATACTCCATACATTTCATCTTCCGTCCAGTCAACCAACAGCAGGTATACCCTGCCGTCCTCCGTCTGGCAGAACCCTCTGATAAAGGTGTCCTGTTCCATCGTCGTCTCATAACGAATCTCGCCTGTGGAAAGAACCTTTAACAGGAAGGACTCGCTTTCAGAGTATATCCCGTCCGATTTACGCCAGATCCCTCCGTAGCAATAATAATCCCCTTCCTGGTCAATGTACCACTGGCAGGATGGCCTTAGCTTGGTAGAGACGTATTCATTGGAAAAATCCTCCAGCAGAAGCTCCCTGCTCCCGTCCTTCCTGTATAGGTAAATATCCGCCCCACTCGCTCCTTTCTCCGCCCAGAGCTGTACAGGCTCCCCCTGCAGGAACTGGGTACCCAGAGGAATCCCGGCCGCTCCGCCCTGAGCTACTATCCCTGCATCCTGCTCCTGGGGCATGCCTTCCAGCCCAAAGGCAAAGAGGTCTTCCGCTTCCACCGCAATGTCATAATATTCCGTCCGCTCCGTGAGCGCGGTCAGGTCCTCCATCCCCGGCGCCACTCCCTGCCAGACGCTCTCCTCCGCCTTCTTTTGTTCCTTCCCTCCGCAGGCAGTCAGCAGAATACCGGCAAGAAAAAGAATCGCAGCTACAGATAAAACATGCCTCTTCATATTTGCGTCCCCCATTTTCTCGCTTAACGGCTCTCTGTCTGCAAAGCTCTGTTCCTAAAACATACACCGCCAGGCATGCTGCCGGAAAAAGGAAAAATGGTCGATGCCACTTTCCCTCATTCCCATTATAGCCTCATGATACCACATTGCTCTAACAAAATCCAGAAATAGCTTCCTGCCTCTGACAACAAACCGGCATCAACCTTCAAAGTCTCCTCGTCTTTATTCCCTCTCATTCAAATACATCTGCACACGCTTATTGACGACTTCGCTTACTTCCTCCGCGCTCTTGGAACCGGTGAAATAATCCCCCGCCTCCTCCAGGATGATGTCCAGCAGGGGCGCAGTACGGATGGGCAGGGGCCTTGCATCCTCTATCCTCTCCTTGAATTCCGCCCGCATTTGATCTGTGACGGGCCTGCCGTTAAACGTGCGCAATTTAACCTTTCCTTTCCAGGAGATATACGTGCTCGTATCCATACGCCACTGTTCCCAAGTGTCAAAGGCCTCCCTGTGCACAGGCGGAACATATAATGTTTTAAAATCTGCAGACTGAACTTCCTCACTGATCAGGAAGCGGATAAATTCCCAGGCCCCGTCCTTGTGGGCAGAGTTTGCGTTGACCAGCAAAGAAGAGTATTGCCACTCGGAAACTGCGTGAACGCCATCGTCAAACAGGACTCCGAATGTCTTCTTCCCTTCCATCTCCTCCTCCCGCAAGCTTGCATATCCCTCCAAATCAAATACACTGCTTAAAGATCTATTCGCGGCAATGCTGTCCATGCTCTTCCTGCCGTCGTCGCCGTACCGCCTGGCCGCCTCCAGCAGCTTGCCAAACAGCGGCGTATGAAATTCACAGCTGCCACTTTCCCAGTCCACCATCCCCCAGAGATCCTCTGTCCCCTGCAGGAACACCCTCAGCACCTCCCCGGCATCATACCCCTGGCAGTAGCGCCCTTTCCCTTCCCGGGCAAGCAGGGCATCCGCCAGGGCCTCTATCTCCAATTCCTCCATGCCCTCCAGCACTTCCTCCGCCAGCTTGTAGTCCCATACCGACACTTTGGGCGTCACACTATAGATTCGTTCTCCCTGTCGTAAAAAGGCAAAGGCAAGGGGAAAATATGCCTCCTCCCGGACACCGGAGGCCTTCATATAAGGGGCCAGATCCTCCAGGGCACCCTTATCCAGCAGCCCTTCCAAGTAGTCCCTCATCAACCCGCCTTCTATCATGTCCGGCCCCTTGCCGGCGGCAATCTGGATACTGGTCAGCCTGGCAAACTCCTCCTCATCATTCTCGATTCCGCAGTCATCCAGCACCACATGGTAGGTATCGTTCTCCCGGTTGAACTGCATTACCCTGTTTCTAAGCCAAATATCGTCAGCAAAGCTCCCCCGGACAACAAGGGGGAGCCGTTCCACCTTCTCCATCTTAAGCTGCTCCAGGAGTCCTCCCGCACCGTTTGCTTCCGTCCACAAAAGCTCGATTACCCCGTCCTCCCGCACCCGGTAATCCTGCAGCTTCAGCTCATCATGCCATCCATAGGAAATCCCGGTAAAATACAGGACAGGCAGCAGGCTCCCGTCCTCCATGTCCATCCTGGCAAGCTGGCGGCTGCTGTCCTCACTGTATCCCATCACCGCCGGGAAGCTGCCCGCCTTTCCAAGGTACATTTCATAATTCCAGGTCAATTCCCGCACGGAATCCCGCAACAGCTCCCCGGTGGCGGGATCCGCTTCCGCCAGGCTCCATGACCCGTTTACGATATTTCCCGCCGGATCCTTCAGCAGCAGGTATATCCTGCCGTCCTCTGTCTGGCAGAAACCCCTGATATAGATTCCCTGCTCCGTATGTGTCTCATAAAGCATCTCGCCGGAGGGACGAAACTTTGCAAGAAAGTCCTCGCTTTCCAGGCCGCTCACATCATGCCAGATCCCTCCGTAACAGTAATAATCCCCTTCCTGGTCGATGTACCACCTGCAGGACGGTCTTAACTTAGTAGAAATGTATTCATTGGATACATTCTCCAGCAGAAGCTCCCTGCTCCCGTCCTTCCGGTACAGGTAAATATCCGCCCCGCCGGATTCCGCTTCCGCCCAGAGCTGCACAGGCTCCCCCTGCAGGAACTGGGTGCCCACAGGAATCACGGCAGTCCCTCCCTGGGCTATCACCCCGATTGCCATCTGGTTCTGCGGCATCTTGTCACCCAAACCAAGGTCAAAGAGGTCTTCCGCTTCCACCGCAATGTCATAATATTCCGTCCGTTCCGTGAGCGCAGTCAGATCCTCCATCCCCGGCGCCACTCCCTGCCAGACGCTCTCCTCCGCCTTCTTTTGTTCCTTCCCTCCGCAGGCAGTCAACAAGATGCCGGCAAGAAAAAGGATCGCAGCTACAGATAAAACATACCTCCTCATAATTACATCCCTCAATTTCTCTTTTTAACAGCTTCCCGTCTATGTCGATCCAATCCATAAATACCGGAAAAGGGAAATGGCTAATGCCATTTCCCCATATGCTTCCATAATGACATCCAGGAGTAAATAAGCTTTTTAATATTTAAAGTCACAACCGGTGCAGCGCCTTATCCCATCAATTGTTCTTATTGTATGCGCCGCCCGATTGCACTCATATAAATCTTCCCAGTATTCATAACCACAAGGACATTTGAATTGCGTTCCACATATTGACCAATGATGCGTCAGGTTATGACCTTGCTCCTTGAATACATTCATCGCCGCCTTCCTTCATTATTGAAGCATACGCCTTCCATTTGTAGCCTTATTCTACCATGTTTAACCACAAAGGTCCACAGAAAATTTCTCGCTGTAAGAATTATGTCAGTCCCGATAAATCATCCTTCCGTACCCACTCCCTGAAATGCCCCTTGTTTTCCCGCTTCACCCCATAAAGTGCCTCGTCCGCATGGCTTAACAGCTCCGCCACCGAAGCGTCGGGGGAATCCGTCCACTGGAACCCTGCAGAGGCGCCGATCACCCTGGATTCCGTATCCGACAGGGCCACCGGCGTATTTTGCAGCGCCAGGAAGAACTCCTCCAGATGGCGGATGACCTGCTCCCTGTTCCTGCAGTCGTAAATCATCATGCAGAATTCGTCCCCGGAACGTCTGGCCGTCAGGAAATGCTCCTCCGGCATGGACTGCATCACTCCCGCGAAGGTCTGCAGATAATAATCCCCCATATTGTGGCCAAAGGTATCGTTTATCTCCTTAAAACGGTCCAAGTCCAGCATAACAACGGCACACCCCTTTCCAGAAGCCGTGCCCTTAATGATTTCCGCCGCCAACTGCTTGAAATGTCCGTATTTGCAAAGCCCCGTCAGGGCGTCATGGGTATTCTCATACACCATTTTCTTCTTTTCCTGAATCTCCCGGCTGGCGTCGATAATCACTCCCAGACACCCCTTCTCCCCGCCGGATCCGGACATATCGTCGGCCCCGGATACGGACGCAGCGTCAGCCCCGGGCGTACCGTCAGCCCCGGACGCCGCATCAGTCCCGGACATATGTATGCGTACATACTTACCCTCGCCGACGGGGAAAATATCCGTCTCTCCCTCCGCAGGTCTGTCCGTAATCTTACGGATATATTCATCAAATAAATCCGCATTTCCGTATAGCTCCTTGGCCTGGGCCGCCGGAAGGGACAGCAGTTCTCCCACTCCCGAGGTGACAAAGACATAATTTTCTCCCCGCTTATACTCAAAAGCCGCCAGCGGGATGCCGCTCATGTCTATAATGGCGGAAATGCGGTTTGAAATACTGACGATGCTTTTCACCATGGTATTGATACCGCTGCTTAACTCCTCAAATTCCCGGTTTCCGCCCACAGCCACCTTAACATCCAGATTTCCATTGGTAATTGCCGTCAGATTGTCATTGATACAGTGAATTCCGTCTATCACCTTGCGCTTCACCAGATAATTCAGCAGCAGGATCACAGCAATCTCAATACACAGCAGGCACAGGAAAATACTGAGCATATTCCCCAACAGCTTGGAAAACAGCAGCTTCCGGGGAAGGGCCGCACAGATCAGCACCTCCTCATAGGGACGGCTTACCACATACATCATCCCCTCCTGCCCCTTGACAAACGCCCCTTCTTCACAGGCCAGAAGCCGGGACAGCTGATAACTATCCTCCGTAAACGCCTGGTCCATGCCTCCGGAATGTCCCAGCACCTTACCTGTGGCTGTGTCCGTCACATAGAGCTCCTCCCCTGCATCCGTAGGAAACTTGGAGAAAATATATTCATAGGTATTGCGGGATTCCGCCTCCAGCTTCCTGGTAGGTGCAAATCCCACCTGCACGATCCCCTTCTGGTCTCTCCTGGCCACCCCCACATATTGCCTGATGAGGCCCTCCGCTGCGTTGGGCTGGGGATCCTGGATCAGATAAGCATCCTCCCCGCCCTCCAAAAGGGCCAGAAAGGGCCTGGTCTGGGGATGGTTTGCCATGTCAATGCCGATATACTGCGCAACGGACGCGGACACAATGATACCGTTGCCGTCGATCACATGGAGCTCATCCACATTGAGCAGATTTGCCAGATATTGCAGCTCCTCCACATCCAGGTACATCTCCCGCTGCCTCTCCAGCACATAAGCCGCCGCCCTTGCCCTGGTAAGATAATCCTCCCCCAGATTCTCATTCAGCAGGGCCAGCTCCTCCTCATTGTTTTGCAGGGTATGGATCACCTGCTCTATCTTCGTCCGAAAAGCCATAAGCTTCTGTGCCTCCAAGGAGCGGACGCTGAAAACAGAATTGATGAAAAGAATCAGTAAGATAGCCGTTGTCACAATAGCCAAAGTATATTTAATAAATGTTTTCTGCATGGAAAATCACCTTTCACTCATTGATGGGCAAAGCAGTTCCCTTATTATAATTATACCGTTTTTTTATGACTCCGCTTTTCTTTTTCTCCGCAAAATGAAGCTAAAACTTCGCAAACAACAGGATGCTGAAGCTTCCGTTTTCCCATCTGCAGTCAATGCTGCCCCCTGTTCTCTCTGCAAAAGACGACACACTCTGCATACCCAGTCCATGCCCCTCTCCCCGCGTACTTAACGGGAGGCCGCTGTCCCCGTCAAACCGGATCTCCCTGTCACACGGGTTCTCAATATGCAGAAGCAGGTGATCCGCCACACAGTGAATTTTTCCCTCCACACACCGGCTTTCCGTATCATATTCCTTCACGCAGTTTAACGCATTCTCCAGCAAATTGGCAACTACAGGCGCAAATTCATATTCATTCACGGGGATCTCTCTGGATATAACCGCGTCCAGCCGAACCCTGACCTCCAGGGAACGGGCTCTCTCCATGATCTGCATCAGCACCGTATTGATAATCAGATTATCACAGTACCTGACAAGCTTATTTTCCCTGGTCACATCTTCGATATAACCGATCACCTTTCGGATCTCGCCATATTCCCCCTGTTCCAGCAGGGAGAGTATCATTCCCGAATAATGCCGCACGTCATGACTCAGTATTTTCAGATTCCGCTCCGACTGCTCCATCAGGTTATACTGGTTTTCCAGCCCCTTAATATATGACTTGAAAAGCACGTTCTTCCAATAAATATCCGTCCGCTTCGACTCACTCTTCACATATCGCAGCACCACTGCATAAGACACAAACATGGTCAGGATAAACAGCATCACTCCCGGAATATTGTCGGGAATCTCATAGAGAGTATGGGGAAAAAACGCCAGAAAGGAAAAACCACAATAAAAAAAGACCGGAATCAGGCACAATCCCCACCACTCCTTAATGTATTTCCGTTCATATGTCTGCAGCCAGGTATCCCTCAACCACACATGCAGGAAAACCAGAATCCCCGCATGCACAAAAAGGCTGCCTGCAAGGGCCAGGCCCTCATTTTCGGTATAAATCTGCAGGACCGAGGCCATAATGCTGCCTGCTATCACATAATTGGAGGCACTGAGCCCCAGAAACAGGACTTTACCGTTTCGCTCCCTGGCAATCATCAGCCCCGTCGCCTGCGTCACCACAATCTGAAAAACCGTCACTGCCGCATAGCAAAGCTTACTGTCCGGAAACAGATTCAGCTTCAGTATATCCGTGGCACACAGCATAAGAAACGCAGAAAGGCAAATCAAGACAGTCCTTGCCCTGGAAAACCGATGAACTATAAACAAATATATGAAGATCAATAGAAAACCGTGGCTGATCAGATAGTAACAATTTCTAAAATACTCCATCCCCGCTCCTCAACCGTATCTCTCCAGTGCATAAGAAAGATACTCCTTTTTCACATTTGCCATTCGCGACTTGCTTACGGGGACCTCCCTGCCGCTCTCCATGACAACAGCACTCTGTGCCAGCTTCCGTACATATTTCAAATTAATCACAAAGGATTTGTGTACCTGCACAAAGCTTCGTTCACTTACCAGCCCCCGGACCTCGTCATCAAAAGATTTCCTGATAAAAACACTGCGGATGTGCCTGCCGTCCGCCAGATGAACCACCAAAGTCCTGGCCGAGCTTTCCACGGATTCAATTTGAGAATAAGCAGCCGATTCCAGCCCGTCCCTTGTCTTTACCAGAAAAAAAGCTTCCTCCCTGGATCTGATGCAGGAAACTGCCTGATCCAGCGCCTCGAAAAAGTCTTCCTCCCTGACCGGCTTCAGCAAATATCTGATGGCATGTACTCCGTAGGCATCCAGTGCAAAATCATCGGATGAGGTGATATAGATAATCTCACTTTCACTTCCGCACCGCCTCATTGCCTGCCCTAAGTCAATTCCGGTCTTTCCGTCCATCAGCAGATCCAGTATATAAATATCTGCCGGCTCTTTTTCCTGTATCTCCTGATACAGGAGAAGGGCGTCCGTATATTTTTCCACCACCAGTTCCGAACGGAAAGCTCTCTCCTGCCAGGACAAAAGCAGTTTCTCGATCTTCAGCAGGTCGTCCTTATTGTCATCACAAATCGCTATCTTCATTTTCTCCTCGGCAGGCAGTGCCTGGTTAGTATTTTATGAAAAAGAGTGCTTCACCCACTTGATGCACGCGCCTGGCGGCGCTGTTTCCCATAAGGTCAAAACAACGATCCGGACAAACTGCCGGATCGTTGTTTTCCCTACTAATATTATACACAAACCTGCCTGCACGTCAATGAAAAGCCTCTCAGCCCTGACGCCTTACCGGCCTCACATATTTCCAATACCGCTCAGGGTCATGGTAAAAGTAAAACACTCTGCCGGGCGTAGTGTCCAGACAGTACCCGGTATCCGAGTAGTCAAATTCCTTCATGGCCGCCTCGATCTTTTCCTCCACGCCGCAGTTTTCCGTATTATAATCAAAGGGGCCATGTTCAAAGACAATATACTCTCCTTCCGGGACATCGATCAAAAGCATCTGCGGGGGCACTTCCCCCGCATAATCCGCAGGCAGCCTTACCCCATAGCATTCCGCAAGGGGAATCCCCCAGCTGCAGATCCTGCCTGCAGGCTCGTTGATAAACGCCGCAATCTGGCCGCTTCCGCTGTTGGCGACATCGCCTCCCATATCGTCCAGCTTACCCTGAATGCTGTCCAGCAGACCGCAGATGGTATCGCAGTCCTGCCCCGGGATGAGACTCTGCTTCTGCCAGAAGTCCCAATATCCTATGCTCTCATAATTTTTGATATGCAAAAACTTGTGCGCCGGAATGGTTACAAAATATGTTTTTACATCTTTCGTTGATTTCTCCATACCTCTTGCTCCAATCTCCGTTAAGTAACAGTCAAAAGGCCTTAAAATGGTACGAAGAACTACAGGCTTGAGGGTTCGTCGATAGTCTCTGGGCGTAATGCCGTAAACCTCTCTGAATGCACGGGTAAATGCCTCATGGGAAGAAAAGCCGTACTTCAGGGCAATATCCAGGATCCCGTTCTGCGTATCCCGAAGCTCCTTCAGCGCAAAGGCCAGCTTGCGGTTCCGCAGATACTCCCGAAACTGCATCCCCGAGATCTCCTTAAACTTCCTGGAAAGGTGAAATTCCGAATACCCCAGCTTATCCGCATAATAACTTAAGGTTAAGCTGTCATCTTCATCCCTGATCCCCTGATCTATCTCTTCTATCATTTCCTGTATCAGCTTATACCATTCATACATCTGCCGCGCGACCTCGTTATGACTGTCCTGTACTTATCATACAGGACCGGAACAGAGTCTGCTTGATCCTATTTGTGGTATCAGGCACCCGTCTTCACCTTCCCGTCATGCCGCCTTAAAAATGCTTTTCGCCTTCCCCCGGCTCCAGGATATAACAGACATACCCTCCCACACAGTGAAACCCGGTTTCCTGAACTGCTTTTTGCAAAGCTTCCTCGCAGCAATCGCAAAAGTAAGTCAGATACTTTGCTCCTGTGCGTTTACAATGGTTCAATGCTGCTGTAAGCAGGCTCCGGCAGACCTCCTCCCGGTATTTGCCTTCTGCAAATTCCATTCCGTATATTTCATAATATTCCTTACTTCCCCGAAAATAAACGGCACCTACTGGAGTTTCCTCTTGCCTGTATCCAAAAATGATCCAGTCCTCCAGGCATTCCAGAATGCGGTCACAGTTCCAGTACGCCTCTGCCTCCGGCTGGTAAACTGCCCGGAATTCATTATAATTATCCCGGCCTATCCTAACGATGTGTCCATCGCCGATGTTATCATCGCCAATATTCCCGCCGCAGACAGTTTCACCCGATCCCGGACATTCATATTCCTCCAGAAAAAAGGAGTTGTTCCACGCCTCCTCAATGCACCGAAACCCATTTGCCTTCAGAAAGCAAACCGCCTCTTCATTACATGCGGGAAATCCGAAATAAAGCGTGTATTCCGGGAAATCTGCCTTTAACAGCGTAAGCAGCTCTGCCAGCGCCTGCTCCGTTCTCTCCCGGATATTGCATCCCGTGCATTGCAGATAATGCTCTTCCGGAATCCGGTAAAATGTAAGCCAGCCCTCCAGCGCGTCCCTCCGGTAAAACAACAAAAGCTCGGAAGTTTCCTCCTCAAGAGCACTCCGGGCATCCGCCAGAAAATCCTCCCTCGTCTTAATCCCGTCCCCATAAGTCGGGTAGGCCGACCTTGTCTGGTCCAAGGCCAGCTCATAGACAAAATCACCGTATTTTACAATATCCTCCGAAACCGCCTTCCTCAACATATCTTCTCAGCTCCCGCCTTCCTCAACATATCAACCCCGTCTTTGTCTGGTGGCCTCATACATCATAACGGATGCCGCACAGCTCACGTTAAAGGAGGTGGCATAGGAATTTTCCGACATGGGGATCGTGCAAAGCAGATCACAGGATTCCTTAAACGCCTTGTTCAGCCCCATGGTCTCATTCCCGATCATCAGCATCAGGGGCACCGTCAAATCCGCGGACCAGATGGGATGCTCCCTGTGGGCCGTAGTTCCCACTACGGTGAAGCCGGGATATTTCTCCTTCATTTTCCCGATAAATCCATACAGCTTACTGTTGTCTTCAATCCGCACCACCGGCAGCTTAAAAAAGGAGCCCATGGCCGATACCACTACATCCGGATCATACAGATCCACCGAATGCCCGGTTAGAATCAGCATATCCGCTCCCAGTCCGTCACAGGATCGGATCATGGTTCCCAGATTCCCCTTGTTGGACGGCCGGTCAAACAGCACCAGAAAGGGATTATCCGAAAGCTCCACGGATTCCAGCTTATCCTCCCGCATCCCGATCACCGCCATCAGCTCCGAGGTATCCTCTTTATCCGACAGCTCCCCCATAAGCTCCGGCGTCAGGCAATAATTTTCTTCCGTCCTTACCGTTTCCAGCATATTTTTCGCCCAGTCGGACAGTCCTGTCTCCGCGTAAAGGAAGGAGTGGATCTTCCAGCCGTTTTTTACGGCCTCATTCAGGCTGCGAACCCCCTCCACCAGAAATCTGTTATACTTGTAGCGTTTGTTTCGATTGGTCTTAAGCACCTCGATCTGCTGATAGGTGCTGTTCTTACTGAATATTTTTCTTTCCTTCATCTTCGCCCGCCTGCTTCATGTAACCCAATGCCCCAAGTCGATGTTCCCGGCTCACAAAACCATAACCAGCGTCCCCGCCCCGATCAGCAGACAGCCAATAAACGACTTGGCCGTAAACTGCTCATGCAGGAATACAAACGCCAGGATCATGGTTATCACCACACTCAGCTTGTCAATCGGGGCCACCTTTGACACCTCGCCTACCTGAATGGCCCTGTAATAGCACAGCCAGGAGGCTCCGGTAGCAAGGCCTGACAGGATCAGAAACAGCCAGCTTTTCCTGCTGATCTGGCCCAGTCCGCCCTGGGTGTGGGTGAGAAACACCATTCCCCAGGCCATGACCACTACCACCACGGTCCTGATTGCCGTGGCAAGATTTGAATTGACCCCTTCTATGCCCACTTTGGCCAGTATGGAAGTAAGAGCCGCAAAGACTGCGGACAGCAATGCCAATACCCACCACATATTTTTCCTAATCCTTCTTTCCAAATGTCACCTTGCTGAAATATTCCAGAATACAGCCTCGCAGCAAAGACAGCGCGGCGGAAACAGCCGACTCCCTCACCTTGCTCCTGCTGCCGGAAAAGTGATATTTCTTCACCGTAACCTTTCCTTTGACACTGCAGGCAATGTATACAAGGCCCACAGGCTTTTCTTCCGTTCCTCCGCCAGGGCCGGCCACCCCCGTCACCGCCACGGCAGCGTCCGCTTTCAGCGTAAGGGCGGCCCCCTTCGCCATCTCCTCCGCCGTCTGCTCGCTGACGGCGCCGTATTTCTGAAGGGTGGACTTCTTCACCCCCAGGAACCTGCGCTTGGCCTTGTTGGAATAGGTAATGACTCCCGCCTTATATACCTCGGAGGCTCCGGGGACATTGACCAGCCTGGCCGAGAGCAGTCCTCCCGTACAGGACTCCGCGCAGGTGACCGTCAGGTCGTTTGCCTGCAAAAGGTCAACCACCGCTTTTTCCAAAGTGGTATCCTCCTCCGTGGAATAAACATCATTTCCAAACCGGCTCTTCAGCTCCTTTACTACCGGCTTAATCAGCTTCATCGCCCCTTTCCGGTCTGCAGCCGCCGCGGTCACCCGGATATGGACCTCCCCGGTCTTCGCATAGGTGGCTATGGTGGGATTGGTCTGGGCGTCAATCAGATCCTTTACCATGGTCTCCGCCCTGCTCTCCCCCACACCGCAGATCTTCACGGTCTGGGAACAGATGACCTGGGCCGTCAGTCCCGCCAGATAGGGCATAACGCTTTCCTCAAACATGGGACAAAGCTCATTTGGCGGTCCGGGAAGCAGCACCACTTTTGCATGATCCAGCTCCATAATCACGCCGGGGGCTGTGCCGTTATGGTTTTCCAGCACTCTGCCTCCCTCCGGAAGCATGGCCTGCTTCCAGTTATTGTCTGTAGGCTTCAGGCCCTTGGCCTCAAAATATCGTTTGATTGACTTCCTGCTGGGCTCATGAAGCACCAGCTTCTTTCCGCAGACCTCCGCCGCCGTTTCCTTGGTCAGGTCATCCTCCGTAGGCCCAAGCCCTCCGGAAAGCAGGATAACCTCCGAACGCTCCAGAGCTGTCCTGAGCACTGCTCCCAGGCGCTCCCTGTTATCCCCCACCACCGACTGAAAGTAGCAGGTCAGTCCCAGCCCCGCGCACTTTTCCGCCAGGTATGCCGCATTGGTATTTACAATATTCCCCAGCAGCAGCTCCGTTCCCACGCAAATCAGTTCTACTGTCATAATTCCCTCATTTCTGTTCTTTCATTACACCCTTGTTCTTCACCAGGTAATCCACCAGGGAAACCACCGTCAATGCCAGGGCGATCCACATGATACAATCGGTAACTATCTGCACCCCGGGATACCTTGCCCCCAGGTCAGCGATCATCAGACAGACCATCACCATCTGAAAGGTAGTCTTGAATTTCCCCCAGTAGCTCGCGGCAATGACAACATGATTGTCCGCGGCAATCAGCCGGAAGCCGCTGATGATAAATTCCCGGCTGATAATGACAATCACCACCCAGGAAGGAATCCGCCCCATCTCCGTCAATGCAATCAGCGCACCGCAGACCAGGAGCTTATCCGCCAGAGGGTCCATAAACTTTCCGAAATTCGTCACCAGGTTATATTTCCGGGCAATTTTGCCGTCCGCCAGATCCGTCAGGCTGGCAATGATAAAGATTCCCAGGGCAATATAGTCCGCATAAGGCATGCCCCAGCCAAACACCGCCCGGAACCATGCCCACTGGTGATAGCCTCCCAGCAGGAAAACCAAAAAAGGAATAATTAAAATCACCCGGAAAACAGTCAGCTTATTGGGCAGGTTCATTTTACTCATGATATATTTCTCCTATCAGATCATATTCGTTATAGTCGGTGACAAGCACCTTTACAAAATCCCCGGTCATCAGCTGCGCCGTCGTATTTAAAAACAGATAGCCGTCCACTCCAGGCGCATCTCTGTATGTTCTGGTGACATATACATCCTCATCCGCCACCTTTCCCTCCACCATGACCTCCAGCACTTTCCCTGTCATAGCTTCTGCCTTCTCAAAGGAAATGGCCTGCTGCAGCTCCATCAGTTCGTCCCTGCGGAAGGCCTTGACCTCTTCCGCTATCTGGTCCGGCATTTCCGCAGCCGCCGTATCCTCCTCCTGAGAATAGGGGAAAACTCCCAGCCTGTCAAATTCCATTTCGTTCACAAAGCGATACAGCTCTTCAAAATCCTCTTCCGTCTCGCCGGGAAAACCGCTGATGAGCGTGGTCCGCAGGCAGATGTCGGGAATCCGCTCCCGCAGCCTCCCGATCTTGCGGCGAAGCTCCTCCTGATGGGTCCGCCTTCCCATACGCTTCAGCACACCGTCCGCGGCATGCTGGATGGGAATATCCAGATAATTGCATATCTTGGGTTCTCTCGCAATGGTCTCCGTCAGCTCTTCCGTAATCTCCTCAGGATAACAGTACAGAATGCGGATCCAATGGATCCCTTCGATCTCTGTCAGCCTCTGAAGCAGCTTCGGCAAAGACTTTTCCCCATAGAGGTCCACGCCGTAGAGCGTGGTCTCCTGGGCCACCAGGATCAGCTCCCGAACCCCCTGTTCCGCCAGCCATTCCGCTTGGGCCGTCAGCTCCTCCACGGGCACGCTGCGGAATTGTCCCCGCACTTTGGGAATGATGCAATAGGTACAATGCTTATTGCATCCCTCCGCAATCTTCAGATAGGCAAAATGCCCTCCCGTGGTCAGCACTCTGTCCCGCAGGGCGGCGGGCTTCTCATTCAGTTCCCGGTAATGATTCCTTTTCGTACCTGCCAGGGCTTCCCCGACGGCCTCCCCGATCTCCTCTATGGCGGCGGTGCCCACGACGGCATCCACCTGGGGAATCTCCTTCTGAATCTCCTCCCGGTAACGCTGGGCCAGGCAGCCGGCAGCAATCAGAACCCTGATCTGCCCCGAGCTTTTCAGCTCTGCCATCTCCAGGAGGGTATTGATGCTCTCCTCCTTGGCATCGCCGATAAAGCAGCAGGTATTGACCACCACTATATCCGCTTCCGCCTCGTCGTCGGTAAAGGAATAGCCCTCACGGCCAAGCAGCCCCAGCATCATTTCCGTGTCTACCAGGTTCTTGTCGCAGCCTAAGGAAATAAACAATATCTTCATATAACTCCTGTCTGTCCGAATGTGTTCCTCTCCCGGGGAATCCGTCCTGACAAAAAAGCTGCTGCAAAATACAGAATCGGAAGATCGTCATTTTGCAACAGCCCCTCTTTCCTTATTCTTCGTCACCCAGTATCTTAATCCGGCTCTGGTTCAGTTCCTCTATCGCAACGGAAAGAGGCTTCTTATCCTTGCCCTCCACCAGGGGTTCCTCCCCGGCGATAATCTGCCTTGCCCTCTTGGAGGTCGCCATGACAATGGAATAGCGGCTGTTTACCACCGGCGCTTCTCCCTGCTCGACCTCACTGTTTACTACTTTCATTAAATCGGAATAAGATGGATGTAACATTATCAATTTGCTCCTTTCGCGAAACCCTTCAGTTCCTCTCTGATTTCCTGAATAAACTCCTGCCTTCTGACCGGCGCCCTGCGGGCTGCGTCCACCACACGGTGAATCTCCTCCACACAGGCCTCCAGGTCATCATTGACCACTATATAATCATAGGCATTCACGCCTTCTGATTCCTCTGCCGCACGGGCCAGCCGCCGGGCGATCACTTCCGGCTCTTCCGTGCCTCTTCCCTCCAGCCTGCGCTTTAATTCCTTCACACTGGGCGGTGTCACAAAGATCAACAGGCTCTCGGGGAATTTCTCCTT
>ERZ777011.1279-NODE-1279-length-27878-cov-3.617978_pt1 | contig 27878 bp, 24 predicted proteins | sample MGYA00374964_ERZ777011 | MGnify/ENA primary metagenome ERZ777011 (study PRJEB29310, sample SAMD00008975) | mouse gut metagenome | study: EMG produced TPA metagenomics assembly of the Metagenome analysis of fecal microbiota from mouse which was promoted... | reverse complement strand
TCAGGAAAAGGAGAAATAGTTTCAGGGTGTTTAGTGTGTAGTTTTGAAGGTATAAAATATTAAAAAGCATCATATAATATTTTGTATCAGGGCTATCCTCAAAGACTGTCATAGTAGAGCGGCAGATTTGGATAGTCTGTCTTGCTAGATAAGTTTATTTGGCTGAAAATATAATCCTCGATAGCTCAGTCGGTAGAGCGCACGGCTGTTAACCGTTAGGTCGTAGGTTCGAGTCCTACTCGGGGAGTTTCGGCGACATAGCCAAGTGGTAAGGCTCCGGTCTGCAACACCGTCATCACCAGTTCGAATCTGGTTGTCGCCTTTTTAAAATAGGGCATCGCTCAATTATCAAATTAGATGATTGAGCGATGCTCTCTTTTTGTATATAAGAAATTTTTATGCGGCAGCAAATTTTGCATTTAATGTTTTTTATCTTGTAGCGACCATAATAATATAATATAATATTTAACATAGTATTAAAATTATCAGGCAGAAAGGAAAAGATATAAAATGTATAAGATAATAGACGGAAAAAAAATATCATCAGAAATAAAGGACGAGCTTAAGGCAAGGGTGGCAGAGCTTAAAGCAGAAGGAAAAAGCATTGCGCTTGCAGTTATACAGGTAGGAAATGACCCTGCATCATCAGTATATGTGGGGAACAAGAAAAAAGCATGCGCATATATTGGAATAGAATCATTATCCTATGAGCTTCAGGAGCAGACTACAGAGGAGGAGCTGCTTAAGCTTATTGATAAATTAAACAGGGATGATAAGGTAAACGGTATACTTGTCCAACTTCCGCTGCCGGAGCATATAGATGAAAATAAGGTAATACAGGCAATATCGCCTAAAAAGGACGTGGACGGCTTTCATATGCAGAATGTGGGAGCGCTTTGCGTAGGAGGCGAGGGCTATGTGTCATGTACGCCCCTTGGAATAATTGAGCTTTTAAAAAGGTCCGGGATAAGTATTGAAGGAAAGAACTGCGTTGTGCTTGGAAGGAGCAATATAGTAGGAAAGCCTATGTCTCTGCTTTTGTTAAGAGAAAATGGAACTGTTACGGTATGCCATTCAAGAACGCAGGATATTAAGTCCATAACAAAACAGGCAGACATATTGGTAGTGGCTATAGGAAAGCCAAGGTTTGTGGATGAAACCTTTATAAAGGAGGGCGCCGTAGTTATAGATGTAGGTATTCACAGAAATGAGGAAAATAAGCTTTGCGGAGATGTGGATTTTGAGAAGGCTGCTCCCCACGCCAGCGCTATTACGCCTGTTCCGGGAGGAGTAGGACCGATGACTATAGCAATGCTTATGAATAATTGCGTTAAGTCGGTTGATTTATAGCATATATAGATATTTGTCATTTTAAATCGATTTTGTTTGATTTTAATATTTACTAATTGCTTTTTTATGATATAATAATCTTGGCAGATTCAAGCTATAAAAATAAAAGCTTGAATTTGGAATAATTATATTAAAAGCATGGTAAAAATTTTCCTGCGAGGATTTTAGTTTTCTGTGCAAAAATAAATGGACACAGAAGTCCTGATAAAAAACAATAATAAATTTTAACGCTAAAATATTTATGAAAAGCGAGGTATTAATTTATGAGGAAAGCGTTAGATGTAAAGCATATTAATCCATTCCTTCAATCAAGTGTTAGTGTTATAGAGATGACTACCCAGACAAAGCTTGCAATAGGCAAGCCTGAATTATCAACTATGGAATTTAACGAAAATACGTTTATATTACAGGTTGGCGTTACAGGAGTTTTAAAGGGGCAGGTACTTCTTTGCATGGGAGAGGCAAATGCAAAGGATATGGCAAGCAGGATGATGATGGGAGCGCCTGTAAACGATTTGGATGAGATGGCAAGCTCGGCACTTTGTGAGTTAAGTAACATGATTATGGGAAATACTGCAACATTATTTGCGTCACAGGGTATAGCCATGGATATTACGCCTCCGATATCCTTGTTTGGCATGAATCTAAAGCTGCACGTTGATATTCCGGCGCTTAAGATTCCTCTTATTGAGGACGGCAGTGAAAAGATAGGAATTTACCTCTGCGTTACGCAGGATTAGTAAAGGCAGGGCTTCGAAATGACGGAATTTCATTTAGGAGACGTTATCAGATTAAAAAAGAAGCACCCGTGCGGAAGCTATGAATGGGAGATTTTACGTGTAGGAGCTGATTTCAGATTAAAATGTGCCGGCTGCGGACATCAGGTTATGATGAAAAGGACGCTGGTAGAGAAGAACCTTAAGGGAATTACAGCAAAATAATAATTTATGGAAGAGCCTGCTTAGTAGAAATATTTATGAGGGAATATATCATTAATCAGGCTCTTTTTTAATAGTATGAAAGTTCTTCATGCCAAAAGTCTCGTCTAAAGCCGGGACTTTTTTATATAGGAATTATCTGATTAAGAAATAAATATGTCAAATAAAAATAGATAATTTTTAAATGACATATTTAAGATAAACAACACATAAAAAATCTTCTTGCATTATCTGCCTGTCTATGGTAAAATCTTTATTTGTGAATAAACAAATTCCTTGCTCATCATCGAAGGTGGGCCAGAGACCAAAAGGAGGTAAAAGCATGAACAAGTATGAATTAGCAGTAGTTGTTAATGTTAATCTTGAAGAAGAGGAAAGAACTGCAACTATCGAAAAGGTAAAAGAATATATTACACGTTTCGGTGGAACAGTTATAAACGTTGACGACTGGGGCAAGAAGAAATTAGCTTATGAAATCCAGAAGATGAAGGAAGCTTATTACTATTTCATTCAGTTTGAGTCTGATGTAAACACTCCAAACGAATTAGAGCAGAATATTCGTATTATGGAAAACGTTATCAGATACTTATGCGTTAAGCAGGAGGCATAGTGATACGTATAGGGCAGAAGCATAAAGCTTCACCCGTACTGTACGAGAATAGGAGATAGTATGAATAAAGTTATTCTTATGGGCAGACTGACAAGAGACCCTGATATAAGATATTCTCAGGGAGAGAATTCCTTAGCTATAGCAAGATTTACATTGGCTGTTGACAGACGCTTTAAGCGCGAGGGAAGCAATGACCAGACAGCGGACTTTATCTCATGCGTAGCCTTTGGCAAAACGGCAGAGTTTTGTGAGAGATATACGCATCAGGGAACAAAGCTTGTTGTAGAGGGACGTATACAGACAGGAAGCTACACAAATAAGGATGGAGTTAAGGTTTACACAACTGAGGTTGTCGTAGAGAATACAGAGTTTGCTGAGAGCAAGAGCAGCAGCTCGGAGGGTAATTATGTTCCAAGCGCAAGACCGGAGCCTGTAAATGCGGCAGGGGATGGATTTATGAATATTCCTGACGGTATTGAGGACGAGGGATTACCATTTAGCTAAAATATAGGAGGTAATGATTATGCCAGTTAATAAAACTGAAAAGGCTGCCAGCGATGGAGCTGTTAGAAGAAGACCGGTCCGCAGAAGAAAGAAAGTATGCGTATTCTGTGGAGAGAAGAATGGCGAGATAGATTACAAGGATACAAACAAGTTAAAGAGATATGTTTCTGAGAGAGGAAAAATTCTTCCTAGAAGAATCACAGGAAACTGCGCAAAGCATCAGAGAGCTCTTACAGTAGCTGTAAAGAGAGCGCGTCATATAGCTTTAATGCCATATACCTTAGAGTAATTTATAAACAGGTTAAAGATTATAAAGTGCTGTCGCAGCAAAGCAATGATGTTATTGCTTTGCTGCGATAGTTTTTATGTTCGTTGTATTAAGATATAAAAATAATAATTATAAGATATAAAAATCGTAATTACAAAATATAACAATTTTGGCAAATCAGTATTGTAAATAACAACAAAAATTCTTTTCACTATTATTCTATTGGGATAAGCAGATAAAAATATATTTTAAAAATTTATTTTGGAGGTATAATTGTGAACGCAGAAATACACATTCGTAAGCAAAAGGCAGAAGATGAATTTAAAGAATTGATTTCCATGTACATGCTGCCACTTTTTGATGTTTGCGGAAATTTAGAGCTTGTATGGGAACAGGTATCAAATAAGGAGCTGATTTCCATATATAAAAATAAGGATAATGAAACATTTGCACGATTTTATCCGTTTATCTCAGGGAAAAAGAGATTAGTACCATTTTATTGCGAGGTTCAGATTTATTCCGATACATCCATAAAAAAGCCTGCAATCAGTATTTTATCAGAGCTTCTTAAGGTTACTGAATATGACTGCAGAAACTTTTCAGTAAAAAGAAATTACGGTAAGGGAGAAAAAAGGCAGAATTCATACAAGATAAGAACCTTGGATTTGGCATTTGAGCTGGGGATGTGTCAATGGATTGCACCAAATACGGAGGATGCATCAATATTACATACAATTATCAGCAGAATGATAGAATGGTCAGGCAAGACATATGAGGGCAAAAATGTACCCTTTGGAATTGTGATAGACTTTAGTAAAAAAGCAGATGAGAAAGCAGCAGATTATCTTCATTTTCTTACAAATGACAGCAGCGCGGTTTTTACAGACGGAGTTTTTACCGGAATTTTACTTGATAAGGCAGGAAAGGTGCTGTCCTTTTTAACTCGCAGCGATAATTACAAATATAAGAAGGAAGACAGGGATATTTTTGTACCATATCAATTTGTTGATATAGCAAAGTTTTGTGTAGATTCGGCTATAGGTATAATAGTGCTAACTAACGGCGAAATATTATTAATAAAAAATCAGGCCGTGTGCTTTGCAAAACGAGGAAGAAAATGGGTATCCTTTGATTGGAGCAGGGTATATACAAGCTTAAGAATGTATTTTTTGCAGGATTTAAAGATAGATGAGGATATTATTAAAAAGAATATTCAGGCTATATATTGTACCTTGCTGGATGTGTCATTTTCCCATACAGGAGGCTGCTTTGCATTAGTGCTTCCAAGTAAGGAGAAGAAAATAGATGATGTTGTAAAAGAAAGAATTGATTTATTTGTAACAGGCACTCCTGTTGAGGGAATAAGCTCAGAGAGCAGGGAAAAGATAGAGGTTTTAACATATCTTCTGGGATATTCTTTAAATAATATGCGTTCCTTTTTTGAAATAGAAAAGCCCCTTAGAAAGGAAATATTAAGCCTTGACGGAGCCACAGTGGTATCAATTAATGGGGATTTTTATTGCGCAGGCTCTATCGTAGCAGTTGGAGGCGGAAGCTCAGGAGGAGGAAGAACGGCGGCAACAAAAAGACTGGCAGAGTTTGGAGTAGGTATAAAGATTTCTGAAGACGGATATATTGAAGCATATGGATTGAATATATCAAAGCCAAAAGAAGATAGCAAAATTATTCCCCTTTTTAAGTTTAAGTAGAAACAGATTGACACATGGTATTAATTTGTGTATAATAATCACTGCAAATAAAGAAGTATTACATGTAACAAAATGAAGTTTTTGCATATACTAGTATCGGACGGTATGGGTAAGCCCATATTGCCCCTACGTTCCTTATATACGCAGGTAGTCTGCGTTGGCGGAGAGGACGAAAGTTTCTTGCAAAGAAGATTGCAAGAACAAGGCAGAAGGAGCTTTCAGCGCATCTGGTTTCAGGTGGTAAGTGGAAGCTCCTTTATTTTTGCCTTAAAAAATCAATTACGTATCACATATTCCTCCTGTGCAAAATAGTATCTTTAATTTTACGCAAAAGTATGATATACTAAAAAATAGTGGAGTTTGAAAAGATATAATTATATGGAGGATATAATGAATAATAAATTAAAGATAAAGGGGAAAATAGCCGTATATCTGATATTTCCTACGATATTAGCGGCGCTTATGTTTGCCGGAGGCATTATTACAGCCATTAATTCAAGGATTTTAGGAATAATAATTATGGCGTTAGGAGCCATATATATTATAACTGCGCTTATAATGTACTTTATAAATAAGCCCGTTTTTGCAACGGAATTTATGAAATTTGCCGTGAATTACGCCCAGGTACAAAAGGAGCTCCTTAGAGATTTGGCAATCCCTTATGGACTTATAGATATTACGGGAAATATATTGTGGGATAATTACGAGCTTCAAATGATATTAAATAACTCTGGAAAAAGCAGAAATCTCTTTCATGAAATAGAGGGAATACCTAATGACTCTGTTGTTCTTTTTGAGGGGGAGGAAAAAACCGCAAAGATATTTTTAAATGAAAGAAATTACAGACTTCAGTTTAAAAGAGTAAATACAAGGAGCATTTTTGAGAACTCTCCCGTTATAGATATACCAGAGGGAAAGGATTACATTGTGGCGGTATATTTCTTTGACGAGACAGAGATTACCGCGCTTATAAAGGAAAATAACGATGAAAAGCTTATATCAGGACTTGTATATATAGATAATTATGAGGAAGTGCTTCAGACGGTAGAGGCCGTAAGAGGCTCAATGCTTGCGGCGTTAATAGAGCGTCGTATAAATAAATTTATTTCAAATATAGACGGTATAGTAAAGAAAATAGAAAAGGACAAATACTTCATTGCCTTTAAGCATAAGTATCTGGAGGGACTTCAGGCGGATAAATTTTCCATATTGGATGAGGTTAAGGCGGTAAATGTGGGAAATGAAATGAACGTTACCATAAGCATAGGTCTCGGTACAGGAAGCGACAGCTATACACAAAACACTAACTACGCCAGAACAGCCATAGATATGGCCCTTGGAAGAGGCGGAGACCAGGCAGTCTTAAAGGATGGAGAAAAGATATATTACTATGGAGGAAAATCAAAGCAGGTAGAGAAGAACACAAGAGTAAAGGCAAGAGTAAAGGCTCATGCATTGCGTGAAGTTCTTATGGCAAAGGACAAGGTCATTATAATGGGCCATCAGATACAGGATATAGATGCGCTGGGGGCCGGTATAGGCATATACAGGGCAAGCAAGGCTATGGGCAAGAAGGTTCATATAGTATTAAATGAGATAACTACATCCCTAAGGCCTATGGTTGAAAGATTCTTAGAGGATGATGAGTATGATGACGATTTATTTATAAAAAATCCTCAGGCCATGGAGATAGTGGACAGTACTACGGTAGTGATAGTAGTAGACGTAAACAGGCCAAGCTATACGGAATGTCCGGAGCTTCTTAAGGCATGCAAGTCCGTAGTGGTTTTAGACCACCACAGACAGACAAGCGAGGGCATTGACAATGCAGAGCTTTCATATATTGAGCCATACGCATCCTCTACCTGTGAGATGGTTGCAGAGATTTTGCAGTATATACAGGATGGAATAAAGGTAAGGTCTGTGGAAGCAGACGCCATGTACGGCGGTATTATGATAGATACAAACAATTTTGCAAACAAGGCAGGAGTAAGAACCTTTGAAGCAGCAGCATTTCTCCGCCGCTGCGGAGCAGACGTCACAAGAGTCCGGAAGATGTTTAGAAACGATGCGGATGAATTTAGGGCAAGAGCTGTAGCGTTAAGTCATGTACAGATAGTATACGAGCATTATGCAATAGCGGAATGTCCTTCGGAGGGGCTGGAAAGTCCTACCATAGTATGCGCCCAGGCGGCAAATGAATTATTAAATATAAACAGTGTGGACGCGTCATTTGTGCTTACTGCCTACAACGATAAAATATACGTAAGCGCCAGGTCTATAGATAATATAAATGTTCAGCTTATTATGGAGCGAATGGGAGGCGGAGGTCATATGAATGTGGCAGGAGCGCAGCTTGAAGACATGCATATGTCAGACGCAAAGGAACTGGTTAAGAGCACCCTTAAGGAAATGCTTGACAATAAAGAAATATAAGAAAAGAGGAGAAACCAATGGAAATAATATTATTAGAGGATGTAAAATCACTTGGAAAAAAAGGCGAGATAGTAAGCGTCAACGACGGCTATGGGAGAAATTTCATATTAAAGAAAAAGCTTGGAATAGAGGCAAACAGCAAAAACCTTAACGATTTAAAGCTTCAAAAGGCAAATGAGGCAAGAATAGCGCAGGAAAAGCTTGATGAGGCAAAAAAGCTTGCAGAAGAAATAGCAGGCAAGCATGTAACATTATCAATTAAGTCAGGAGAGGGCGGAAGAACCTTCGGCTCCGTATCTACAAAGGAGATAGCGGAGGCAGTTAAAAAGCAGCTTGGTTACGATTTGGACAAGAAAAAGATGATTTTAGATGAGCCTATAAAAACATTGGGGACTCACATTATTCAGCTTAAGCTTCATAAGGATGTAATTGGAAAGCTGGAGGTAAAGGTAACAGAGGCAAAGTAACGAAAGCAAAGCATAGTAAATAATAGTGTACGTAAAATTAGGAGAGAATGTCCATGGATGAGGCGCTTATAAAAAGAATAATGCCCCACAGCATAGAGGCGGAGCAGTCTGTTATCGGCTCCATGATAATGGATAAGGACGCCATTATGATTGCGGTGGAAACCGTAAGTACAGAGGATTTTTATGGAAGTCAGTACGGAATACTGTTTGAGACTATTAGGGAGCTTTATAACGAGGACAAGCCGGTAGATATTGTTACGCTGCAGACAAGGCTTAGGGAAAAAAATGTTCAGCCGGAGCTGGCAGGGCTAGAGTTTATAAGAGAGATTATTGCGGCAGTTCCCACCTCCGCCAATATACGGTATTATGCGAATATTGTAAAAGAAAAGTCCATGCTCAGACAGCTTATAAAGACAAATGAGGAGATTGCAGGTATCTGCTATACTGAAAGAGAAACTATAGATGAAGTAATGAATTTGGCGGAAAAGCGTATCTTTAGTCTGACCCAGAGCAGGGCGGCAGGAGATTTTGTACCTATAAATCAGGTGGTGGTGGACGCCATAGAAAAAATAGAGGCGGCCTCAAAGGCAGGAGGAAGCATAACAGGCATTCCTACAGGCTTTAATGACTTGGACCTGCAGACGGCAGGCATGCAGCCCTCGGACCTTATACTTATAGCGGCAAGACCGTCTATGGGAAAAACCGCATTTGTATTAAATCTTGCACAGCATATGGCCCTTAGAAAAAATGTAACGACAGCAATATTCAGCCTGGAAATGTCAAAGGTGCAGCTTGTTAACCGTATGCTTTCCCTTGAATCAAAGGTAGACGCCCAAAACCTAAGAACAGGCAATCTTGAGGATTCCGACTGGGAGCGTCTTATTGAGAGCGCAGAAATAATAGGAAGCTCAAGGCTTATTATTGATGACACACCTAGTATATCAATATCAGAGCTTCGCTCAAAATGCAGAAAATATAAGATGAATAATGACTTAGGAGTAGTTATTATCGATTATCTGCAGCTTATGACCCTTGGAGGCAGGGCAGCCGAAAGCAAGCAGCTTGAGGTTTCAGAGATATCCCGTTCCCTTAAGGCGGTGGCAAGGGAGCTGAATGTGCCTGTTATAGCGCTGTCGCAGCTTAGCCGCGCGGTAGAGCAGAGACCGGACCACCGGCCTATGCTTTCTGATTTAAGGGATTCAGGGGCAATAGAGCAGGACGCGGATGTTGTTATGTTTTTATATAGAGACGATTATTATAATAAGGAAAGTGAAAAGAAGAATATTGCAGAGATTATTATTGCAAAGCAGAGAAACGGCCCTATAGGCACGGTTGAACTTGCGTGGCTGCCTCAGTATACCAAATTTGGAAATCTTGAGAAAAGCCGCAGGCAGTAAAAGCTGCATTTTTTATATAATAGGAAACTTCGTCATGCAGGCACAAATTCGGCTTTAGACGAGACTTTTTTAATATATAAGAAATTCCGTCATGTAAGCCACAAATTCGGCTCTGCCGAATTTGCAAGTGTCGGCTTTAGACGACACTTTTTTATTCCTTGTTCAGGCGGTATCCTTGAACAGGTGTGAGATATGCAGGAGCGCTAATATGCATTATTTTATATATTATGGTTAAAAATGTACGGCTTAAGGTATATATATTATTCAGACAGTGTGATAATATGAGGGAAGCTTAAGGAGATTGTATTCACACGGTAAATAGTGTGGGAAACGGAGGAAAAATGAATATTGAATTAACGCCGGAAAGAATTAAGAAGGCAGCTATTTGGATAGCGATAGCCATAGGAGCGGTAATACTTATTTTTAACAGCACATATCAGGTGCGGGAGCAGGAACAGGCAGTGGTGCTTACCTTTGGAAATGCAAAGACAGTATCACAGTCAGGACTTCATTTTAAGATACCGTTTATCCAGCAGGTAGAAAAGGTTGATACAACCATAAAAGGAATATCAATAGGCTACAATATTGACACAGGGGAAACGGTAGACGACGAGGCGCTGATGATAACGTCAGACTACAATTTTGTAAATGTAGATTTCTTCCTTGAGTATCAGGTGTCAGACCCTGTACTTACATTGTATGCGTCGGAAAATCCTGAAGAAATACTTAAAAATATCGCCCAGAGCTGTATTCGTACAGTGGTAGGAAATTCAGAGGTAGACAGTGTGCTGACTACGGGAAAAAGTGAAATTCAGGCTAAGATAAAGGAAATGATAAGCACAAGGCTTGACGAACAGAAGCTTGGTATTTATCTTGTAAACATAACCATGCAGGATGCGGAGCCTCCGACAACAGAGGTTATGGAGGCGTTTAAGGCAGTTGAAACGGCAAAGCAGGGTAAGGAGACAGCCATAAACAATGCAAATAAATACAAAAATGAGAAGATGCCGGAGGCCCAGGCTAAGGTAGACCAGATAAAGCAGAGCGCAGAGGGAGAAAGACAGGAGCGCGTCAACGAGGCAAACGGACAGGTGGCAAGATTTGAGCAGCTTTATGCAGAGTATATAAAGTACCCGGAGGTTACAAAGCTTCGTATGTTCTATGAAGCCATGGAGGAGCTTCTTCCTAATATGGAGATAATTATTGACACAGGTAACGGCACCGGAGTACAGAAAATATTACCTTTAGATTCATTTGCCAATATAACAACGGGCGGCGTACAGACAGGCAATGATGATAATTCATCACAGTAGGCGGCGCATCCTTAAGTAAATACATGTAAATAAAGCATATGAAAGGCACAGGTAAGGATATGAAGAAAAAAGGTCTTATAAAATATATTATAGCCGTTTTGGCGGTGGCAGCAGTAATTGTACTTGCCAATTCCCTTGTTATCACTTATGAAAATGAATATAAGCTTATAAGGGTTTTTGGAAAGGTAGACAGGGTAATAACAGATTCAGGACTTAGCTTTAAAATTCCTTTTGTGGAGGAGACAGATACAATACCAAATCAAACCTTACTTTATGATTTGGCTGCATCAGAGGTTATTACAATGGAAAAGAAAACCATGATGGCAGACGTATATGTTCTTTGGAGAATAGACGACCCCCTTCTTTTCGCCCAGACCTTAAGCGGTCTTGTAAACAACGCCGAGGCACGTATAAATGCGGCAGTTTACAATTCCATGAAGGAGGTTGTTGGCTCAATGTCACAGGCGGAAATAATAAGCGCAAGAGACGGGCTTTTAAGCGAAAAGATAATGGATGGTATCGGAGATACAATGAGCCAGTACGGAATTACTCTTATCAGCGTGGAGACTAAGCATTTGGATTTGCCAAGCGATAACAAGGCGGCAGTGTATGAGCGTATGATATCTGAAAGGGAACAGATGGCGGCACAATACAGGGCAGAGGGCGACTCAGAGTCCCAGATTATAAAAAATACCACAGACAAGGATATTACCATTATGCTGTCAGAGGCAGAGGCAGAGGCGGAAAAGATTATAGCAGACGGTGAGGCGCAGTATATGCAGATACTTTCAACTGCATATTCGGATGTATCAAAAAGCGATTTTTATTCCTTTGTAAGGTCCCTTGACGCAGCCAAGGCGTCTCTTACAAACAATAAAAACACGCTTATATTAGATGCAAACTCGCCTATAGCAAAGATATTTTTAGGTCAGTAGCTTGGGAGATTAGGGTGAAAGAGGTTATTAAGAATAAAAAAAATAATAACAAAAAGCCGGCAAAAAAAGCAATAAAGTGGATTCTTCTGCTGTTGCTTTTTTGCTTTTTAGGATTTTTAACTTATGGAGGGATAAAGCTTTTAAAAATAAAAAGCAATGCCATAAGACTTGTTGACGAGGCAGGAGAGGAGGTGTTTAAGCAGGGCCTTACCACTATGGTTTATGATAAGGACGGAAATATCATAGCGTCATTAAGCAGCGAAAAGGACTCGTATTATTTGGAATTTAAGGATATACCATATATGGTAAGGCAGATTTTTCTTGTTACGGAGGACAGGAAATTTTATGACCATTCAGGAATAGATTACAAGTCGGTTTTAAGAGCGGTTATAGAGCTTATAAAAAACGAGGGAGACATAACCCAGGGAGGAAGCACTATAACGCAGCAGCTTGCAAGAAATATTTACCTTACCCATGAGGTTACATTAAGCAGAAAGCTTTCAGAGGTTTTTATTGCAAGGGAGTTAGAGGACAGATATTCTAAGGATGACATTCTGGAATTTTATATTAATAATATATATTTTGCAAACGGGCTGTATGGAGTGGAGGCGGCGGCAAAGGGATATTTCAGCAGGTCAGCGTCAGAGCTTAACCTGTCAGAGCTTTGTTTTATATGCGCTATACCAAACAATCCGGAAATGTACAATCCCCTTACCGATATGGGGAATACACTGAAAAGAAGAGACAGGATACTTAAGCAGCTAAATGAAAACGGGATAATAGACGGAGCTGAATACGAGGAGGCTTTAGCGCAGAATATAACCTTAAATTTAGGAGAAAAAATAAAAAACAATTATGTTGAAACCTTTGTAAGATATAGCGCCACAAGGGAGCTTATGAGGAAGGACGGCTTTTTATTTAAATACGAATTTTCATCAGACAGTGAAAAGGAAGAATACCTTGAGGAATATAACAAAAAATACGGCGAGTGCAACAGCAGGCTCTTTACCTCCGGCTACAGAATATATACATCTATTGATATGGAAAAGCAGCAGCTTTTGCAGGATACCCTTGATGAAAAGCTGATGGTGGATACCTCCGTAAACGATACGGGCATATATAATCTTCAGGGAAGCGGAGTGACTATAGATAACAGCAGCGGCTATGTTGTAGCCATAGTAGGAGGAAGAACACAGGAATATGACGGCTATACGTTAAACAGAGCTTATCAGAGCTTCAGGCAGCCCGGCTCAACCATAAAGCCTGTGCTTACATACACGCCATTGTTTGAGAGAGGCTTTACGCCTGATTCTATTGTGGTAGATAAAAAAATAGCAGGAGGTCCTGTTAATTCTCCAAATACATATGCAGGGGAAATTACGGTAAGAACAGCGCTGGCCCTTTCAAAAAATACCGTTGCATGGAATATGTTTGATAAAATAGGCTGCAGAACCTCCATAAAATATCTTTTAAATATGCAGTTTTCACATATTGTGAGGCAGGATTATGTTCCTGCAATGTCCATAGGCGGAATGACATACGGAGTATCCTCCCTTGAGATGGCGTCGGCTTATGGAGCGCTGGCAGACAATGGTATTTACCGGGCGCCTACATGTATAGTAAGGATAACGGATTCCTTTGATAATATTGTACTGGATAATGGAGCTGAAAGAAAGGAAGGCAAGGTGGTATATGAAAAAAACGCCGCCCTTATGACCACGGATATATTGAAGGATGTGTTAAGCTGGGGAACAGGACGGAGTTATCAGATAAAAAACGCCATATGCGCAGGAAAGACCGGAACTACAAATGACAACAAGGATTGCTGGTTTGCAGGCTACAGTAAGTATTATACCACGGCAGTGTGGTGCGGTTACGATATGCCAAGGACTCTGGAGGGGGATATAATAAAATCGTCAGGAACCATATGGCAAAGCTATATGGAAAAAATACATGAGGGAATGGAAATGGAAGACTTTGAAAAATATGTAAAGTACGGGAATGAGAGAAATGAGGTAGAAACTACGGTAGACAGGGAGACAACGTCAACGGATGAGAACACTGATAATCAGGAGACAACTGTGCCAGAAGAAACCACACCGGAAGAAACCGTAACTGAATATACAACAGAGGAAATTTCGACAGAGGAAAGCACGTTTAATGAGCCTGATATGACAACAGAGGAGGAAACCTGGTATAATGAAAATACTACTATATATATTCCTGAAACAAGCGAGGGCGACGGGCTTTATATAGAGTAAAAGTTTCTATAGATTAAAATAAGAGACTGAAACAACACAATTTTTAATTGAGTTGTCCCAGTCTCTTATATATTTTGAGGTGCAAAAATGTAGAAGTTAAATGACACCTTGTTAGCTTGCTTTAGGCTAGCCTGCGTCAGTCTCGGTTAATGACTGCTCATATTTTTCTAAAATAATGTTCTGAATATTGTCTCTTGTGTCGGAGTTAATAGGATGGGCAATATCCCTGTATTCGCCGTCAAGGGATTTTTTGCTTGGCATTGCTATAAATAATCCTTTTTCACCCTCAATAACCTTAATGTCATGAACAACAAATTCATTGTCAATGGTAATAGAAACAATAGCTTTCATTTTACCTTCTTTTGCAACTTTCTTTACTCTTACATCAGTAATTTGCATATAGTAACCCTCCCGAAGTATTATTTGTTTTTTACATGCCTACACGACCGTTATCGTTATAATCAACTACGATTTTCAGACCGTTTTCACCTTTATGGGTAGAGTTAGCACGGATGGTGCCCCGGCTTTCAACTATACAGTTTTCTATAACCGTGTTATCACCAATATATACATTGTTTAAAATAATAGAATTTTTAATAACACAGTTATTGCCAATGTATGCCTTTTTAAACAGTATGGAATTTTCAACGGTTCCGTTTATAATACAGCCGCTTGAAATAAGACTGTTTTTAATATTTGCTCCAAGATTATATTTTGCAGGAGGCAAATCATCAACCTTAGAGTAAATATCAGGATACTCCTTAAAGAAGTAATTTCTTATGTCAGGCTTTAAGAAATCCATATTTGTTTTATAGTAGCTTTCTACGGTAGAGATGTTATTCCAGTAGGAATCCATCTTATAGCCATAGATACGCTTAATATTCTTATAACGCATAAGAATGTCGTTTACGAAATCATATCTTTCTTCCTCGGCGCATTTTTCAATCATTTCAATCAACTGGCGTCTTCTTATGATATAAATGCCGGTAGAAATGGTATGAGAATCCGTTGAAAAGGATTTTTCCTCAAAGTGAACAATACGTCCGTCCTCGTTCATCTTAACCGTACCAAACCGTGATACGTCGCTTGTTTCAGGCATGTCCTTACATACTACCGTAATGTCAGCCTTTTTTTCAATATGATACTCTAATACCTTGTTATAATCAATCTTGTATACTCCGTCGCCTGCTGCAATAATAACATATGGCTCATGACTTTGCTTTAAGAAGCTTATATTCTGCCAGATACTGTCGGCAGTGCCCCGATACCATGAACCGTTGTCAGCAGTGATGGAAGGAGTAAATACAAACAATCCCCCCTGCTTACGTCCGAAATCCCACCACTTAGATGAGTTTAAATGTTCATTTAAGGATTTGGCATTGTACTGGGTAAGTACGGCCACCTTCTGTATATGGGAGTTAGTCATGTTGCTAAGGGCAAAATCAATAGCGCGGTAGCTTCCGGCTATAGGCATTGCTGCCACGGCTCTCTTGTATGAAAGCTCCTTCATTTTTTTGTTATTTCCACCTGCCAGTATAATTCCAATCGCTCTCATTACATATCACCTGCCTTAATAATATATTCGCCGCTGGCTAATACTCCGTTCGGATAATCCGCAGCTGTTGTCTTACCGGATATAGCTGTATTTTTTCCTATGTTTACATTCGAAGGAATAAATGAGTTTTCCCCGATAGTAGCAAGACCAAAGGCGTAAATCTTTGGGTCAAGCCTGCTTGGAGAATCATCTCCGACGCCAATATTACAATTCTTTTCAATAACAACATTTTCTGCAATAATGGCTTTGTTTACAGTACAATTTTCTCCGATGGAGGTACCCTTCATAATAATAGAGTTTCTGACAACGGAGCCTTTTCCTACTATGACGCCTGCGCCGATAACAGAGTCATAGACCTCACCGTAGATTTCACAGCCCTCACTGATTATACTCTTGTCTATCTTTGCCGTATCGGCAATATACTGAGGAGGGAGAGTATCGCTCTTTGTATATATTCTCCAATATTCCTCATAGAGATTAAATACAGGTATAATATCAATAAGCTCCATGTTTGCTTCCCAGTATGAATTGAGAGTACCTACATCCTTCCAATAGCCGTTGTATTCGTAGGCAAAAATCCTGTTGCCCTTCTCAAAACAGTATGGAATAACATGCTTACCGAAATCACAGTTATTCTGGTTCTTTAGCGTTATAAGCGCTTCCTTTAAAACAGACCATTTAAAGATGTATATACCCATAGATGCAAGATTGCTCTTTGGGTGCTCAGGTTTTTCCTGGAAATCATTAATCTGGTTATTTTCATCTGTAACAACTATACCAAAACGGCTTGCCTCCTCAATAGGAACAGGCATGGCAGCAATAGTTACATCTGCGTTATTTGATTTGTGATAATCAAGCATAACCTCATAGTCCATTTTGTAGATGTGGTCTCCTGAAAGAATAAGTACATATTCAGGATTATATTGCTGCATATACTCGAGATTTTGATATATGGCGTTTGCTGTACCGGTATACCATTCACTGTTTCCGCTCTTTTCATATGGTGGAAGTACAGTTACACCGCCGATATTTCTATCCAAATCCCAAGGAATACCAATGCCAATATGTGCATTAAGCCTTAAAGGCTGATATTGTGTTAATACACCGACAGTATCAATTCCTGAATTAATACAGTTACTTAAAGGAAAATCAATAATACGGTATTTGCCGCCGAATGAAACGGCCGGCTTTGCGACTTTCTGTGTTAAAACACCAAGTCGGCTTCCTTGTCCTCCTGCCAATAGCATGGCAATCATTTCTTTTTTTATCACGTCATCACCTCGTTGTATATAATATGTGTATAGTATAGCATAGAAAAAACAAAAAAGCTATAACAATTTAACAAAAAATATAAAAAAAATCTCAAAATTTTGGAACTTTTATCCTAAATAACTAATAATTGCTTTTTTTATATTTTGGTAGTAAACTTTAAAATCATAGTTTAAATATTCAGGAGGGAAGATTATGAATACTAAACATATAGATTTTGCTAAAATGAATAAAATTCATTTTATTGGAATAGGCGGCATTAGTATGAGCGCACTTGCCAGGCTTGTCATGGCAAAGGGTATCAGCGTGTCAGGCTCAGACCGGCAGGCCTCTGACATTACAAGACAGCTTGAAGAAGCAGGTGCTTGTATAATATATGAACAAACAGGTAAAAATATTACTGAAGGTATAGATTTGGTTGTTTATACGGCAGCCATAAGCAAAGACAATGATGAGCTTAAAACAGCCCTTGAAAAAAACATACCGGTCATGGTAAGAGCTGATTTTCTGGGACTTATGATGAAGGAATATAAGACGGCCGTATGTGTGGCAGGAACACATGGAAAGACAACTACTACCTCAATGCTTGCCCATATTCTGATGGAGGGAGAAAAGGACCCTACTGTTTTGGTTGGAGGTATACTTGACAGTATTGGAGGAAACCTGCGTATAGGACATTCGGAGAATTTTGTCACAGAGGCCTGCGAGTATACAAACAGCTTTCTCTCATTTTTTCCCACTATTGCCGTTGTGCTTAATGTAAGCGAGGACCATCTTGACTTTTTTAAGGATATAAATGATATAAGACATAGCTTTAGAGAATTTCTTAATCTTGTGCCTGACCACGGGCTTGTAATACTGAATGAGGATATTCCGGAGCCGGAGTATTTTACGGAGGGCTTGGACTGCAAGGTAATAACCATTGGAAAAGCCGGAGGGAAAAGTAATATAAGCGCCGGAAATATAACAACGGATGACAAAGCGCGCTGTTCATATGACCTGATTATAAACGGTGAAAAGAAGGGACATATAAGCCTTAGGGTTACAGGTGAGCATAATGTATATAATTCCCTGGCTGCAATAGGGGCGGCTCTTGAGCTGGGCGTAAGCGTTGAAGCGGCGGCGGCAGGCTTAAAAAGCTATGGAGGCACAGAAAGGCGTTTTGAATATAAGGGAGAGTTTAACGGGGTAACAGTGATAGATGATTATGCCCACCATCCTGATGAGATAAAGGCTACTCTTGACACTGCGGCAAATTATCCCCATAGGGATATATGGGTTGTATTCCAGCCCCATACATACAGCAGGACAAAGGCGTTTCTTAAGGAGTTTGGAGAGAGCCTGTCAAAGGCGGACCATGTTATTCTGGCAGAAATATATGCGGCAAGGGAAAAGGATACCCTTGGAATAAGCTCCAGGGACGTAGCCGAATGCGTGGCCCGGTATGGAACGGATGTACATTATATAAGTACCTTCGGGGAAATTGAGAATTTTTTAAAAAATAATTGTACACAGGGTGATTTGTTGATAACTATGGGGGCCGGAGACATAGTAAACATAGGAAATGATTTATTAAAATAATATTAATCCACAAAATCCACATTATTAGCCTGCTAATATAAGGCGGAATAATGTGGATATTTTTAACTTAAAAAATGGCGTAAGAAACGAGAAAGGCAAAATTATCCACAATATCCACAGGAGGTTTACGAAAGGAAAAAGTGCCTATAAGCCTTAAAAACAGGGAAAATTTTAGTTCTCTTTTCCCGGAAAATATGCTATAGTATTTTTGCATTAATATTTAGAGCATACAAAGGGAAAGGCAGTTGAGTGCTATGGAGAGGATTTTGCTTAAGGGCGGGCAGCAGGGAGTAACCGTCGTGTCCAATTTGTTTTTGGATAAATATATGATAAAGGCTAATGGGGAATATGTGAAGGTTTATTTATATTTGCTTAGATGTCTTTCCGAAAGAGACAGGGAGCTTAGCGTGGGATATCTTGCTGACGTGCTGGAAAATACTGAAAGCGATATTATAAGAGCCATAAAGTACTGGGCAGGCCAGGGGCTTTTGTCAGTGACGTATAATGGCAGGGAAATAAAGGAAATAGACATAACTCCGTTGTATGATGAAGCAGGCGAAGCAAAAGTTCAGGCAGAGGCAATGGAAGAGCTTAGGAAGGAGCTGGCTTTGACAAGTGAAAATGCTCCTGCACAAAAGAAGAACAGGGATATAGATATGGAAACCCTTAATAAGCTCATGCTGGACGGAGACGTGAAGATGCTTTTATATGTTGTACAGAGATATTTGGAAAAAACGCTTAATTCAACGGAGACAAATATTATACTTTACATATACAGTGAGCTTGGATTTTCCGTAGAGTTAACAGAATATTTGATAGAGTATTGCGTGTCAAATAATCACAGGGATATGAAGTACATAGAAAAGGTTGCTCTTAACTGGCACGAAAATAATGTTTCCACTATAGATGAAGCAAAAAAGCTTGTGTCGGTAAATAATTTTTATCCGGTGCTGAAGGCTTTTGGGCTTTCAGGAAGAAATCCGGCGGCAGTTGAGCGGGCGTTTATAGTTAAGTGGAAGGATGAATACGGCTTTGATATGGATATTATAGTTAACGCATGCAACAGAACCATGGAGGCCATACATGAGCCAAGCTTTAAGTATGCCGATTCCATACTTCAAAGATGGATGAAAAAAGGCGTTAAGTCAGTGGAGGATTTGAAGGCTATTGACGAAGAGCATGAGAAGGAAAGGGAAAAGTCTGCCCAGAGGGCGGCAAAAAAGGTTTCGGTTACAAAGCCTGCATTTAATAATTTTCCACAGAGGAGCTATGACTATGACGCTATGGAAAAATTACTTTTACAGAGAAAGTAAGAGGTAGGGGATTTGGCATTATCAAACAGCGAATATAACTTAATAATGAGAGAATACGAGGAAAGACGATATATGTCGAAGCATGAGCAGGCGTCAAGGACGGCGGAGGTTTATGAGAAAATTCCACGTATAAGGGAAATACAGGATGAAATTTCCTCCATATCGGTTGAAAATATGAAAAACCGGCTGGCAGGAGTTAAGGAGGGCGGTAATTTTACAGGAGAGCAGCTCCATAGGAAAATCAATGAGCTTATAGATGAAAAGAAAAGGCTGATGGTGCAGTACGGGTATCCGGAGGATTATTTAAAGCCTAAATATATATGTGAATATTGTCAGGATACAGGATATACAGGAAGTGAAAAATGTAACTGTCTCAAGGAAAAAATAACGGAATTGCTGTATTCAAGGTCAAATTTAAAGGAAGTGCTTAAAAAGGCTGTGGATGCAAAAACCGGTAAAAATTCAAGGGACAATATGCTGGAGATTTTGGACAAAAGCAGGCGTTTTGTGGAGGGCTTTGACACGGAATTTGAAAATCTTTTTATTTACGGAGAAACCGGGGTAGGGAAGACGTTTCTTACAAATTGCATAGCTAAGGAGCTTATGGACAGGTCATGCTCCGTTATATATATGTCGGCTGTCCATATGTTTCAGGTGCTTGAGGGTGAACAGTTTGGAAAAAGCAGTAAAAATAATCAGAGCGGAATGAAGGATTTGACATCTTGCGACCTTCTTATAATAGATGATTTGGGAACGGAGCTTGTAAATTCCTTTACCATATCATCATTATTTAATTGTCTTAATGAAAGGTTTTTAAAGAAAAAGTCTGTTATTATATCAACAAATCTACCTATTGAAGAGATAGGAGAGCGGTATTCCGAGAGGGTTTTTTCAAGAATAGCAAGCCATTATAAGGTTATGAAAATTTTTGGGGCAGATTTAAGAATAATAACATCTTTAGGCTTGACAAACCCTTAGCAAGATGTTAAAAAAGCAGTGTCGGTAAAATACTACTAAATATGGAGGATAGATTCATGCCTAGTGAAGAAAAAATCTTAGAAACTATACCTGTTGGACCGTTAGGGATAGTGGCAATGGAAAACTGTAAGGATTTAGGCAGGCAGGTTGACAGCTATATAGCAGGCTGGAGAAGCTCAAGAACAGGCTTATATACACATACTATAGCCTATGCCGGCTATCAGAAGGATTCCTACCTTGTAAATGCGAAGGTTCCAAGGTTTGGCTCCGGTGAGGCTAAGGGTATTATTAATCAGTCTGTAAGAGGTCAGGATTTGTATATTTTGGTAGATGTTGGCAATTACAGCATGAAGTATTCACTCTGCGGATATGAAAACAGAATGTCTCCTGATGACCATTATCAGGATTTAAAGAGAGTGATTGCCGCCGTAGGCGGAAAGGCAAGAAGAATAACGGTTATTATGCCGTTTTTATATGAAAGCAGACAGCATAAAAGAACGGGAAGAGAGTCTCTTGACTGCGCCATAGCGCTGCAGGAGCTTACAAATATGGGAGTAGAAAACATAATAACCTTTGACGCCCATGACCCGAGGGTACAGAATGCCATACCCCTTAAGGGCTTTGAGACTGTTCAGCCTGCTTATCAGTTTGTAAAGGGACTTTTAGGCAGGGAGAAGGAGCTTAAGATAGATGCAGACCATATGATGGTTATAAGTCCTGATGAGGGAGGTACAAGCAGAGCGGTATATCTTGCAAATGTGCTGGGGCTTGATATGGGAATGTTCTATAAGAGAAGGGATTACTCTAAGATAGTAAACGGAAGAAATCCTATAGTAGCCCACGAGTTTCTGGGCTCATCAGTGGAGGGTAAGGACGTTATAGTTATAGACGATATGATATCGTCAGGGGAAAGCGTTCTTGAGGTGGCGAAGGACCTTAAGGACAGAAAGGCAAAAAAGGTATTTATTGCCACAACCTTTGGACTTTTTACAAATGGTCTTGACAAATTTGACGAGGCTTATGAAAAAGGACTTATAGACAGAATCCTTACGACAAATCTTACTTATCAGACGCCGGAGCTCTTAACAAAGCCTTATTATATAAGCTGTGACATGAGTAAGTATATTTCTCTGATTATTGATACGTTAAATCATGACGCATCAATAAGCGAGCTGTTAGACCCGGTGGGAAGGATACACAGATTTATAAATAAATATAAGGAAAAGCAGAATAATTAAATAAAATTAGAATTAATAATTGTATTTTGACAAAATAACCAAAATGACTGTGAAAAAATCATGTTCTTTTGTAGCATTAGATAAAAAAAGAAAATTTTTCAAAATTTTCAAATTTTTTCTTTTAATATTGATAAAATTATATTATAATGCTATTTAGGTATTTAGCGTATTCTGCCGGGAGCGTAAGTACCACTGCTTAAGCTCATGGTTGGAGCTAAAAAAAATAATATATAAGGAGATAAAATTATGGCAAACATGAACGATTGTCCAGAAAAGCAGCCAATGACCCAGGAATATCTTGAGAAGATGGAAGCATACTGGCGCGCAACTAACTATATTGGCGCAGCACAGCTGTATATGTTAGATAATCCGCTTTTACGTGAGCCTTTAACCAGAGAACAGGTTAAAAAGAAAATAGTTGGTCACTGGGGAACAGTACCGGGACAGAATTTTGTATATGTTCACATGAACAGGGCTATTAAGAAGTATGACCTTGATATGATTTTACTTTCAGGTCCGGGACATGGCGGAAACTTTTTTGTAGGTAACTCTTATCTTGAAGGACATTACAGCGAGATTTATCCAAACGTAAGTCAGGATAAGGAGGGTATGAAGAGACTTTGCAAGCAGTTCTCATTCCCATGCGGTATTTCAAGCCACGTAGCTCCTGAGACTCCGGGCTCAATTAATGAAGGCGGAGAGCTTGGATATTCTATGGCTCATGCATTCGGCGCAGTATTTGATAATCCGGACTTAATTGCGGCAGTTATCGTTGGCGATGGTGAGGCTGAGACAGGCCCTCTTGCAACGTCATGGCATTCAAATAAGTTCTTAAATCCTGCAAGAGACGGAGCTGTATTACCAATATTCCACTTAAACGGATATAAGATTTCTAATCCGACAGTATTTTCACACATTTCCCATGAGGAGGTTGAGAACTTCCTTAAGGGCTGCGGATGGGAGCCGATTTTTGTAGAGTGCGAGGATGACGGTTCAGACCATATTGCTATGCACAGAAAGATGGCAGAGGCTGTTGACAAGTGTATTGAGAAAATTAAGGCAGTTCAGAAGGATGCAAGAGAGAACGGAAATACAAAGAGACCGTTCTGGCCGATGATAGTTCTTCGTACGCCAAAGGGATGGACAGGCCCGAAGGTAGTAGACGGAAAGGTAATCGAAGGCTCTTTCGATGCCCATCAGGTGCCTATTACAATGGAGAAGCCTGAGCATCTTGACCTTTTGAAGGAGTGGTTATTAAGCTACAAGCCTGACGAATTATTTGATGAAAATTATAAGCTGAAGCCAGAAATAGCTGCTCTTGCGCCTACAGGAGACAGCAGAATTTCAGCTAATCCTCATGCAAACGGCGGTAAGCTTCTTCGTGACTTGCGTCTTCCTGATTTCAAGCAGTATGCAGTACAGATTACCGCGCCTGGACGTGCTGATGAGAAGAAGCAGGATATGATTATCCTTGGCGAGTACGTAAGAGACGTATTTAAGTTAAATGAGGAGACAAGGAACTTCCGTATATTCGGTCCTGACGAGACAAAGTCTAACAGACTTTATCACGTATTTGAGACTGAGAACAGAGCATGGAACGCAGACAGCCAGCCGAATGACGAGTATATGTCAGCAGACGGACGTATCATGGACGGTTATCTTTCAGAGCATATGTGCGAGGGCTGGTTAGAGGGATATATTCTTACGGGACGTCACGGCTTCTTTGCAAGCTATGAGGCGTTTATCAGGGTTGTTGACTCTATGTGCGCCCAGCACGCTAAGTGGTTAAAGGTTACATCTGAGCTTCCTTGGAGAGTAAAGATTGCGTCTCTTAACCTTATTCTTACTTCAAATGTATGGCAGCAGGACCACAATGGATTTACACATCAGGACCCTGGCTTCCTCGACCATATATCAAACAAGAAGGCAGATGTTGTACGTATGTACCTTCCGCCTGATGCTAACTGTTTGCTTAGCTGCTTTGACCATTGTATCAAGAGCAAGAACTATGTAAACGTTATAGTAGCGTCTAAGCATCCAAGCTTCCAGTGGCTGACTATGGACCAGGCTGTTAAGCATTGTACACAGGGCGTCAGCATTTGGGACTGGGCTTCTAACGACCAGGGAGAGGAGCCGGATGTAGTACTTGCATGTTGCGGTGATACACCTACCCTTGAGGCCCTTGCTGCAGTTACTATCTTAAGGGATAACCTTCCTGACATAAAGATTAGATTTATAAACGTTGTTGACTTATTCAAGCTTGAGTCACATGAGAAGCATCCGCACGGTATGACGGATACAGAATATAATGCCTTATTTACAAAGGATAAGCCGATTATATTCGCATTCCACGGCTATCCAACCCTTATCCATGAGCTGACATACTGGAGAGAGAACAGAAATCTCCATGTTCACGGTTATCATGAGGAGGGAACAATAACAACTCCATTTGATATGAGAGTTCAGAATGAGATTGACCGTTACCATTTGGTAGCTGACGCAATCAATCATTTGCCACAGTTAGGCAACAGAGGCGCATATCTCCTTCAGAAGATGAATGATATTCTTGTTGACCATAAACAGTATATCGGCGAATATGGAGAGGATATTCCTGAGGTTCGCGACTGGCAGTGGCACTTACCGGAGAGTAAGTAATCTAAGACTTTCTGCTGTTTTTACAGCTATATATTATAAAAAGCCTTCGGGATACATTGCGAGATATGTATTTCGAGGGCTTTTTAAGAATAAGAATAAGGAGAAGCCTGTATACTACTCCGGCTAAAATAAATAAAAATTTCCGGGGGAGCAAAAAGACTTAAAGTATTAAATATATAAAGGAGAATAAAAAATGTATGAATTTAAGGATGAATATTTAACAGGAATACAGATGATTGACGACGAGCACAGAAGGCTTTTTGAGCTGGCTGACGAGATATATAATCTTAAGAATGAGGAATTTATACCTGATAAATATGACAATATTCGTTACATATTGGAGGAGCTTAAGGAGTATACCCTTACTCATTTTCAGCATGAGGAGGAGTATATGGAGTCTATAGGATATAATCAGCTTTTTACCCAGAAGATACAGCATAATGAGCTAAGGGAGCAGATTAATAACTGGAATTTGGAGGATATAGACGAAAATCAGGACGGAATGATTGATGAGATACTTAAGGTTGTTACGGAGTGGCTTTCAGAGCATATTTTGTATTTGGATAAGAAGATAGGGGGGAGATGAAAATAAGTATACTGAAAAAATATTATTATGATGAAATGTAAAGGGTAAGGATAACCCCATACTTATAGAAAGGTAAGTATGGGGTTATCTTTTGCATAGACCATTAAGATATGCTTCTAAAAGTTTTTTATCATTGATGGATAGAGATTTGTATGAATTAATGACATTTTGTTCAGATTCAGTAAGTATTTCAGATTTTAAAGTCAGATAAGCTGATGTTTAATCCAATACAGATTTTTTCTAAGGTAGGAATAGAAGGACATGTTTTTCGGTTAAAAATGTTATTTAAACTTGAGTAAGGTAAATCTGCTTCCTTTGCAAGTTTATATACACTCCAGTGTTTATAGTCTAAAAAAAATTGAATTCTGTCTATTACATCATTTTCAATCAATAGGTTATCACTCCCTTCGTTAATTTTATATAATTGTAGTTGCTGACATTAATAATGTGCAGATGTAAAAATGAAATATATATTGAAATTATTACTCGAATGAGTTATAATATTCAAAAGATTATTTAAGGCGACATAAAGAAGCAGTTTGCAGGTATGTTGATTTTCGTATATTAAGCTTCTTTAAGGCGGCGTAATGGATATTTATAGGTTATTATACAAGGAGGATAAGCATGTTTTGTGAGTTTTGTGGAGAACAGTTAAGAGAAGGAGCTGATGTATGTCATGTATGTGGCAGGGAACAGAGAAAAATGCCTGTTAATACTAAAGAAAACAGAATAATTGCAAAAGGAAAGGTTAGCATAGCATTAATAAAATATTATTAGAGTGTTGATTTTAGTAGGAGTTATAGGCTATGCAGTAAAAGATAGAGGCGCTAAAAACTATAAGAGTATATTATGAAAATAAAATTTTGAAAATGCAGTAGACATAGAGAAGGAGAATAGTATGAATTTAAAAAAAATAAGAATTATAGGATTAATATTTACATTGTGTTTTTGTTTTTCAGGATGTAACAAGGATGATACAAGCGAAAATACAAATTTGGTAGAAAATGTTACAGAGAATAAGGTAAAAAATGGTGATATAGTTTTTTCAACTGAATATAGGATTGAGGATTATCGAGAAGGATGTTTTATTGTATCGAAGTCGGATGGATTGTTATATGGAGTTTTAGATGACGAAGGAAACGAAATTATATCGCTGAAATATGATAATATAGAATTTTTAGATGCTAATACAATTAACAGAGAAAACCAATTTCTTGTAATTGAATATGAGGGAGAAAAAAAGATTATAAATTCAAAGGGAGAAATAGTTATTGATAAGGATATTAATATTATACAGTATAAATTACCTATTAAGTATGATGAGAATACACCATGTTTTATTTATAGGGATGGTGGTAAAATGATATTGTATAAGGAAAATGGAGATATTGTATTAGAACGTGATTATGGTAAACATGATGAAACTGCTATTAATTTTATTTCCGATAAATATTTTGTGGTATCTCAAACAGATATAAACTGGGAGAGCCAGAGTAAAGCAGAAATAAGTGGTGGGGGTGTAACACTATATGATATGGAGGGAGAAAAAATAAATTCATGGGATAATTGCAATATGTTTAATAGGCTTTTTATTGATGGGGATAAGGTGTTTTTTTATGTTGCCTCAGAAAATGCATACCATAAAAAAATAGTTGATAAGGATGGAAATGTGGAAGAAGATGAGAATATATATGGAATGAAAGAACTTGAAAATGCGATAAAGGCAGATTTGTATCCAAATTATACAGAAGAAATAAATACAGATAAAGATACATATGGTTTAGAAAATGGAATATTATATAAATCAAACAAAACTTGGAAATTAACTGATGAATATGGAAAAGCAATTTATGATGAAAGGTATTATGATTGTAAAGAAATTAACGGTTGCTATTTATTAAAAAATGAAGATAATGAAATATGCTTGATTAGCAGCAAAGGCATAAAGCTGATTGATTATGGACATTTAACAAAAAAAGTTAATGAAATATATTTTATGAATACAGAGCTGACAGAGAAAACTCTGTTTGCAAGTGCTGAAAAAGTATATATTTTAGTAGAAAATAATGGTAAGACAGATGTATACTGTTTTTTTGAAAATGATACAAAAGGGTAAATATAGTCAAATAGACAACTGTAACGAATCAGACAATTTATGATGACACCTTGTGCAGCACATGGAGAGTAAATCAGAAAATGACATTTGATAAATTATATAGTGACGGATATATACCAATAATACTGAATGAGTGGTAGGATATTAATTATGTAGGATGAAGCCAATAAAAATAATTCTCATACCCGTAGAGACCGTTTCAAATTTTGTGTAAACTCAAAAACTGATATAAGATTTATCAATAGTTACTTAAGGGCAAAGCCGGTTTTGACCGGTTTCTGCCCTTACCTGTATTATACAGGAATTTTTTTTGCATGTCAATAAAACCTGTCCAAACAGAATGTTTTACAGACTGCGTCCTTCCAGACGTTCCTCAAAATAAATCTCTAACTGGGAATG
>ERZ777011.1277-NODE-1277-length-27933-cov-2.971949_pt1 | contig 27933 bp, 18 predicted proteins | sample MGYA00374964_ERZ777011 | MGnify/ENA primary metagenome ERZ777011 (study PRJEB29310, sample SAMD00008975) | mouse gut metagenome | study: EMG produced TPA metagenomics assembly of the Metagenome analysis of fecal microbiota from mouse which was promoted... | reverse complement strand
ATAATTATTTGATCTTCAGGGCAGGGTGATGTCCGGTATCTGACGCCGGGCAAATTCCCGACCGGCGGTGTGGGTTTTTTCTTTAGAATCCCGAGTCCGCGAGCCGCATGAGTATCATATTTGCCATGCCGCATGAACCGGTGAGATTCCGGTACCGACAGTAAAGTCTGGATGGAAGAAGGAGGAATGGATTATGAGTAAATTTTTATCACACTTTTCTGATCTGTGGGACAAAATCAGTTCCAACGTTATTTTCCTGCTGCAATTTCTGGGAGTCATAGCGGCGATATTCGTTATCGCGTACATAGCGGAGAAGCTTATCCGTAAGAAGCGCAATGACAAAGAGAAGATTTTTTCGACAAGAAGTATAGCCGTAACCGGAATTATGGCGGCGATCGCGGGCATTCTTATGTTTTTTGAATTTCCGCTTCCGTTTATCGCGCCCTCGTTTTACGAGCTTGACTTTTCGGAAATTCCGGTACTTATATGCGGATTTGCTTTCGGTCCGGTAGCGGGAGTTATGGCGGAGGCGGTCAAGATTCTTGTTAAGCTGCTGCTTAAAGGAACGTCTACCGCGTTTGTAGGGGACTTGGCGAATTTTGTTGTCGGGTGCAGTTTCGTGCTGCCCGCCACAATTATCTACCATATCAAAAAGTCCAAGAAGACCGCTCTTTTCGGCTGTATAGCGGGAACGCTCACGATTGCGGTGGTCGGAACGCTGTTCAATGCGGTGTATCTGCTGCCTAAATTCGCCGAGCTGTACGGAATGCCTATGGAGGCGATCATAGCCGCCGGAACTAAGATACACAGCGGAGTAAACAATATCATGACCTTTGTGATAATATGCGTCGGACCCTTGAATCTTATAAAAGGACTTGCGGTCTCGTTAGTCACGATGCTTATCTATCATCCCTTGAGACCGATTCTCAAGAAAAACATTTAAAATAGGTTGATTAAAACCTTTGTTTCATAGTAAAATATGAGACAGAGGTTTTAATTTTTTTCAGAGAAAGGCGACGATTATGAAATTTGATTCTGGCAAATATGAATTGCTTAAACAAGAAAGGATAGAGGAACTAAAATCCGACGGTTTTTTGCTAAGACACCGCAAGTCTGGAGCAAGGGTTCTTCTTATGTCCAACGACGACGAAAATAAAGTGTTCTGCGTAGGGTTCCGCACGCCGCCTCCGGACAGTACGGGAGTACCTCATATACTTGAACATTCGGTGCTGTGCGGTTCGGCGAAATATCCCGCTAAGGATCCTTTTATCGAGCTTGCCAAAGGCTCTTTAAATACCTTCCTTAACGCCATGACTTATCCGGACAAGACCGTATACCCGGTTGCGAGCTGCAACGACGCGGATTTCAGGAATCTTACGGACGTATATATGGACGCTGTCCTTCATCCCAATATTTATACGAGGGAGGAGATATTCAGACAGGAGGGCTGGCATTACGAGCTTGAGAGCGCGGACGCGCCCTTGCAGTACAACGGAGTTGTCTACAATGAGATGAAAGGGGCTTTTTCTTCGCCGGACGATGTGCTGACAAGATACTGCCTTAATTCGCTCTATCCGGATACCAGTTACAGCGTGGAGTCGGGCGGAGATCCGGCGTGCATACCTGATCTGACCTACGAGGATTTTGTAGGTTTTCATAAGAAACTATACCATCCCTCCAACAGTTATATATACATTTACGGCGACTGCGATATGGAGGAAAGGCTTGAGTATCTCGACAGGGAATATCTTTCCAAATATGATTTCCTTTCGGTTGATTCCGGGATCGCGGCTCAGAAGCCTTTTGAAGCAATGCGAAAGACCGAGGCGGAGTATTCCGTAACGGAGGACGAGGGCTGCGAGGGCAAGACATATCTTGCTTATAACGTGTCGGTAGGAAGCTTTGAGGACAAGGAGCTTTATCTTGCAACGAGAGTTCTCGACTACGCGCTGTTCTCGGCGCCCGGCGCTCCGGTCAAGCAGGCGCTTATCGACGCGGGTATCGGTGAAGATATAATGTGCTACTACGAGAGCGACCTGAGGCAGCCCATGTATACCGTAGCCGCCAAAAATACGGACGCGGACAAAGAAGAGCAGTTTCTCTCGGTAATAAAGGATACCCTCACGGAGCTTGCCGAGAACGGAATCAATAAGGACGCTCTACTCGCCGGTATAAACACGATGGAATTCAGTTACAGGGAGGCGGATTTCGGACGTTTCCCCAAGGGACTTATGTACGGCCTGAGCCTTATGGGAACATGGCTTTACGACGAGTCAAGACCGTTTGACAGACTCGCGCAGAACGAATCCTTTGAATTTCTCAAGAAAAATATCGGTACGGGATATTTTGAGGGACTTGTAAAAAAATATTTTTTAGACAACAGACATACTTCGCTCGTGGTGCTGCGTCCTGTTGAAAACCTTACCGCCCGCACCGAGGCGGAGGTCGCCGCAAAGCTTGAGACTTATAAGGCATCGCTTTCTGACGGTGAGATCAAGGCTTTGGTCGATGCGACGAAGGCTCTCAAGGATTATCAGTCCGAGCCGTCAACCGAGGAGGAGCTTAAATCGATACCTTTACTCTCAAGGGAGGATATAAGCAAGGAGGTGCAGCCGCTTTACAATGATATTCAGAGGATAGGCGGAGTTACCGTGGACCGTCACAATATCTATACCAACGGCATCGGATATATGAATCTTTCCTTTGACATCTCGAATGTTAAGGACGGGGATATTCATTATGTCGGACTGCTCGGGGACGTTATCGGATATATAAGCACGGACAAGCGTTCCTTTGACGAGCTTTCAAACGAGATAGACAAGCATACGGGCGGCATTTCACCCGATTTTGGCACGTATCAGAAAATAAACGATTTTTCCGATGTAAACGCCAGATTTTCGATAAAATGCAAAGCGCTCTCACATGAGTATAAGACGGCGTTCGAGCTTATAAAGGAAATGATGTTTGAGTCCAGATACGGCGACGCAAAGAGGCTTAAAGAGATAATAGCGGAGGTAAAGCTAAGACTTCAGTCGAGGATGCTCTCAAACGGGCATTCCACCGCGGTCAACGAGAGCTGCGCGCAGTTCGCCGCCGCATCCCGCTACGGAGTGCTTACGTCGGGCGTACCCTACTATAATTTTATCGCGGATCTGTACGATAATTTTGAGGAGCGCAAGGCGGAGATAACGTCAGGTCTTGAGCGCATGACGGCACAGATCTTTGTAAAAGACAGACTTATCGTGTCCTTTACCGGAGACGACGAGGTTTACAAAGAGGTCAAGCCGGAGCTTGAGGCGTTTATATCCGCTCTGCCGGAGGGCGGGATCGCGCCTGCCGCAAGGAATTTTGTTTTCGAGAAGAAGCGCATAGGCTATAAAACCGCGTCGCAGGTCAACTATGTGGCGCGCTGCGGTGATTTTACCAAGGCCGGTATAGAGTATTATCCTTCTCTCAAGGTATTGAAAACAATACTCGGCTATGATTATCTCTGGCTGAACGTGAGAGTAAAGGGAGGCGCGTACGGCTGTATGAACGGCTACGGACTTTCGGGAACAAGCTTTTTCTGTTCGTACAGGGACCCCAATGTGGCGGCTACCAACGCGGTCTATGACGGAGTTGAGGAATATGTAAGGAATTTTGACGCGAACGAGCGCGAAATGACCAAGTATATTATCGGAACCTTCAGCGAGATAGATACTCCGCTCAGTCCGGCGGGAAAAGGCGCGAGATCTTTCGATGCGTATATGCGCGGGGCAGACGAAGAGTATTACAGAAATGACAGGCTGGGAGTGCTCAATACTTCAAAGGAAGACATAAACAGGCTTGCGGATACCGTTAAGGCAATACTTGACGAGGGTTACCTCTGCGTTGTCGGAAACGGCGACAGGATCGAGGCTGACGGCGTGCTTTTTGACGAGATAAAGAATCTGTTTTAAACGCGATATTAAAAATAATAGGTCGGTACCGGAGCGCCCGCGGGCGTTTCGGCAGCGGTCCGTAAAGAAAACAGGAGAATATTATTTTGGATACTAAATCAGGCTTTGCCGCGCTTATCGGACGTCCGAACGTAGGTAAATCCACATTGATGAACAGGCTTATCGGACAGAAGATAGCTATCACGTCGAATAAGCCGCAGACTACGAGAAACAGGATCCAGACCGTATATACCGACGAGAGGGGACAGATCGTTTTTCTTGATACTCCCGGAATCCACAAGGCCAAAAACAAGCTAGGAGAATACATGGTGAACGTCGCGGAAAAGACGCTTGCCGACGTGGATATAGTGCTGTGGCTTGTTGAACCCTCGTCATTTATCGGAGCGGGAGAGAAGCATATAATCGCCCGCCTCAAAAGCTGTAAAAAGCCCGTGATACTTGTTATCAATAAGGTCGATACGGTTGCTAAGGAGGAGATCCTCAAGTTTATAGATACATACAGACGGGAGATGGACTTCGCTGAGATACTGCCTGTGTCGGCGCTCAAGGGTATCAACACGGACGACCTGACCGACACGATATTCAAATATCTTCCCTGCGGTCCCATGTATTATGACGAGGATACGGTGACAGACCAGCCTATGCGTCAGATCGCGGCGGAGCTTATCAGGGAAAAAGCGCTGCGCTGTCTGTCAGAGGAGGTCCCGCACGGAATTGCCGTGACGGTCGAACAGATGAAGGAACGTCCCGACGGCTCGATGTGGGACATAGAGGCGACGATAATCTGCGAGAGGGACAGCCACAAGGGCATCATTATCGGCAAGGGCGGAGCGATGCTCAAAAAAATAGGCTCGGCGGCACGGTTCGAGATAGAAAAGCAGCTTGAGCAGAAGGTGAATTTAAAGCTTTGGGTCAAGGTGCGCAAGGAGTGGCGCGATTCCGAGCTTCTGATGAAAAATTTCGGATACAGAGAAGAATAAATGGCTGACCAGATAAAGGTTACGGGCATGGTCATCTCGTCATCGCCCGTCGGTGAAAACGATAAGAGAATAGTGCTTCTTACCAAAGAAAAAGGCAAGATAAGCGCGTTTGCAAGAGGCGCGAGACGTCCGGGCAACAGGCTTATGGCGGCGAGCGACAGCTTTGCGTTCGGAACGTTTTATCTGATCGCGGGCAGGGACTCATACACTGTTGTAAACGCCGAGATAAGCAATTATTTTCGAGAGCTTGCAAACGACGTTGCAATGACTTACACGGCGTATTATTTCGTGGAGCTTGCGGGATATTTTGCGGTGGAGAATCAGGACGGTTCGCAGCTTCTCAATCTTATATACGCGGCGTTTAAGGCGATGTTAGGCAGGAAGATGGATATTGAGCTTGTCCGTTATGTCTATGAGCTCAAGCTTCTTGCGCTGAACGGAGAGTATCCCGATTTTTTTGCCTGCCGCGGCTGCAAAAGCAGCGAAGGTCTTGACGGGTTTTCGATTGCGTCAAACGGGGTGTTGTGCCGGGAGTGCCGTAAAACGGCTAAGGACGTTATAGACATATGCGGTTCGACGCTTTACGCCCTGCAGTTTATCGTATACACGGAAATCGGCAGGCTTTTTTCGTTTACGGTGTCGCCCGAAGTGCTCGCGGAGCTTCGTATGGTGCTGCGCAGATGCATGGGCGCGTATGTTGACAGGCGCATGAATTCGCTGGATATTCTTGAGGGTTTGCTTTAACACTTAAATAATACTTGAAAAAACATTAAATAAAAGATACAATGTTTCAAAAGCGCCCGGTATGATCCGACGCGCAGTAATTGAGAGGTAAAATTTATGGAAAAGACAATGGACAAAATCGTCGCGCTGGCGAAATCGAGAGGTTTTGTATATCCCGGTTCGGAGATATACGGAGGACTTGCGAATACATGGGACTACGGAAACCTCGGCGTTGAGCTTAAGAACAATGTAAAAAAAGCCTGGTGGCAGAAATTCGTGCAGGAAAGCCCGTACAATGTCGGCGTTGACTGCGCCATACTTATGAATCCGCAGACATGGGTGGCGTCGGGGCATCTCGGCGGTTTCGCCGACCCGCTTATGGACTGCAAGGAATGCAAGGAGCGTTTCCGCGCCGACAAGCTTATAGAGGACTGGGCTGCCGAGAATGATTTTACGATAGAAGGTTCGGTTGACGGCTGGAGCAAGGAGGACATGGAAAAATTTGTCGCGGACAAAAATATTGCCTGCCCCTCCTGCGGTAAGCATAATTTTACTGAGATAAGGCAGTTCAACCTGATGTTCAAGACATTTCAGGGCGTTACCGAGGACGCGAAGAATACAGTTTACCTCCGTCCCGAAACCGCGCAGGGTATTTTCGTGAATTTCAAGAACGTACAGAGGACCTCGCGTAAGAAGCTTCCCTTCGGTATCGCGCAGATAGGCAAGTCCTTCAGAAACGAGATAACGCCGGGTAATTTTACTTTCAGAACAAGGGAATTTGAGCAGATGGAGCTTGAATTTTTCTGCAAGCCCGGAACGGATATGGAATGGTTCAAATATTGGAGAGAATTCTGTATCAACTGGCTCAAAGCGCTCGGAATGAAGGAGGAGGAGCTTCGCGCGAGGGACCATTCGCCGGAGGAGCTTTGTTTTTATTCAAAAGGAACGACCGACCTTGAGTTCCTCTTCCCGTTCGGCTGGGGCGAGCTTTGGGGAATCGCGGACAGGACTGATTACGACCTTACGCAGCATCAGAATACCTCCGGCGAGGATATGTCTTATTTTGACGATGAGGATTCGAGCAAATACATTCCGTATGTCATCGAGCCTTCGCTCGGCGCGGACCGCGTGACGCTCGCGTTTCTTTGCTCGGCGTACGACGAGGAGGAGCTTGAGGGCGGCGATATGAGAACGGTGCTTCATTTCCATCCGGCGATAGCGCCCGTCAAGATCGGAGTGCTTCCGCTTTCAAAGAAGCTTAACGAGGGAGCGGAGAAGATTTACACTGAGCTCTGCAAAAAATACAACTGTGAGTTTGACGACAGGGGAAATATCGGCAAAAGGTACAGACGACAGGACGAGATCGGAACGCCCTTCTGCGTAACGTACGATTTTGAATCGGAAAACGACGGATGCGTTACGGTGAGAGACAGGGATTCCATGGAACAGGAAAGGATCGCGATCGCGGAGCTTGATTCATATTTTGCGGATAAATTCACATTCTAATTAACGCAGGAATCTGTATAAATAACGCAGAACTCATGGGGAACGGATTATATGATATGCGATAAATGCGGCTTTGAACATAACAGCAGATCGGTATGCCCTAAGTGCGGAGCCCGCGTGGTATATGTAAACGAGGATTATCTCAAGCGCAAAAAGGAATGGGAGGAGGCGCAGAAGAACGGACAGAAGGGCGCGCCCGTTCCGGGAATAACATATTCCACAAGGGAGGATTATGATCGTAAAAGAGGCCGCGATACCGTCACGGGAGGTCGCGCCGGCGACAGCTCAAGGGAAGGCGGTCACGAGGACGCGGGTCTTCCTTTCGACGAGATCAAGGATTGGGCAAAAAAAATGCGCGGCAGATTTGCCGCGCTTTTCGGCAGGCGAAGGGGACGGCGCGGCGCGGACAATCCGGTCATACGCGAGATAAAGTTTAATACTGACGGTGAGCCGGACAATCCCGATGACACCGAGCTTGTGAAAATACGGAGACGTTCACGCAAACGTGTAAAGCCCGCGCTTACGGCAGCAATTTTGACGGCGGCGGGAGTGCTTTTGCTGGCGGCAGGAGCGGCGATAGTGCTGAACAGACCGGACGGCAAGGACGGCGGCGGAGTCTTTATTTTTGACGGCAGTAAGGTTTTTTGTGCGGACGATGCGGAGGCACCGCTTATTGAAGACGTCGGTGAAAATTTTACCGTGGCCGAGGTCTGCGGGGATTCTTTTATCGCGTATGACGACGGAGCGGTGTATGTGCACAGCGGCGGAAAGACAAGAAAGACCGAGGCTTGGCTGCCGCGGATAATTGCGTACAACGACGGCGGCGGGCTTGTTGTTTTTGAAACGGGAGGCAGGACGCATATACTGTCGGGAGAGAAGGATATTGAGCTTGAGCTGGATAAGAAGGGAGATTATACCGACGCATGCGCGGTAAGCGATTCGGGCCGGTATTTTGTCCTTACGACATGTGAGGGAGGCAGCGATTTTGCTCCCGGAGAGTATTCGATGTATCTCGGAGACATCACAGGCGGACTTGCGCGTATATCGCAGGACCACAATGAAAAAGAGATACTGCGGCTGTGCGACGACGGCGGGATCGTTTATGCGGATATGGCGACCGCCGATTACGGCATAATAAACGGCAGGACGCTTTGCGTATGGGAAAATGAAAGCGCGGGCGTGCAGACGCTTCTTGACGATGTGGCGGGAATAAGGTATGACGGCGTGCGGGAAGCGGTATACTGTCTGACGGGGAGCGGAGAACTGTATGTCTGGGATATAAACGAAAAAGACGCGGCGCTGACTGACACCGGGGCTGCGGCGCTGTGCGGAAATGCCGCTTACGATGCGCAGGGCGGAGTGATATACAGGAAGAACGACGGATTTTATCTCTGCGACGGCAAAGGAAAGACAAGGTTCCTTTTTGACGCGGACTGCGCTTCTCCTGAGTTTTTCTTTGATTATTCGCAGAACTATCTTTATTACATGGATACCGGGTATATTTTTTATGCCGGACTGAAGGACGGCGCAAACGAAGTCAGGCAGGTCTGCGCGGTTTCGGGCGCTGCTTCGGTACTCTATTATCCCGCCGGAAAATGCTTTCTTGCGCTTTCGTCAGACGGCGTTTTGTGGGAGCTTGGGGAAGAACAGAAGCAGCTGGATTCCGGAGTGAGCCGGATAGCGGCTGTTGAAAACGACGATAGTGCCGCGTACTGTATTGGCGGGCGGCTTATGTATATTTCTCGTGGAAAGAAAACAGCGGTGCTTTCGGAAAATACGGAGAGCCTTGACGGCATAGTATTTTCGGGAGACAGAATATACTGGCGGACGGCGGACGATACTGTGTACAGAGTGTCTGAGGACGGCAGCGGCGGCGAAAATATCGGTCACGCCGAATATCTTTTTTTTCTTGAATAATGTAATAATCTTACTTGAAATTCTTAGGCTTTATGTTATAATGGATAAGGCAGTATGCGCCCTTGGGTTTTTGCGGACGGTTCCCGTCAGGGACCTTCGGCAAAAGCCTATGTGGCTGCATGGCTGAACAGTAATTTAATTTTTTAGGAGGATACTACAAATGGCAAAAAAGTTTTGTTATCTTTTTTCCGAGGGTAACGCCAACATGAGAGAGCTCCTTGGAGGAAAGGGCGCGAATCTCGCCGAGATGACCAATATCGGCCTTCCCGTTCCCCAGGGCTTCACTATCACGACCGAAGCTTGTACACAGTATTATGAGGATGGCCGTCAGATCAATCCCGATATTCAGGCTGAGATCAATGAGTATATTGTTAAGATGGAGGGAATCACAGGTAAGAAGTTCGGAGATCTTGAGAATCCCCTTCTCGTATCGGTCCGTTCCGGCGCAAGAGCTTCAATGCCCGGTATGATGGATACGATCCTCAACCTCGGACTTAACGAGCAGGTTGTTGACGTAATTGCCAAGAAGTCCGGAAATCCCCGTTGGGCTTGGGACTGCTACAGAAGATTCATACAGATGTATTCCGACGTCGTTATGGAGGTCGGCAAGAAATATTTTGAAGAGCTTATAGATGAGATGAAGGCAAAGAGAGGCGTTAAGCAGGACGTTGAGCTTACTGCCGAGGATCTCAAGGAGCTTGCGGGACAGTTCAAGGCAGAGTACAAGGGAAAGATCGGTTCCGATTTCCCCGACGATCCCAAGGAACAGCTTATGGGCGCTATAAAGGCCGTTTTCCGTTCATGGGACAACCCCCGTGCCAATGTATACCGTCGTGACAACGACATCCCTTATTCATGGGGAACAGCCGTAAACGTACAGAGTATGGCATTCGGTAATATGGGCGACGACTGCGGAACGGGCGTTGCGTTCACCCGCGATCCCGCTACCGGCGAGAAGAAGCTTATGGGAGAATTCCTTACAAACGCTCAGGGCGAGGACGTTGTTGCGGGCGTTCGTACTCCTATGCCTATTGCGCAGATGGCTGAGAAGTTCCCTGAGGCTTTTGCTCAGTTCGAGCAGGTATGCAAGACACTTGAAGACCATTACCGCGATATGCAGGATATGGAATTCACGGTTGAGAATAAAAAGCTTTATATGCTTCAGACCCGTAACGGCAAAAGAACCGCACAGGCTGCTCTTAAGATCGCCTGCGATCTCGTGGACGAGGGAATGAGAACCGAGGAAGAGGCGGTTGCAATGATCGATCCCCGTAACCTTGACACTCTTCTTCATCCTCAGTTCGACGCAAAGGCGCTTAAGGAGAGCGCGCCGGTTGCAAAGGCTCTCGGAGCTTCTCCCGGAGCTGCCTGCGGTAAGATCGTATTTACGGCTGATGATGCCGTTGAGTGGGCTGCAAGAGGAGAGAAGGTCGTACTTGTACGTCTTGAGACTTCACCCGAGGATATCACCGGTATGAAGGCCGCTCAGGGTATCCTTACGGTACGCGGCGGTATGACTTCACACGCTGCCGTTGTTGCGCGCGGTATGGGAACCTGCTGTGTATCCGGCTGCGGCGATATCGCAATGGACGAGGCTAACAAGAAATTCACGCTTGCGGGCAAGGAGTACCATGAGGGAGATTCTATCTCAATCGACGGCTCCACCGGTAACATTTACGACGGAATCATTCCTACCGTTGACGCTACTATCGCAGGAGAGTTCGGAAGGATCATGGCTTGGGCTGACAAGTACAGAAAGCTTAAAGTCAGAACCAATGCCGACACTCCGGCGGACGCAAAGAAGGCGCGCGAGCTTGGAGCAGAGGGCATCGGACTTTGTCGTACCGAGCATATGTTCTTTGAGGAGTCAAGAATTGCCGCTTTCAGAGAGATGATCTGTGCCGATACCGTTGAGGAGAGAGAGGCTGCTCTCGATAAGATCCTTCCTTATCAGCAGGGAGACTTTGAGAAGCTTTACGAGGCTCTTGAGGGATGCCCCGTTACTATCAGATTCCTTGATCCCCCGCTTCATGAGTTCGTTCCCACCGAGGAGGCTGACATCAAGAAGCTTGCGGACGCTCAGGGCAAATCAGTAGAGGACATCAAGACTCTTATTGATTCTCTCCATGAGTTCAACCCGATGATGGGACACAGAGGATGCCGTCTTGCGGTAACCTATCCTGAGATCGCAAAGATGCAGACAAAGGCTGTTATCCGCGCAGCGATCAATGTTCAGAAGGCTCATCCTGAATGGTCGGTTAAGCCTGAGATCATGATTCCGCTTATCTGCGAGATCAAAGAGCTTAAATTTGTCAAGAGCGTGGTTGTTGAGACCGCTGACGCAGAGATCGAGGCGGCAGGCGTTAAGCTTGAGTACGAGGTAGGAACCATGATCGAGATTCCGAGAGCCGCACTTACCGCTGACGATATTGCAAAAGAGGCTGACTTCTTCTGCTTCGGTACAAACGACCTTACCCAGATGACCTTCGGCTTCTCCCGCGACGACGCAGGCAAGTTCCTCAACGCTTACTACGACACCAAGATCTTCGAGAACGATCCTTTCGCAAAGCTCGATCAGACAGGCGTAGGCAAGCTTATGGAAATGGCTATCAAGCTCGGAAAGCCGGTTAATCCCAGCCTTCATGTAGGTATCTGCGGCGAGCACGGCGGAGATCCTTCATCGGTTGAGTTCTGTCACAAGATCGGTCTTGATTATGTGTCATGCTCACCTTTCCGTGTGCCGATCGCAAGACTTGCGGCAGCACAGGCAGCTATCAACGATAAATAAAAACTGATTAAATTTAATTAATTCAAGGGCATTGAATACAAGCGTATGTTATTTATATACTTGGTTCAATGTCCTTTTATTTTGTAATACGAACGTTAAGATTCTCTGCAAAAATAATTTGCTTTTTCAGCGCGGCTAAGATAAAATTTATATAATAGTATGTTTGTGGCGGGAGGCGACGACTGCCATAATCTTTGCAAAAGGAGTGTAAAAATTATGCTGCTGATAAAAACATCGGCTTTATGCCTTTTGTTTATCATATATATGATAGGATTTTACTACCGCAAGCCGCACATTCCGGTTAAATCCACAAAAATATTCCGTATGCTTACAGCGGCGGTTTTGGTAAACTCATCATTTGACCTCATAACGGTTTATACTGTAAACCACAGGGATGTGATACCCGATAATGTGAATCTGATCGCGCATATTATTTATCTGATGTCGATATTGAGTTTTATTTATCTTTTGTTCTTATATATGAGGAGTTATCTTGAAACGCGACTGAAATTCGGCAGGACGGCGCTGGTTCTTCACAGTCTGCCGTTTATCATGTCCGCCGCGGGAATACTGTCGCTGCCGATAACATATATACACGGGGAGACTACCGATTATTCGCTGGGACCGAAGGCATACGCGCTTTATTTCAGCATAGTAATATACCTTATTTTGATTCTGTATTACTGCGTGCGTTACTGGGAGATTCTGGACGGGGAAAAAAGAATGGCGATTTTGCTTGCCGTTCCCATATATATAGTTATTTCCGCTATACAGATGATAATGCCGGAGACTTTGCTTGCGATTGCGGGTTCTACATTGATAATGCTTGGACTTATTCTCAGCAATGAAAATACGGAAAAATATGTGGACGAGAAAACTCCGCTATTTAATCAGTATTCATTTGAAACGGTGCTTGAGGAATATGATTTTAGCAGACAGAATCTGTTGATAGCGGTTTTGTGCTTCTGCAAGACGGAGAATAATTTTGACTGGCAGCAGGATGTGCTTGTGCTGCGTGACATATATAAAGGACTCAGACAGTACCGTATACAGGGCTACCGTATATGTGAAAACGGAGTTGTATTTATCGCAAGCTCCAAAGAAAGGGCGCAGACAGTCTTAAATGATATAAAAAGCGGTATTGAGGATAAATACGGCAAGGACAGCATAAGCATTGAGACAAAGCTTATTTCGGAGGCGGAAGCCTCTACAAAGCACGGTTGTATGAGGAACATCATTTCCTTCTGTACGGAGACGGGAAGTCATTTTGCTTATATTGATTATCTGACGCATATTTACAACCGCAACGCTTTTGAGCGGGATTTGGCTGATCTGGATGTAAACGGCGGCAGATACTATGTTATAGCTGATCTGAACGGTCTCAAGACGGTAAACGATACGATAGGGCACTCGGCGGGAGATAAGCTGCTTCAAGGCTTTGCATTTCTGCTTTCAAGCGCGGTCGGGGAAAACGGCAAGGCATACAGACAGGGCGGAGACGAGTTTGCGGCGCTGTATAAAGGCGACGTGCAGGAATTTCTGAGGGAGCTCGACGAGCTATGCCGCGAATATAATCAGGCGTGCAATATTCCGATAAGCTACGCCATAGGATACTGCGGAGTAACGGAGAAGGATTTTATTGATGCCGCCGACCGTATGATGTATGAGAACAAAAGAAGTATTAAGCAGCAGAGAAAAGCGGAGTATGAGCAGAGAGTAACCGCAAGGGAGGAATTAATATGAGCGAACCTGAAGTTATTTTTGAGGATTGGTCCCCGGTATGCAATATCAACGCGTTTGTTGAAAAAAGCGATGCATGCTACTATTTTTATCTGTGGGTGAATCCCCAAAGCGACAGCGCGGTCGTAAAAAGCTGCTGGATAGGCAACATCGGAAACTCGCCGGAGGAGCTTGACATAGAGGCGATGGGAGAGGGCATAGCGCCGCGGATGCCCAAGCAGTATGTGCTGCATGATGAGGAAGGACTTGATCTTGATCCCGATAGGTTTGAAATAGTGTGGTTTGAAGAGGGCAATGCCGCCGCTCTGCTTTATGATGACGAGATAATAAGCGTGATTCCCGGATGGAGCGGGTATAACGGTTTTAACGGATATGCGAGATACGCGAAAGGGATCACGCCTCTGGCATGGGGGCTTCTTGACGCGTATGATACCATTTCAAAGCGCGTGGAGGAAAGTAAAGCCTTTTGGTCGGAGTTTGAAGAGGATTTCTGGACTAAGGCACAGAGTATGCATCTTGCGGCTCTGGAGTCATTTTTTGGAAAATATGAAAAGTATTACGCTATCGACGGAGGGAAATTTCCTCCGAAGGCTCTTGTCAGAGGCTCAAAGAAAGGAGTTGTCTATGGGATAACTGCCGGAGTAAGCCTGATCCCGATGCCTAATGTGGACACAGTTTACGGCGATGAATTCAAAGAATACAGAAGAATCGAGCTGGGCTTTGCCGTGACGGAGGAGAAAGAGAGTCTGTGTAATTCCGTATTTTCGTTTATGTCGGGACTTGCGGCTTTCCCGTGGCGGGAGGATACTTTTTTGGCACACGGACATACGGTTCCGATCAATTTTATAGAGGGTTTTGAAGCGGTTCTTTTTATCAGCCCTCGCAGGCTTTCGGGCGTGGAGACGCCGGAATATAAGGACTACATGGGAGAAAAAATCAATCTGCTCTGGATGGTCCCTGTTACCGGAGCGGAGTATCAATTCATCACAAAGCATGATATTGACGAAAATCTCAGCTATGCCTATGATATAGAACGGATACATATATTTGACGGAAAAAGCAAGTTCATCGGTATGCCGTAACGCCCTGTTTTCACGCCCGGCAACCTGAAGCTTACATTTAGAAACCGCAAAATTATGGTCTGCTCGCGTGATTTTTGATATTATTGGCGTGAATAAAAAACGGAGGTCGGCATCATGACATTAGGAGATAAGCTATCCAAATTAAGGAAGGAAAACAATTATACCCAGGAGCAGCTTGCGGATATTCTTGGAGTTTCAAGGCAGGCGATAAGCAAATGGGAGAGCAATACGGCGTATCCGGAAACGGATAAAATGATAAGGATAAGCAGGCTGTTTAACTGCTCGCTTGACTATCTGTTTAAAGAAGAGATAGAAGCAGACAGAAACATACAGCCCGACGGCGCCGCTTCATATTCATCCGGCAGCAGGAGAGAAAAGAAAAGCGCCAGGACCTTGTGGGGGCTTCCTCTGTGGCATGTCGGCAGAAACGCGAAGGGCGTCGTGGCGATAGGAATGAACGCGAAGGGAATAATCGCGATAGGGCTGAAAGCAAAAGGCGTTATCGCTCTGGGACTTCTATCGTTCGGTGTTATTTCGCTTGGACTGGTTTCGCTCGGCTTCATATCACTGGCGCTTGTGTCGCTCGGCGTAATCTCGTGCGGAACGTTTGCCGCCGGAATATTTGCCGCCGGAGCCATCAGTCTTGGAATCATATCGACGGGAGCTATCGCGGTAGGAGAATTTTCGGTGGGAGCGCTGGCAGTCGGCAAATATTTTGCGCTCGGTGATAACGCGAGGGCGATGGTTGCCATAGGTATCGCGGATACGTCTGAAGTTTCGGGAAGCGTATTTCAGAAGATAGGGGACATGACCTCGCAGGATTACGCCGCGGTGAAGGAAGCGTTAGATTCCGTGGTTCCGGGCTGGCTCTCGTGGGCGAAGGAAATAGTCAAATTTTTTATGCCGTAGTACGGATTAGGTTTATGGGATCAAAAAGCCCTGCGGGTTTTCGGATATGTACCGAAAGCGCGGGGCTTTTATAATTATTTGTAAAGTGAAATTATTTATTTTTGCCTAAAATCTCGTCCAGTGTTTCCATAAGCTTCTGTATGTCGATAGGCTTAGCGATGTGACCATCCATTCCTGAATTGAGGGCTTCGCGCTTATCCTCCTCGAAAGCGTTCGCGGTCATGGCGAGGATAGGTATGGACGCAAGCTCCTTGTTTTCAAGCTTTCGTATCTCGATCGTAGCCTCATAGCCGTTCATCACAGGCATCTGTACATCCATAAGTATAAGCTGATAATATCCCGGTTCGGAGGCTTTGAGCATATCAACGGCTATCTGCCCGTTTTCCGCAGTCTCTATTGTAAAACCTGCCTCCTCAAGAATTGCGGTGGCGATCTCACGGTTCAGTTCGTTGTCGTCCGCCAAAAGCAGGCGTCCGGTGTGAAGGGCTTTGCGTATTTTTTTGTCCGAATCGTCCTTTTTATCCTTGTTCACAATGGAGTTCAGGCATCCGCGCAGATCTGACAGAAAAAGAGGCTTGCCGCAGAATGCCGTAACTCCTGCTTCCTTGGCTTCGGCTTCAATATCCGACCAGTCGTAGGCTGTCAGGATAATTATAGGTACGTCGCTGCCCATTTCCTGACGGACTCTCCGGGCAATCTCGATTCCGTTCATGTCGGGAAGGAGCCAGTCTATAATAAAAACTGAGTAGAGGTCGTTGCGGGTCGCCGCCTGTTTGGTGCGCAGGACGGCCTCTTTGCCGGACAGCGTCCATTCGGCGCGCATTCCTATCTGGTGGAGCATCCATGACACACTGTCGCAGGTATTGAAATCGTCGTCGACCACGAGCGCCCTGAGACCTTCTAATTCCGGAATCGTCTGAGGTTCTTTTTTGCCGGAGTTAAGGCGGAAGGTGAAGGCGACTATGCATTCGGTGCCGACGCCCTGCTTGCTCTTTATTTCGATAGTTCCGTTCATCATATCCACGATGCTTTTGGTTATCGCCATTCCTAGTCCTGTACCCTGGATACCGCTGCTTGTGGAATTGCGCTCGCGTTCAAACGGCTCGAAGATATGGGCGATAAATTCCTCGCTCATACCGATTCCCGTATCTTTTATGTGGAACTCATAGTACGCGTAACCTGAAGGCGCGGGCTTTTCGATGACTTTTATGCTTATTGTACCTCCTGCCCCGGTATATTTGACGGAGTTGCTCAACAGGTTTAAAAGAACTTGGTTAAGACGCAGTCTGTCGCAGCAGATGTCCTCGTTCTGAACATCGACGGCGTCCATGAACAAGTCAAGCTGCTTTGCCTGTATGTCCGCCTGAAGGATATTGCGCAGCCCGTGAAGTATATCGGGAAGACTGCATGGCTGTACGTCAAGGTGCAGCTTGCCGTTTTCGATGCGGCTCATATCGAGTATGTCGTTTATAAGGCTGAGCAGATGGTTGCCGGAGGTCATGATCTTTTTCAGATATTCCTCCACCTGCTCCTGACGGTCTATGTGAGTGAGCGCGAGAGCGGTAAAGCCGATGATCGCGTTCATGGGAGTTCGGATATCGTGCGACATATTTGAGAGGAAAGTGCTCTTGGCTTTGTTGGCAAGATTTGCCTGTGAAAGGGCGTTCTCAAGCAATGTTTTCTTCTCTCTTTCCTCGCGTGTTTCTTCGTCTATGCTGCGGAGTCCGAGTACGATGCCGCGGATTTTTTCCCATTTGCCCGCGCGAACCGCCTTTATCTGAAAATACTGGGTTTTTCCGCAGCAGACAGTGCGGTAATTTATATGACAGAGAGGGTTTTCGGAAAGCTCCTTTTCCAAAGCCTCTCTAGAAACGGCCTGACGAAGGAGCTCTTTGTCCTCGTCGTGTACGGCTGATTCTATGTATTTTCCTATACAGTCCTCAAGAACGAGATCGCCTGTAAAGATAGCGCCCATAATATTATTCTGGCAGTCGTTTATCTGAAGGACGTTGCCGTTTCCTGTATTGAGGTCGAAAAAGCAGACCAGATTGTATTCTATGCTCAGCGCATGGATAAGCTCCATCTGGCGTCTTTTGTTCTCGGATTGTATCATCTCCTCCTGGAGTTTCTGCGCGGTGCAGTCGAGAAGATACCTCTGATAGAACAGCTCGCCGTTCTCCTCTATAAGCTTGATGTTTCCCATTATGTAGAGGATCTCGCCGTTTTCGTGAAGAACGCGGTAATCCACGCTGATGTTGTCGCCGGGTTCTTTGAGCGAGCGGAAGCTTTCCCGCAGCTTGGGCTTATCTTCATCCAATACGGAGGCGGCGATCATGTCAAAACCGTCCGCAATAAGCTTCTCCTGAGATTCGTATCCGAGAATTTTAAGGGCGGCGTGATTTATGCTTATAATACGTGAGCCGTCAATGGTATGGCACATAACGCCGCAGTCCATTGTTGTGAAAAGCTTTTCCAAAGTCTGATTTTTCTGGATAAGCTCCTGTGCGTACTCGCGCTCCTTTGTCACGTCGATTCCTACGCCCACGGTACCCATGACGCTTCCGTCGACGTCGTAAAGAGGAGATTTATAGGTGGTCAGAAGCTTTGTGCCTTCTCCGGTCTGAATGACCTCCCCGGAGGTGAGGGTCTCCCTTGTCTCCATGACCATGCGCTCGGATTCGATGCAGGCGGGGTCGTCATATTCAACGTCCCATATGTACGCGTGACCGCGGCCTTCGACCTGAGCCTTTGTCTTGTTGACGGTAGCGCAGAAGCTGTCGTTCACCTTTTCGTGAATGCCGTTTTTGTCCTTATACCAGATAAGGTTGGGGACATTGTTGATAGTAGCCTCCAAAAACTGAGACGACTGCCAGTAATCCTTGAGCGTCTTGTACGACTGCTGCCATCTGAAAAAACGGAATTTAAGCTCGGTCTCTGACAACGGAAGAGTCCATATGTCCAATATATCGTAAATATCGCCGTCAAGCAGAGGTATCTGTTCTTTGTCTATCAAAAGAATCAGTTCGGCCTCAGGTTTCTTCCATGCCGTAAGAGCATGTACCGCCGCAATGTCAAATTCGCGCAAGTCCGCCAGTATAACGTCGGCTTTGGACGCGGGAACCTTCTCAGGCTTATCGCTCTCCGTAAATTCGTGCGTAAAGGCTTCAAGCGGGGGCATTTCCCTTAACGGGTCAAAAAGCCCTTCTTGGGGACTGATTAAATAAATCTGTGTGCTGCAATGGTACATGAATATCCTCCTAATGATAAGGTCTGTGATATTTTTATTTATGGATCCGGTATGCGGATGCGGGCTAAGCCGTTTTTTTGTCTATGTTGATACACAGCGCAAAATATCCCTTTCCTCCAGTGCTGAACAGAAGGCTGTAAGGCGGGTATTTTTTATAGAAAAAATTAAGAAGCTGGTCGAACGTAAGCAGGTCGTTTTTTTCAAGTATGCATTCCTCCGCGAAAGTAAAGTGCTTTCCGATGCTGTCCATAAGCTGCTGCGAGAGTATTTTAAGCGCGTACACCACGGTTTTGTCAGCTTTTTTGACCGGCTTGCCGAAAAGTTCGCTCAGGACGTGAAGAACCATGCGCTCTTCATAAATAATATATACGGGTACGACTTCCTTTTCCTTGGAACGATAGGTGAGACGGTAGCACAGTTTGTTACCCGCCGCAAAATCCTCTCCGCTGTAATGCTTGCTTACGATCTGCGCGTCAATTCGGAATAATCCGTGAAAAGCCTGAATTACGGCATTTTTAAGTGAATTTTCTTCATCGTCGGACGGCTGATGCACCCATTTGTTGGAAACTTTGCCCGTTATCGCGCGGTCCTCCACCATGATATGTCCATTCAGCCAGCCGATGCAGATTCCAAGAAAGTGCTGAACGGATTCTACGGAGTAATTCTGAGCGTTCAATTCCCTTTCAAGAGCGGGAAGGGTATTGTCGCGCATATCGTCGTGAAGGCTTTTATGTATGCTGTAATTAGCGTAGTCAATGTACCGCATATAAGCTTCTTCTTCTGCAAAATGCTTGAGAGTATAATTTTTAAAATATTTGATACCCTCCTCGCAGGCGTGCTGCTGTTTTGCGGTGTCTTCATTCAGCAGTACCAGCTTGTTTACGATCGAAAAAAGTCTCTGATGCGCTTTGTCAATGCTTTCGACACCTATATTTAAACGTTCGTTCCATTTGATTTCGTTCAATATTAGGGGACTCCTTTCCGGCAGGCGTTCTTTTGTACACCAGAACAGCAGGATACAATATCAGTATTAGTTTTAATTTTACCATAATTTGATAAACTTAGCAACAGCCATTATCTTTCGTTTTTTTGCTTCCTTTGCTTGCAGATATGGCGGCGATGGTGTATTCTATAATAGCGCGGAGTATCAAAAGTACGGCGCGCATATTATGGAGGTAACTGTAATGGAAGAGATTATCGGCAAGGACAATATAGATGACAAGGACGACGGCAAAGGCAAGGACTTCGACGAGTACGAGAAGATATGCTATCTTTGCCACAGACCGGAGAGCAAGGCGGGAAAAATGATCGAGCTGCCGCAGAGTATATGTATATGTCCGGACTGTCTGCAAAAGACTTTTGACACGATGAACAATAACAACGGGCTTGACGACCTGATGAAGCTCGGCGGCATGGGTATTCCCGGCATTCATTTTATGAATATGTCGGATTTCGGGGATATGTCCGAAAGACAGAAGATAAAGAAAAAGAAAAAGGGCGACAAAAAACCTGAGCCGATCGATTTAAAGAAAATACCCGCGCCTCATCAGATAAAAGCCATGCTTGACGAGTATGTTATAGGGCAGGAATACGCGAAAAAGGTCATATCGGTGGCGGTCTACAATCACTACAAAAGAGTCGCCACGGACACTATGGATTCAATAGAAATTCAGAAATCCAATATGCTTATGATCGGACCTACGGGATCGGGCAAAACATACCTTGTGCAGACGCTTGCGAGGCTTTTGGACGTGCCGCTTGCGATAACCGACGCGACATCCCTTACCGAGGCGGGCTATATCGGAGACGATATTGAGAGCGTCGTATCAAAGCTTCTCGCTGCCGCGGACAACGACGTTGACAAGGCGGAGCGCGGAATCATCTTTATAGACGAGATAGACAAGATAGCCAAGAAAAAGGAAACGCGCAACAGGGACGTGAGCGGGGAATCCGTTCAGCAGGGACTTCTGAGGATCCTTGAGGGAAGCGATGTGGAGGTTCCCGTTGGCGCTAACAGCAAGAACGCCATGGTGCCTCTGACTACCGTCAACACCCGCAACATACTTTTTATATGCGGGGGAGCGTTCCCGGATCTGGACAATATTATAAAGGAGAGGCTCAACAAACAGTCCTCCATAGGCTTTAAGGCGGATCTCAAGGATAAATACGACAACGATCCCGCGCTTCTTGAGAAGGTAGCGCTTGAGGATCTCAGGGAGTTCGGAATGATACCTGAATTTCTTGGAAGACTTCCTGTTATTTTCACGCTGAGAAAACTTACCGAGGAGATGCTTGTCAGGATACTTAAAGAGCCGAAAAACGCCATACTCAAACAATACGGCAAACTTCTTGAGCTTGACGAGGTGGATTTGCAGTTTGAAGACGGTGCTTACGAGGCTATCGCCAAAAAGGCGCTTGAAAAGGATACCGGCGCGCGTGCGCTGCGCTCTATAATAGAGGAATTCATGCTTGACATTATGTATGAAACACCCAAGGACAAGAACATTGGGCGTGTTATAATCACGAAGGATTATGTTGAAAAAAAGGGCGGTCCGGTCATAGAACCCAGGGGAGTGCCGATGATAGGAGGAATGTGACAGCCGCCGGCATATGGATCGCGCGTTTACGGGAAGGCGTTTTTGGCAAAACGCCTTCTTTTTTTGGAATAAAATCATATACTAAAATAAAAAACATGGATAATTATTGTGAAAGATTCATACAGTCGGAAGAATATATTGAATTTATATTGAGAGAGGATGAGTATACGCGCAGGGCGCTTGAACCGTTTGACGATTATTGTGTGAGCCGTATTTCGCCTAAATGGATGATAGCGTCGTTCAATACCAAGTATATTTCCAATACCACCAATGAAGCCCTTACTTACGAAAATCTGCCTAAGCTCTACGGCCTCAGCGATATAAACGCTTTGAACTCCACCGGGGTAACGGCGGTGCGCGAACAACCCGTTCTGGGACTTTACGGTCAATCGACGCATATAGCTATCATAGATACGGGAATAAACTGGCGTCATGAGGCTTTCATAAATGAGGACGGGACCACAAGAATAGAAGTGATGCTCGATCAGGAGACGGATACGATATATACCGCCGCCGATATAAACCGTGCGCTGCGCGGAGAGGAAACGGATATACCGCTCGACGATATAGGGCATGGCACTTACATGGCTGGGATCGCGGCGGGCAAGACTAACCGCGCGGCAGGATTTTCGGGGGTAGCCCCGTACGCGGGTATTATTGTCGTAAGGCTTAAACAGGCGAAGCAGTTTTTACGGGATTTTTATATGATAAGAAAAGATGTGCCCGCATATTCGGAGAGTGACATTATGCGGGCGATAGCTTTTGTGTCTAAATACATTGAAACTATGAGAATTACGGTTTCGTATGTTCTCGGGCTGGGAACTTCGCTTGGTTCGCATATAGGAGCGTCGCCGTTGTGCGATATGCTTAGCGACGAGGCGAGGATACCGGGAAGATGCGTTACTGTCGCGGGAGGCAACGAGGGAAACGAAAGACTGCATTTTTCCGGCAAGGTAACAGGGGCGGAGCCGCAGCGCGTTGAAATAAGGGTAGGAGAGGGGGAGAGAGGCTTCACCTGCGAGCTGTGGTCTTTTGCGCCGGAGGTATACTCGGTTGAAATAATTTCTCCCTCCGGACAGGTAATAAATAAGCTTCCTGTACGCACGGAAAGAAGCACGATACTGACTTTTTTCTTTGAGGATACGACGGTCGATATATATTATAAGATATTTGACGGGCATTCGGGTCAGAACTTCGTCGCGATAAGGTTCGACAATCCTGCGGCTGGAATATGGACGTTAAATGTCTACGGGCGGGACCTTACAAGCGGAAATTATGATATATGGATAATGAACAGGGATTTTCTGACGGCGGATACCTATTTTGTAAGTTCGGATCCGTATACCACGATAACCAATCCTGCCAACAAGGAAACCTGCATATGCGTCACGGCGTATGATAACAGGAACAATTCCATTTACCTAAAAAACAGCAGGGGCTACAACGCTCTTGAACTGATAAGGCCGGATTTTGTCGCGCCGGGAGTAGAGCTTATCGCGCCGGGCGCGTACGGTACAAACGGGTATGAGACCGTCAGCGGCGGGAGCATTGCGGCGGCGTTTTACGGCGGCTTTGCGGCGCTGCTGCTGGAATACGGGATCGTCAGAGGAAGAGTGCCGTTTATGCGGACTACGGAGATACGGAATATAACGATTTCGGGGTGCGTGCGTAGAGACGGAATAGTAACCCCTAACAGAGAATGGGGGTTCGGAGCCGTAAATCTCTACAATTCGCTGGAGAATCTAAGAAAAGAATAAAAAAAGAGGGGCGAACATCGGTAAGATATGCGCCCCTCTGAATTTTTTTAATTAATAAATGAAAGCACCGTTTCCTGTTCATTCAGCTGGTAAACATCAGGATTGTACGATGCCGTTACAGCCGTCCAAAGATTTTTTGCTCCCGTATTTTTCTCGTTATATTTTATTTCCCATTGACCGTGATATTCTGACAAAATCAACTTTGCCGTATCAAAAGCATAATGCTTTCTTCGGTATGAGGGAAATATTGTAAATTCGGCTATGGTGTAATCAGGATTATGTCCGATTGCCGAATACGGGTTGAGCATTACAAAACCGATCATTTTTTCATCATTAAATATGAAAAATGCTTTTCTCTCAGGTTCAACAAAGTAACCGTCAAAATGTCCATAATGGTAATTCCCCTGCTTATCCATTTCATCGGGATAGTATGACGTCATTTCGTACAAATATTTTTGATTTATATTCCAAAAAAGCTCTTTATCTTCTGCCCTGACAGCCTGCAATCCAATCATTATTCCGCCTCCGCGCTTTCCTGTATTTTATTATGTGCTTGAGGAAGCGGCAGCGGCAGCCGCGCCCGCCGCTGCGCTTGCGGCTATAAGCTGCTGTGCTATTATCATTGAGAGAACGCCGTTTATTGAAGTGACCCGCATTGCGGTTCCCTCAGTATATTTTCTGCCGGCAATTATTCCAGCATACATAAGGCGCTGTCTTTTGCTTACAGGGCTCATTATCCCAAAGCCTTTTTGCTTTGAGAGCCATGAAGCTATTTCTTTAATAAGCGATGCTGTTTCATTTAAGTCGGAAGCGGACATTGCGAGAATTCCTAATGAGGCGAGTTCGTAGCTCGTGCCGTATTTGCAGCCTGAATCTTTGAGGGTTTTGAAAAGCCGCACCGTTCTTTCGCATTTGTCAGCGGCAGGGCCGTCGCACAGCGCAAGCACATGGCTTAAGGACTGGACCGCGTTTGCGTAGGAGAACTGTTTTTTCAGAATGCGGTAGCATTCCTCCATGTCCGAGATCATAGCGTCGTCCGTTTTGCCGGACATAGCCATAAGAGCGCAGAGCGCGTTATCCTCCCCCGACGTAAGGAAGGGATGCCTGGATTTCATAAGCGAATATATATGTCCTGTCCTTTCAATAATGCGGTCAAAATCGTAAGGTTCGGCAGACTGGGCTATGATCATTGCCGTAAGCGGCAGAAACGTTGAACTGCGTATTTGTTTTTTGAGCCGCTTATATATAGCCATTGCGTTGTCCAGAGTAAGCTCAGGCATATTTCCGGTGGCGAGAAGCGAGATAAGCGGAGTGCTTACGGCGCTTCGAAAGTTGGAAAAAATATTGGTCTTGGATTTGAACATATTGCGGCATCCGGACAGTACATCCGTATCTACCGCAATTCCTTTCGACGAATAAATTCCCGCGCAGCAGGTATGGATAAGACCGCCGTCCCACGGAAAAACCTTTTTAATTGCATTTTTGTTGGCGATAAACTGTTCGCAGTCTCGCATAGTCTGTGTATCCATAATATATTCCCTCCTTGCCGGTGCGGATATTTGAGTTCAAGTGCAGTGACGCTCAAAAAACTGCATTTTCCTCGTTGAACGGGCTGTCGCCAAATGTCTGTTACACAGCCGCTTGGCTCATTGTGTTCATTATACCACAAGCGCGCCGGGTCGGGCAATATAGGAGTAATGTATTTAAGTAATCTTTATTTGAGGAACATACGGATAAGCTTTCCGTTAAACTTCTTGTACGGACGGTAGCGCATGGGCAGGTCCATCCAAGTTTTTTTATCCACGATACTCTTATAGTGCGAGAACGCGTCGAAGCCCGCCTTGCCGTGGTATGAACCGATACCGCTCGCGCCCACGCCGCCGAAGCCCATGTTCGAGGTGGCAAGGTGGATCACGGTGTCGTTGACGCATCCGCCGCCAAAGCTGCATGATCTAGTCACGCGCCGTATGATTTTTTTGTCTTTTGCGAAAATATAAAGCGCGAGAGGATGGGGCTGGGAATTAACGTCCTCAATAACGCTGCCGATATCGTTAAAGGTCATTACCGGCATAACGGGACCGAAAATCTCCTCCTGCATTATTTTGTCGGAGCGGGTCACCCCGTCCATGACGGCGGGCGCTATCTGAAGGGTTTCGGGATCGCTTTCTCCGCCAAAAACAAGCTTTTCGGGGTCTATAAGTCCGTTTACGCGTTCAAAATGGACGGCGTTTATGATTTTGCCGTAGTCGGCCGATGCAAGCGGCTCGCTGCCGAACTGGAGCGTGATTTCTTTTTTGACAGCCTCGATAAAGCGTTCTTTTACGGAGGCGTGGCAGTAAACATAGTCGGGAGCGACGCAAGTCTGGCCGCAGTTTAAGTATTTGCCGAAAACGATGCGTTTTGCGGCGAGCTTTATATTGGCGGAGGAATCTACGATGCACGGACTTTTTCCGCCAAGCTCAAGAGATACGGGCGTGAGGTTCTCGGCGGCGCTTCGCATTACCTCGCGTCCGACAGCCTGACTTCCCGTAAAAAATATATAGTCGAATTCTTGTTTCAGCAGAGCCTTGTTTTCTTCGCGCCCTCCGGTTATCACGGCGACGTATTCCGGCGGAAAGCATTCGGCGACAAGCTTTGCGATTACTATGGAGGTTTCGGGCGAATAGGCGCTCGGTTTTATTATCACGGTGTTCCCCGCGGCAAGCGCGTCGGCTAAAGGGTCTACCGTCAGTAGGAACGGATAGTTCCACGGACTCATGATGAGGACCGTACCGTAGGGAGAAGGCTTGACAAAGCTTCTTGAGGCAAACTGAGCTAACGGCGTAAGTACGCGGCGTTCCCTTGAAAAGCGTCTTGTGTGTTTAAGCATATAGGATATTTCGCTTAACGCCAGTCCCGTTTCGCACATATAGCTTTCAAAGGCGCTTTTTCCTAGGTCTTTGCGTATCGCGCCGTGTATCTCGTCCAGATTGGCGTTTATTTTATCCTTGAGGCGTTTTAGGGCGTCAAGACGGTATTTAATGTCAAGAGTACGTCCGGACGTGTAAAATTTTTTCTGCTTCTCTATGAGAGTTTTGATGTCGTTTTCATTCATTGGAGGCTCCTTCGGTCTGCATTACATCGTAATAGAACTGTTCAAGCTGTTTTGCGCTCATAAGCTTCGGAACGGGATACAAAGGATTGCCCTCTTTGTCGGCGTGCTTTGCCAGTTCGGGAATATCCTCTTCTTTTATTTCCGGAAGAACGTCGGGGATACCGAGGTCAAGCTTCATCTGTTTTATTGACTCAATAAATGCGGTCGCGCCCACGAAATCCTCGGCTTCGGAATCTGAAAGCCCTACGGCGATCGCAAGCTTATTGAGTTTACGCTCGCAGGTTTCGCCGTATTCCTCAAGCACATGGGGGAGAAGAACGGCGTTGGCAAGACCGTGGGGAGTGTTGTATTTTCCGCCGAGAGAATGCGCCACGGCGTGCACATAGCCGACATAGGACTTGGTGAAAGCGCTGCCCGCGAGATAAGCGGCGTAAAGCATCTGCTTGCGCGCCTTCATATCGTTTCCGTCGGCGCAGGCGCGTCTGATGTATTTAAAAATAAGCTGAACCGCTTTAACGGAATCCTTGCGCGTTCCGGCGGTCGTCGATCTGCCGATATACGCCTCCACCGCGTGGGTGAGCGCGTCCATTCCGGTGCTTGCGGTGAGCGAGGGCGGCAGCGTCCTCGTGACATCCGGGTCAAGCACGGCGTAATGCGGTATCAGCGGAAAATCGTTGATGGGGTATTTGTGTCTTGTCTCCGAATCCGTAATCACGGCGGCGAGCGTCGTTTCGCTTCCGGTTCCCGCAGTTGTGGGTATCGCTATGAGCGTGGGAAGTTTTTTGCGTACTTTAAGGATGCCGCCCATCTGTTCAAGCGACTGCTTCGGCTTTGCGATCCTTGCGCCTGCCGCTTTTGCGCAGTCGATTGAGGAGCCGCCCCCGAAACCGATAATTGCCTGACAGCCGTTATCCAGATAAAGCTGCCTTGCTTCTTCGACATTATCGGTCGTAGGGTTTGCCACGGTGTTGTCATACACGGCGCATTTTATTCCTTCGTCTGAAAGCAGCTTTTCCAGACGCGAGGTAAGCCCGAAGCCCCGTATGCTTTTGTCGGTGACAAGCATGACCGAATCCGCTTTTTTCTTACGCAAAAGAGCGGGCAGTTCGTCCACGCCGTTTAGGATTTTGGGCTTGCGGTACGGCAGAAAGGGTATCGCGATGTGAAATATCTGCTGAAAGCAGCGGCAGTAAATTTTTTTCAGAATAAACATTAATCAGATTCCTCCTTTAAATATTTCCTGAGATTTTCGGATATAAGCTCAAGCGCGTAGTAAAAATTGCGGCGTTCCTCCTCGGAAAGCCCGTCGCCTCCGGCAGCCACCGCCTCCTCGACCATTTCGTCCACACGCTTTGCGACAAGCCTTCCCTTATCGGTGAGCGTGATGGGCGCGCGGTACTTGCGCTCGGAATCGACGGTCACGAAGCCGTCCCTTGTAAGCTCCGCGACGGTGCGCGACATAGCCGCCTTATCCTCCTCGCAGGCTGCGCTTAAAGCCGTGAGCGTCATCCCCTCGGGTCTGCGCCCCAGACGGAAAATGCACATCGTATGCGTTCCTTTGAGATTGAATTCCGTCATCTCGCGGTTCTTGATGCGTTGCAGGGATTTGTAAATCTGCGTGATCGAAGTGGTAAACATATCGAAACGGTTGATCA
>ERZ777011.1276-NODE-1276-length-27976-cov-7.387916_pt1 | contig 27976 bp, 26 predicted proteins | sample MGYA00374964_ERZ777011 | MGnify/ENA primary metagenome ERZ777011 (study PRJEB29310, sample SAMD00008975) | mouse gut metagenome | study: EMG produced TPA metagenomics assembly of the Metagenome analysis of fecal microbiota from mouse which was promoted... | reverse complement strand
ATAATTCCTTACTGGCTGTAAGGGATATTAACCATAAATACATTGTAGTAGGAGGAGAGAGATGAAAAAGAAAATTATGATGACACTGCTGGCAATGGGTATGATGATCTGCAGCAACAAGCTGACCGCTGAGGCGCTTCCTGACAGAATGCCGGACGGCGTGCTGTTTGACAGCGACTACTATGTGGAGTCTAATCCTGACCTGATGCCGATTTTTGGCCGGGACACACAGTTGCTGTATCAGCATTATGTGAATTGCGGAAAGGCGGAGGGAAGAAAACCGCTGTCAGATAAATATATCTATCCTGAACTGCCCGCTCCGGCTTCGGAGTATGGCTATACGATAGGGGAGCTGTTAATGATCTATTGCAATATCATAGAGACAAACGGGATCAAGTGGGATCCTTCCCTGAAAGGAAACTGGGATGAGACGATAGGGAAACATGATCTTTATGAGTGGTATAATTATATGGATCAATATACCGGAGGGGGCTGGGGCACAGGATTTTTAGACCCGGCTCACATCGAACAGGCAGCATACAGTGATCTGGAGTCTTTTTCGTTTGACGACGGAACGGGACATTGTAAGACAAGTTACTATTTTGAGGTACTGGGCTGGGATGACACCATGGGGATGATAGAGATCGTGGCATGGTAGGAAAACTGACTGATTACGAAGATGAGACGCGGCGCAGGGAGCTTTTTCGGAGGGCGGAAGCCGTCAGGCAGGAATACTACGGAAAGGACGTCTATATCAGAGGTCTGATCGAGTTTACGAACTACTGTAAAAACGACTGCTATTATTGCGGCATCCGGGCATCTAATCATCATATCAGGCGGTATCGTCTGGACGAGGAAGAGATTTTGACCTGCTGTAAAAAGGGGTATAGGCTCGGTTTCCGTACTTTTGTCTTGCAGGGAGGGGAGGATCCCCTGTATACGCCGGAGAAGACAGCATCTCTGGTGGAATGTATAAAAAGAGCGTATCCGGACTGCGCCCTCACGCTTTCTGTGGGGGAGCATCCGCGGCAGGTCTATAAACAATGGTTTGACGCAGGAGCGGACCGCTACCTGCTGCGCCACGAGACGGCGGATGAAGAACATTACAGAAAGCTCCATCCGGCATCCTGTTCTCCGGAGAACAGGAAACGGTGTTTGTGGGATCTGAAGGAGATCGGATATCAGGTGGGCTGCGGTTTCATGGTGGGTTCTCCGGGGCAGCGCCCGGAGCATCTGGAGAAAGACATAAAGTTTATCTGCGATCTGCAGCCTGATATGGTGGGGATCGGCCCTTTTATTCCGCAGTCCGACACCCCTTTCGGGAGAGAGTCTGCGGGGAATTTGGAACTTACTCTGGTTCTGTTGGCAATGATCAGAGTTTTGCTGCCATCCGTCCTTTTGCCGGCTACCACGGCTTTAGGGACGCTCCACAGACAGGGGCTGGAAATGGGGATACAGGCGGGAGCCAATGTCTGTATGCCGAATCTGACACCGGATGCCGTGCGGGATCAGTACGCGCTGTACGAGGGGAAAACCGTTGAAAACGGAGGGATGAAAGACGAAAAGCAGGCTCTTGATGCCCTGAAAGAGCGAATGGAAAAGATCGGTTACCGGATCGTGGAAGGCAGAGGGGACCGGAAAAACTTCGTCAAAATTTCTAGGTAAAATCTGATAAAACGATCATTTTTTCTGTTGATCCTGATTTGTTCCTATTGATATTTTCACTTATTTTTGTCGAAACAGTAGAAAAAATCAAAAAAAATAGTAGCGCTATTGTGAAAAATATTATATGCTATTACTAAGCTGTTTTTTATGATGATGTGCAAACTGCTATTATAGAAATAGGGGGGCAAGAAGGATGGGTGAAAATCAGGAGAAAGTAACAGGAAAAGCAGGGAAAGTGCCGCTGCTTCGCTCCATGCGAATGAAAATGATCTTATTTGTGATGCTGGGAGCGTTGTGTTCCTGTATCATGGTGCTGTGGATCACAGTTCCGAGGGCGGAAGAGGAACTCACTACACTGACGCAAAATTCACTGCTCAGTCTGGCAAAATCCTACGCGGTCGGTATGCAGGTGGTGATTGCGGAAGTGCAGCAGGCAGGGAAAGAAATGGACTATAATGCCTATGCGACGATTCTCGACGGCGCGGGCATGGAGGGCGTGGAATCGTCTTACGCTTATATGGTATCTCCGGAAGGCACCATGCTCTATCATCCGACACAGAGCAAGGTCGGGCAGCCGGTGGAAAACGAAGTGGTAAAGGGCGTTGTATCAAAGATCCGGACAGGCATTATACCAAAGCCAGAGGTGGTGAGCTATGAGTTTAACGGCGAGGTAAAATATGCAGCCTATTATGTGCTTTCCACCAAGGACATCATCGTGATTTCTACCGATGAGGAGGAGATTTTGAGCGGGATTTCCATGATGATGGTCAGCGCAGGGCAGGGCATGATCGCCGTGTTGATAGTGCTTACGGTGGTGATCTTTATTCTGTCCGGCTTTATGATGAATCCCTTGAAAAAGACAACAATACTGATCAATGAGATGAAAGATCTGCGGTTTATGAAACATCCTTGGAGTGCAAAGCTCACAAAGGGGAAAGACGAGTGCGGCGCTATGGCGAACGCAGTGGCGGGTATGCGCGGAAGTTTGCGCAGCGTGATCGGAGATATCAGCAGCGTCAGTGCACGTCTGGCGGATATCGTGGATGTCTTGGAGGAGAGTTCCGTGGAAGTGAACGACTCCTGCACAAATAACTCCGCCACCACCGAGGAACTGGCGGCAGGCATGGAGGAAACCACGGCCACGACGCAGACTCTGGTCATGGGGATAGAAGAGATGAAAGACGAGTCCGTGGGGATACAGAAAATGTCCGTGGAGGGCGAGACGTTAGCTGGTGAGATTGAAGAGCGGGCAGCAAAGTTAAAAGAGTCTGTGACAGAGTCTGTGAAACTGGCCAGAGAGATGTTCTCCGCACTGCAGGTAAATTCCGAAAAAGCGATTGAGGAAGCCAAAGCAGTGGATAAGATCAACGAGCTGACGGAAGTGATCATGCGGATATCATCCCAGACAAGCCTTTTGGCTCTGAATGCATCTATCGAGGCTGCAAGGGCGGGTGAAGCGGGTAAAGGCTTTGCGGTGGTGGCCACGGAGATCGGGAATCTGGCGAACCAGACCTCCGAGACAGCGGCAAACATCAACCACATCGTAGCCGATGTCAATACAGTGGTGCGGAATATGGGAGCGACGCTCCATGAGACGACGCAATTCATGGAGAATCAGGTGGTGCCCGATTATCAGACATTCTATGATGTGAGCAATCAGTACGATGATGACGCGCTGACCGTGAAGCGCAGCATGAGCGCGATTCAGGAGTCCGTCGTAACGCTGAACGAGAAGATCATCATGGTTACCGAGGGGTTGGAAGGCATCAGCAAGACGATCAATGAGTCGGCAATCGGCGTGACGGATATTGCTGAGAAAACGGCTTCCGTGGTGAACCGTATGGGCGACAATATGGAGATGGTGACCCAGTGTCAGAGCGAGGCGGATAAGTTGAAAGATATTGCAGCGCGGTTTTACATAGAGGAATAGGAAGACTGCAGGGAGGAGAGGCTGACAAAAAATACCTTGAAAGCCTGCCCTCCTTTTGCTATACTTGTCAGTAGAATCATGGAGCAGAAAACGAGCAACAAGACAATGGAGGTATTGCATGACTGCAAAAGAATGTATTAAGGGGCGCAGAAGTGTACGGCAGTTTACGGAGCAGCCTGTCGACCGTGAACTTCTTTCAGAAATCGTGGAGACAGCTTCCTATTACCCCAGTTGGAAACATACGCAGATCGTGAGATTTGTGGCTGTGGAGGGGGAGAAAAAGGAGAGATTGTCGAGGGAATGCACCGATATGTGGCCGAACAACGGTAAGATCATGGAGTCTGCACCTATGGTGATGGCTGTCACGATCATCAAAAACCGTTCCGGTTTTGAGAGAGACGGTTCTTTTTCCACGAGTAAAGGCGACAGGTGGCAGATGTACGATGCGGGGATCGCTTCTCAGACACTTTGCCTTGCGGCTCATGAAAGCGGAATAGCTTCTGTTATTCTCGGTCTTTTTGACGATGGGAAAGTGGCTGACATTTTGGAGCTTCCGGAGGACAGGGAGGTAGCTGCCTTAATTCCTATGGGTTATGCGGCGGAAGAACCCGCGGCGCCGAGAAGAAAACCGGTAGAAGAAATATTATCATTTTGTTAAACAGAGGGCGAAGGGGTTTTTATCCCTTCGCTTTTTATAAGACAGCAGTACAGGAGGTAGGAAATAGTATGAGACATCTATTGAGTCCGCTGGATTTTTCAGCAGAGGAGTTAGACGAACTGTTTGAGATCGCAGACGATATTGAGAGAGATCCTGCAAAATATGCACATATCTGTGCGGGGAAAAAGCTGGCGACCTGTTTTTATGAACCAAGCACAAGAACCAGATTAAGTTTTGAGACGGCGATGTTGAATTTAGGCGGCAGTGTGCTCGGATTTTCCGATGCGGCATCATCTTCCGCATCCAAAGGGGAGAGCGTCTCCGACACGATCCGTGTGATCAGTTGTTTTGCGGATATCTGCGCGATGCGGCATCCGAAAGAGGGGGCGGCTTTTGTGGCGGCATCCCATTCGTCGATCCCCGTGATCAATGCAGGGGACGGCGGACACCAGCATCCTACGCAGACTTTGACGGATTTGATGACGATCCATGGGCTGAAGGGGCATCTCGGGAATTTTACCATAGGACTATGTGGGGACTTGAAATTCGGGCGAACCGTTCACTCCCTGATCCATGCGCTGGTGCGGTATGAGAACGTCACCTTTCGGTTCATTTCTCCGGAGGAACTGCGCGTGCCGGATTATATCATTGAAATGCTGCGGGAAAAAGGGATTCCTTATGAGGAAGTGATCAGTTTGGAGAGCTGTATTCCGGAACTGGATCTTTTGTATATGACAAGGGTGCAGAGGGAGCGCTTCTTCAATGAGGAGGATTATGTGCGCTTGAAGGATTTCTATATTCTGGATAAGGCGAAGATGGAACTTGCGAAACCGGACTGTCTGGTGCTGCATCCGCTGCCCAGAGTGAATGAGATCTCGGTGGAAGTGGACAGCGACCCGCGGGCAGCGTATTTTAAGCAGGTGCAGTACGGCGTGTATGTGCGCATGGCGCTGATATTGCGGTTGTTAGGGATAGCGTAAAAGGAGATGGTATAGTATGCTGAATGTAGGAAAAATTGAAGAGGGATTTGTATTAGATCATATCAAAGCCGGAAAAAGTATGGAGATTTACAGACATTTGCAGCTTGACAAACTGGACTGCACGGTGGCGATCATCAAAAATGCCCGCAGCAATAAAATGGAAAAGAAGGATATCATCAAGGTAGAGTGCGATGTCAATACACTGAATCTGGACATTTTGGGCTATATTGATCATAATATAACTGTGAACGTCATACAGCAGGGAGAGATCGTGGAGAAGAAGGCGCTCCACCTGCCGAAGGTGATCAAGAACGTTATCCACTGTCACAATCCGCGCTGCATTACGTCGATAGAACAGGAACTTCCGCACATTTTTGTGCTGGCTGACGAGGCGAAGAAAATTTACCGTTGCAGATATTGCGAGGAAAAGTACAGCAGGAAGGCGGCGCACAAATAGAGACGCCGAAAGCGGCGGAAAGAAGAGGAAAGAAGAGGAGAACAGAATGAGTATGGAATATGTTGAAAGAAAACGATTGTTATTTTTGGGACTTCCATGGACTTTTACAAAGTACACGATCAAAGAGGATCTGATCACGGTAAACACAGGACTTTTCAGCACGAGAGAAAATGACTGCTATATGTACAAAGTACAGGATGTGGAACTTATCATCTCTTTGTGGGAGCGGATTTTCGGCATGGGGACCATCGTGTGTCATACGGGAGATACGACGAGCCCGAGACTGTGCATAGAACATATAAAAAATGCGAAGGCTGTTAAGGATTTCATTTTGGAGGCTTCGGAGGATGCCAGAATGAAACGCAGGACGATGAATACTCTCAGCATCGATGCAGGAATGGATCTGGACGGAAACGGAATACCGGACGCGCTGGAAGATTGAGTTACAGTCGGCGGAAACCGTTCCCCAGTGTAAATTTTTCATAGAACAACCCGGTGAGAAACCAGTTGGGAAAAAAATCCAGCCGGATATGGGGACCGATGCGAAAGCGGTTTTTGCTGTAGTCCCACGGTGCCAGATTCTTTTTCGCGAGAAACGCTCCGGAGGTAAATTCACCGAGGAAGATAAGCGCAGCGTAGATGCTGCCTCGAAATATGAGGGGCATTTTGTGAACGGTGCGATATAAAGGACGCAGAAAAGCGGCGCAGCCATAGATGGGAAACATCCAAAGAGAGGTGCTTCCCTTTAACTGCAGATCGCGCCTTTGCAGTGCACTGCATGCGGTGAAAATGATTTCGATACACCAGCCGACGATGCCGCAGTGGAGAAAAAGTTTCGGAAGCGGCATAGGGGATTGGTTTTTTTGTTGTTTTTTGGAGGATTTTTTTGCGTTCATAGAGACAGTATGAGCAAAATAGAGTAGATTTATACTATGGAAAGTATTTTGGGAGGGGCAAATGAACTATCATGAGACTATGGATTATATTGAGGAAATGTCGGCGCTCGGCAGTTCTCCGGGACTTGAATCGACGGCGGAACTTTGCAGAAGGCTTGGAAATCCACAGGAGTCTCTTTTTTTTGTACACATTGCCGGAACGAACGGGAAGGGATCCGTGTCCGCTTACGTTTACAGCGTTTTGCGGGCGGCGGGCTATCGGGTAGGCTTTTTTACTTCTCCGGCGGTCTATGCCTATCGGGAGAAGATTCAGGTAAACGGAAAGGAAATTTTGGCCAGAGAGTTTGCGGAATGGATGAGTCTGGTGCGGGAAGAGGCAGACGCTATGGCAGCTGAGGGACTGCCCCATCCCACGGTGTTTGAGATGGAGACAGCGGTGGGATTTTTGCATTTTATGGAGAAGCGCTGTGATATCGTGGTGTTGGAATGCGGGATGGGCGGCGATCTGGATGCCACCAATATTATCAGAAACACATATGTTTCGGCGTTTTCTTCGATCAGTATGGACCACATGGATTTTCTCGGAAAGACGCTTGCAGAAATAGCGGGACATAAGGCCGGTATCATCAAACCCGGCGCGGAGGTCGTAAGCGGCGTACAGCAGCCGGAAGCTCTTGCGGTATTAAAGAGAAGGGCCGGAGAGGCATCGTTTCGGGCGGTGGAGGCTGAAAGGATTTCCCATATCCGGTACGGGTTAGAGAAGCAGCGTTTTGATTACCGGACAGAAGGCGGCGTGTTTTATCGCCGTCTGGAGATTTCGCTTGCAGGGATGGTACAGCCGGAAAATGCGGCGTTGGCGGTTGAGATTACAGAAGCATTGGCAAAAAAAGGTTTTACTGTGACGGAAAAGCAGCTGAGGCAGGGGCTTTTGGGGGCTAGATGGCCTTACCGTTTTGAAATTGTGGCGAAAAAACCTTATTTTATTCTGGATGGAGCCCACAACGAGGACGCGGCGAAGCGTCTGGCGGAGGGAATACGGTTTTATTTTACAAATAAGAAGATTCTTTATATAATAGGAATGTTAAAAGATAAAGAGTACGAGAAAGTGATTGCCCAGACTTATGCCTATGCGGAGCAGATCATCACAATCACGCCGCCCGACTCGAAACGGGCGATGTCCGGACATGAGCTGGCAGTCGCTGCAGCGGGGTATCATCCTCATGTGACAGGAGCGGCAAGTCTGGAGGAGGCGGTTGAAATGGCGTATCTGCTTGCGCAGAAGGATTGGATCATCATTGCCTTTGGTTCTCTCTCTTATCTTGGGGAACTGGGCAGGATCATAAAAGACAGGAGTGGAAGACATGGTGGATCAGGAAAAAATAAAGGATGCCGTTAAACTGCTGCTTCAGGGGATCGGCGAGGATGTGAAGCGGGAAGGGCTGGCGGAGACGCCCGAGAGGATTGCCCGTATGTACGGAGAACTCTGCGGCGGTATGGAGGAGGATGTTTCTGAAATTTTATCCAAAACGTTTAAGACGGAAAATGCAGAGATGGTTTTAGAGAAAGATATCGTCTTTTACTCGATGTGTGAACATCATATGCTGCCCTTTTTCGGGAAAGTGCATATCGCTTATATTCCGGACGGAAAGATCGTTGGTTTGAGCAAACTGGCCAGATGTGTGGAAGTCTACGCGAAGAGACTGCAGGTTCAGGAGCGCATGACGGAACAGATCGCGGAGGCGGTGATGGAGCATCTCTCCCCCAAAGGGGTCATGGTGCTCAGCGAGGCGGAACATATGTGCATGGCAATGCGGGGGATCAAAAAGCCCGGCAGCAAAACCGTGACCTGTGCTGTGAAAGGGGGATTCCGGGAGAATGAACTGCTGCAGCAGAATTTTTTCAGAATGCTGAGGATATGATATGGAACGCGTAAATAAAATTATGAATCACGGGCTGTTTCAAGTGTATCTGACAAAAAACAGGAAAGCGGAGGAAAACAGACGTTTCTGTCGTCATGACATGGGACATTTTCTGGATGTGGCCAGACTGGCCATGATCTTTTATCTCCAGAATGGTTGTCTTTCGGATAGCGTTCCCGTCAGCGGCGACAGCGAAGATGCGGAGGAAGAAATGATCTATGCGGCGGCCTTGCTGCATGATATCGGCAGGTGGAAGCAGTATGAGCTCGGTATGCCGCACGAAAAAGCTTCAGCGCTATTGGCGCCGGAAATTCTCTCAGACTGTGGTTTTACGGAAAAGGAGACGGCGCAGATCCTTGAGGCGATTGTAAACCACCGCAATGAGGCAGTGAAGGAGGAGCAGAGCCTGAGGGGGCTGCTGTACCGTGCAGACAAGATGAGCAGAAGCTGTTTTTGCTGTGAGGCAGAGGGAGAGTGCGACTGGAAAGGGAGTAAGAAGAATTCGGAACTGTGTTACTGAATCTAAGGAAAAGGGCGAAGAAGAGGGATTTCGGACAATAGGAGACATGGCGGATGCAGATAGGCGGCAGACATTTTGACACAGAACATCACTGTTATATCATGGGGATTTTAAACATAACACCTGATTCTTTTTCTGACGGCGGCAAGTTTGAAAAAATCGATCAGGCGCTTTTTCATACGGAGGAAATGATAAAGGAAGGCGCGGAAATCATCGATATCGGCGGAGAATCCACAAGGCCGGGGTTTGCAAAAGTTGCGGCGGAGGAAGAGGTCCGGCGCGTGGTTCCGGTGATAGAAAAAATTAAATCGAGATTTGATATTCCGGTATCTTTGGACTCCCATAAGGCAGAAACGGCGAAGGCGGGCATTGAGGCCGGGGCAGATATGATCAACGACATATGGGGACTGCGGCAGGATGCGGAGATGGCATCAGTCATAGCGGAAGCGGGTGTCCCATGTTGTCTGATGCATAATCGGATCGAGCCGGTATATAAATCATTCATAACAGATGTTATGAATGATTTGAAAGAAAGTCTGTCTCTGGCGGAAAGAGCAGGGATAGCGAAAGAAAAGATCATCTTGGATCCGGGTATCGGGTTTGGAAAAACCTATGAACAAAATCTGGAGATGATCGCGAATCTGGAGACACTGCAGGCGTTAGGGTATCCTCTTTTGCTCGGGTGCAGCAGGAAATCCGTGATAGGCCTCACCCTTGATCTGCCTGTGGAAGAAAGACTGGAAGGCACGCTTGTGACGACAGTGGCCGGCGTATTAAAGGGATGCGGTTTTATGCGGGTGCATGACGTTAAGGAAAATGTTCGGGCGGTAAAAATGGCGGAAGCCTTAAAGAAATATATGTAAGTACGATTGCGGGACGACGCACCAAAGCGCGGTGAGGAGAACAGAGGAAATGGATCAGATCAGAATCAAAAATCTCAGGGTATATGCTTATCATGGAGTGTACGAACAGGAAAAAGAAAAGGGGCAGAATTTTTGTGTGAGCGCTGTTTTGTCCGTCGACATGGAACAGGCAGGCACAAGCGATGAGATCGGGGATGCCGTGGACTACGGCGCGGTCTGCCTTTTTATAGCCGAGTTTATGCAGGAAAACAGGTTTGATCTTTTAGAGGCCGTCGCAGGGCGGCTGGCGGAGGCAGTCCTATTCGCTTTTCCAGCGGTAAAAAGGATAGAGCTGGAAGTGGATAAGCCGGATGCACCGATCCCTCTTCGTTTCGACAGTGTTTCCGTGAGGATAGAGAGAGGGTGGCACCGGGTGTTTATCGCCCTTGGATCCAACATGGGAGATAAACTCGGATATTTGGAGAGAGCGGTGAGCAATCTGCAGGAGGACAGTCATTTTAGGAATATTAAAGTGTCTGATTACATAGAGACTGCTCCTTACGGCGGCGTGGAACAGGGGGATTTCTTAAACGGGGTTCTGGAGGCGGAGACCCTTTACAGCCCGGAAAGCCTGCTTGTCAGACTGCAGAAAGAAGAACAGCTTGCAGGGCGGACAAGAGAAGTCCACTGGGGGCCCCGCACGCTGGATCTGGACATTTTATTTTATGATGAGCTGATTTTGATGAAAAAAGAATTGACCATACCGCATCCGGATATGAAAAACAGGCTGTTCGTTTTAGAACCCCTTGCAGCTCTTGCCCCCCACTATGTACACCCGGTTTACAGAAGGAGCGTGGGAGAACTGCTGGCGGAATTAAAGGCTTCCTCCGTTTTATAAAGCGCAGGACCTGCCAAACATGTTATTTGCTGTCCTCCATAGCCGCGGCCGCGGCTTCCGGAAACTGATCCACCGCCACAGGGCCGAAGGTGCTGGTGCGGTAGATGATCCCGTCATCATCAAAAGGCTGGAAATAGGTGTAGGTTGAAGTGGCGTTGATCCTGTGGTAAACGCCGCTTGCCACCACTTCCTTGCTGCCTCCGGCCAGAGTCATGCGCATCAGGGCGGGGGAGGAAGTACCGTTTGTCTGATAAAAGATCACATTATCGTAAATATTATAGAAATCCAGCCGCTCATCCGTCATGGCGGTGAGTTCACCGCTTGACAGGTTATAGCGAAACAGCCTATAGTCGGCATCGATGTTCATAAAATAAATGTTGTCTTCAACTATCGTAGGATAACAGGTGTTACCCTCCCAGATCATTCTGGAGGTATCCGTCTCGGTATCCCATGCGTACAGACAGTGGTCGTCTTTGAGGCCGCTGTAATAGATCTTACCTCCCACGACACAGGCAGTTTCTATAATATCCTTGCTCAGTTCGATCTCTTCTTTGCTTCCGCCGGCAGGAATTTTGTGCAGTGTGCTGAAATTTGTATTATCGTAATGCTGGCAGTATATTTCATCTCCGATCAGCACCATCATGGTTGCCATGTGTTTATCCAGACAGGAACTTTGCTTTCCTTTCAAAGTACAGCGGTAGATGCCTGTGGAGGAACGGATATGGCCAAGCCCGGTGCCGCCGGTTGTGCTCTCCAGATAATAAAACAGGTAGTCGCCTCCCGCATTGAGATAGGAAACACCGGAATTCAGCAATTTCTTCATTCCGCTGCCGTCGGGATTCATGACATACAGCGTATCATTGTCATAGGGATTGGAAAAATATACTTTCCCGTCGTATTCGCAAAAGCGTCCCTCCCCGCGGATGTTTCCGGCAGTGTTGCCGATGGTGTCCCTCGGAATAGGGGTAAGGTAGGCGCTTTTGTATTTCATGTAGATGCCCGGAACAAAAATGACGAGCAGGACGGCGGGTATGATAAAACGCAAAGATTTTTTCATGGCGTGATTCTCCTGTACAGAATATATTTTTCACCTATGATTTTAAAATAGCTTTGCTGTTTTTGCAAGATATTTGTGGCAGTGTTTTAGCAAGTTGCCGAATAAAGAAACAAGCGGAAATTTTAACACCTTTCTTCCCCTTGCTATCACGAAATAAATGTAATAGAATAAGCGTAGCGGCAGGAGGGTAAAAATGGAAGATTTGGTAAAACTCCGGGAGGAGATCGACGGGATCGATAAAGAGATCGTGTCCCTTTATGAGAAGAGAATGGGGATTTCGGAGCGGGTGGCCGAATATAAGATAGAGACCGGAAAAAAGGTGTTTGATAAGCAGAGGGAGCAGGAAAAACTGGCTGCTTTAGGGGCGCTTGTGCACAGTGATTTCAACAAAAACGGGGTGGAGGAGCTGTTTCAGCTTATCATGTCCATCAGCAGAAAGAGACAGTACCAGCTTTTGACCCAGAAGGGGGCGATCGGCAGGCTTCCCTTTATCGGTGTGGACAGGTTAGATACGGAGAACGCCAGAGTGGTATTTCAAGGGGCTGACGGCGCCTACTCACAGGCGGCTATGATGCAGTATTTCGGGGAACAGATAAGCAGTTTCCATGTGGATACATTTCGGGATGCCATGGTGGCGATAGACGAAGGGCGCGCAGACTTCGCGGTGCTGCCCATTGAAAACTCCACGGCGGGAGTGGTCAGTGAAATATACGACCTGTTGGTGGAGTTTGAAAATTACATCGTGGGAGAGCAGGTTATCCGGATTGAACACTGTCTGTTGGGACTTCCGGAGGCGACGCTTTCGGATATCAAAACCGTGTATTCACATCCGCAGTCGTTGATGCAGAGCGCAAGGTTTCTCTCCGAACATCCGGCGTGGCAGCAGATCAGCATGAAGAATAACGCCTTTGCGGCAAAGAAGGTGCAGGCGGACGGGGATGTGAGTCAGGCAGCTATAGCCAGCGAGCATGCGGCGAAGATTTACGGGTTGGAGGTACTGGAAAAGGGTGTCAATCAATCCGGCTCCAATTCTACGCGGTTCATCATCGTCACGAACCAGAAGATATTCAGGAAAGACGCGAGAAAGGTCAGCATCTGTCTGGAACTGCCCCACGAGAGCGGTTCCCTGTACCATATGTTGTCCCACATTATCTACAATGATCTGAACATGAATAAAATAGAGAGCCGCCCGATCGAGGAGAGGAATTGGGAGTACCGATTTTTTATAGATTTTGAGGGCAATCTCGGAGACTTTGCGGTGAAGAACGCGCTGCGCGGCCTGCGGGACGAAGCGAGAAATATGAAAATACTGGGCAACTACTGATACTTGGAGACCGGAGGGGAATCATGCGTGAAAAAGAACTGATCATATACAGGAACATAACCGGAAAAGAAGGGCTTCTTCTGGCGGATATGTCCTATATCATGGAACACTATAAAAAGGTCGGAGCGGAAGGGGATTTTTCCGCGGAAGCTTTCGGCGTGCGGCCTATGCGGGAGATGTTTTACGACTGCATCCACAGACTTTTGGAACTGGCGGGGAATCACGGATTTTACGGCAATCTCTGGCACTGCTATCTGACAAATCTTTTGGTCAACGACGAAAACAGTTACAGCCGCGCCTGCGAGGTGGTGGGGGCTGTGGAGGGCAGCATCAATCAGGCAGTGCTGCATGATATTGCAATTTTTAAGGAATTTTTTGATTTTGATTTTGCACCGGTAAAAGAACTTTTCGGCGCAGAGAGCTGGGATCTGGTAGAAAATTACAAAAACGGCGGCGAGGAGAGTAAAGTTTACAACACAAGGATCAGAAAGCGGATCTGTGATCTGGCAGAGCAGTTTTGTCTTGACCGCACGCCCGAGGAGATGAAGGAGACGCTGACGCAGTTTTACAAAGATTACGGCGTCGGAAAGTTTGGGCTGCACAAGGCCTTTCGCATTGTAACCGGCGAGAGCGGGGCTCAGATCGTACCGATCACGAATATCGCTCATGTGCGTCTGGAGGATCTGGTGGGATATGAGACGCAGAAGAAAAAACTGCGGGAGAACACGGAGGCTTTCGTGCAAAACAGAAAAGCCAACAACTGTCTGTTGTTCGGGGATGCGGGGACCGGAAAATCGTCGAGCATCAAAGCCATTGCCAACGAATACTATGAAAAAGGGCTGCGTATTATTGAGATATACAAGCATCAGTTCAGGGATCTGCACGATGTGATCGGCCAGATCAAAAACAGGAACTATAAGTTTATCATCTATATGGACGACCTGAGTTTTGAGGATTTTGAGACGGATTACAAATATCTGAAGGCGGTGATCGAGGGCGGTCTGGAGAAAAAACCGAAAAATGTGCTGATCTATGCGACCTCCAACAGGAGACACTTGATCAGGGAAACTGTATCCGACAAGAATGACAGGGATGAGGAGCTGCACACAAACGATACGGTGCAGGAAAAACTGTCACTGGCATATCGCTTCGGGGTGACGATTTATTTCGGAAAACCGGCGCCGAAAGAGTTTCAGAATATTGTCAGAACTTTGGCGAAGCGTTATGATATAATAATGGAAGAAGAGAAGCTTCTTTTGGAGGCGAACAGGTGGGAGTTGTCCCACGGAGGGCTGTCCGGACGGACTGCCCAGCAATTTATTGATTTCCTGCTGGGGAAAGAGGAGGAAAAGTGATGGCGATCACAACATTTGCGGCGATTGACGTGGGTTCCTACGATCTGGAAATGAAAATATTCGAGATATCCGGCAAGGGCGGCATGAAGCAGGTGGATGATATCAGATACCGGTTAGATCTGGGGAGCGACACTTATGCGGTGGGCAAGATATCCTACGGGACGGTGAATGAATTGTGTGCCATCCTGAAAGAGTTTCAGAACATTATGAAAACCTACCGAGTGAGCGATTATAAAGCATATGGCACCAGCGCCATAAGGGAGACGCAGAATACGAAGATCCTGCTTGACCAGATCAGGCAGCGTACGGGGATAAAGATCGACGTACTGAGCAATTCCGAACAGCGATTTATGGATTATAAGTCCATCGCATCGAAGACGGAGGACTTTAATAAAATTCTGGAAAAGGGAACTGCCATTGTGGATATCGGCGGAGGCAGCATCCAGATTTCCCTGTTTGAGAAGGGGAGTCTGATTGCAACCCAGAATATGCGTCTCGGCGTGCTGCGGCTGCAGGAGCGGTTAAACCACTTGAATGCCGCGTCCTCAAAGATAGAGAGTATGATCGACGAATTGGCCACCGCCCAGCTTTCGGTCTTTAAGAAGATGTATCTGAAAGATTGTAAGATTGAAAACATCATCGTGGTGGACGATTATCTTTCGGTGGTGCTGCAAAATCCGGTGATCACAAAGGAAAGGCCGGGGGTGATCAAGGCGGCGGACTATATGAGTTTTTTGGAGTCCGTGCAGTACAGGACTCTGCCGGAGATTGCCGGAGTGCTGGACATTCCGCAGGAAAACGCCATACTGTTGTTTATTTCGGCGGTTTTGTTAAAGCGGATCGTGAAGATCACGGACGCATCCCTTCTGTGGGCGCCGGGGGTGACGTTATGCGACGGCATCGCCTACGAGTATGCGGAGCAGCATAAGATATTCAAAGTGGAACATGACTTTGAGGCGGATATCCTTTCCGGGGCTGAAAATATCAGCAAACGTTATATGGGCAGCAAAAAACGCAGCGAGACTTTAGAGAGGATCGCGCTGACGATCTTTGACAGCATGAAGCGGATTCACGGGCTGGGGAGACGGGAGAGACTTTTGCTGCAGCTTTCGGCGAGACTCCATGACTGCGGAAAATATATCAGCATGGTGAATCTGGGGAAGTGCTCTTACAATATCATCATGTCCACGGAGATCATCGGGCTTTCCCACAAGGAGCGGGAGATCGTGGCGAACGTGGTGAAGTATAATCACGAACCTTTTGTGTATTACAACGCGGCGGAGGGAGAGAGCGCCTTAGACGAGGATGCCTATCTGGTGGTTGCAAAGCTCACCGCGATCCTGCGGGTGGCAAACGGACTGGACCGGAGCCATAAACAGAAGTTCAAGGACATAAAGACCGTGGTAAAGGACGAGAGGCTTGTGATTCAGGTGGAAACGGCGGCGGATATTACTTTGGAGCGGGGACTTTTTACAAAGCGGGCCGATTTCTTTGAGGAAGTGTACAGCATCAGGCCGGTGATTCGGCAGAAAAAGAGTTTTTAGAAAGGGCATGGTTACTATCATGGGCGAGAGAAAGGATTTTGCAAATCCGTCTTACTACACCAACAGGGAGCTGAGTTGGATCCTGTTTAACAGGCGGGTGCTCAGCGAGGCGAAAGACGTGAAAATTCCGTTGTTTGAACGGTTGAAATTTCTTAGTATCACGGCATCCAACTTAGATGAATTTTTTATGGTGCGTGTGGCGTCCTTAAAGGACATGGTGAATGCGAAGTATAATAAGCCGGACATTGCTGGGTTAAAGCCGAAAGAACAGTTGGAGGTCTTAAATAAAGAAACCCACGCAATTGTGAAAGAGCAGTATCAGGTCTACAATAAACAGATTCTGTCCGGTCTCTTAGAGGCGGATGTGCAAATCGTCGGAAGGCATGAGGAACTGACTGAGAAGCAGGCGGCGTATGTGGACCGCTATTTTGCCGACAATGTGTATCCTGTGCTGACGCCGATGGCGGTAGATTCTTCAAGGCCCTTTCCCCTTGTACGAAATAAGACGTTAAATCTGGGCGCCCTTGTGAAGAAAAAGCAGGGGAAGGGCGAAGTGGAATTTGCCACGGTGCAGGTGCCTGGGGTCCTTGAAAGAGTGGTGGAACTGCCGGATGCCTTGGCGGGAAAAAGAAGCTTTATCTTTTTGGAGCAGATTATTGAGCGCAATATCCACAGACTCTTTTTGAACTACGATATCGAGTGTGTTTACCCTTTCCGAATTATGAGGAACGCGGATTTAAGCATCGAGGAGGACGAGGCGGAAGATCTTTTGAAGGAGATCGAAAAGCAGCTGAAAAAGCGACAGTGGGGACAAGTTATCAGGCTGGAGGTAGAGGCCGGCATCGATGAAAAACTGCTGCAGATTTTGGAGGAGGAGCTGATGGTACAGCCAGAGGACGTTTATTCTATCAAGGGCCCTCTTGATCTGACAGTGTTGATGAAGCTTTACGGGCTTGAAGGGTATGAGGCCTTCAAAACCCCCCGTTATACGCCGCAGCCTGTGCCGGAGTTTCTGGAGGAGGGAGACATTTTCAATCAGATCAGACGGCATGATGTCTTTTTGCATCATCCTTACCAGACCTTTGAACCGGTGGTTGATTTTGTGCGTCAGGCGTCCAGAGACGAGGAGGTGCTTGCCATCAAACAAACGCTCTATCGGGTCAGCGGAAATTCACCGATCATCGCGGCCCTTGAACAGGCGGCGGAAAACGGAAAACAGGTCACTGTGCTGGTGGAACTGAAAGCGCGTTTTGACGAGGAAAACAATATTCTCTGGGCGAAACGGTTAGAAAAGGCGGGCTGTCATGTGATCTACGGACTGGTGGGCCTAAAGACCCACTGCAAGATCACCCTTGTGGTGCGCAGGGAGGAGGACGGCATCAGGCGTTATGTGCATCTTGGAACCGGCAACTATAACGACTCTACTGCGAAACTTTACACGGACGTGGGGCTGATGACCTGCAATGAACAGATCGGGGAGGACGCAACGGCGGTATTCAATATGCTTTCCGGTTATTCGGAACCGAGAAGCTGGAACAAGCTGGCGGTGGCGCCGTTTTGGTTAAAAGACCGCTTTATCTCTCTGATCGGCAGAGAGAGGGATTATGCCTTAAAGGGCCATCACAGCCATATCATCGCAAAGATGAATGCGCTGTGCGACAAGGATGTGATCATGGCGCTCTATGAGGCCTCTGCGGCGGGGGTGAAGATCGAACTGCTCGTGCGTGGGATCTGCTGCTTAAAGACCGGGATCCCGGGGGTCAGCGAGAATATTACGGTGCGCTCCATTGTCGGAAACTTCTTGGAACACGCCAGGATATTCTACTTTGAGAACGACGGCAAGCCGGAGGTTTACTGCGCAAGCGCCGATTGGATGCCGCGCAATCTGGAACGCCGGGTGGAGATCATGTTCCCTGTGGAGAAAGAGGGACTGAAGCAGAAGGCTATGCATATTCTGGAGTGCCAGCTCAAGGATAATATGAAAGCCCATATCCTGACTTCGGAGGGCGATTACGAAAGGGTGAACAGGCGCGTTCAGGAGCCTTTTTCCGCGCAGGATGCATTTTGCAGGGAGGCCGCGGAATCGGTGAGAAAAGAAAGCGGCGGAACAGGCGAGCGGGTGTTTGTTCCGGAGATGCATATATCATAAGCAAAAAAGTCAAAAAAACGAGGAAAGGTTGGTAAGAGTATGACGTACGAATATGATGATGCTGCCATTCACAGTTTTTTGGAAAATCAGAGACAGCTGTTTCCGGAGGAAGTGGCGGAGAATGCAATCGAAGCGGAAGCTTTTTTGGAGGACTGCATGGCTGTGATCGCCGAATCGGCGGAGGAAGTGTTGGAATATTTCGAGGAACAGGGGATAGACACGGAAGGAGCGGATCCGGAGAGCATTTTGGAAGCGTCGGAAGTCTTCGATCTGGGGGATGGACGCTATCTCATCGTGGAAGGATAATTTATTGAAAGAACAGAGGTATTACATGACGGGAATGAAAACGGTAAGAAGAATTGTCAGGTGGGTCAAGGCGCTCCATGTGCTGATGACGCTTGTCTGGCCGGTGGTTTTAACGGTTCTGCTCATAGTGGAGAGTTTTTTGTACCGCGCCTATCAGAGGGCGTATCTTCCCCACTATAATCCGGTGGGGATGACGCTGCTTTTCTTTTGGTTTTTGTATGTCTTTTTTATGATGTTGATTTTACGCAATTACAATTTGCAGACTATCGCCACGCAGGAGTGCGATTTTCAGGCTTATCTGGAGTGTGTGAAGTTTTTGGAGAAGTTTCAGTTTCCGCATGTAAAAAGAAGTCAGCGCGTCAATCGCACAGACGCTTATCTGCTGCTCGGGGATTTCGATGCGGCTTACCATAATCTGATGGAGTTAAAGCCGCAGTACGAGCGATTAAGCAACAGGGCGAGAATGATGTACGACTATTTCTGGTGCCGGTTTTACGGGGAACTGGAGGATACGCGAAATTTCCGTATCTGTATGGAGGTTTTTCGGAACAACTGGATTCATAATCCGCAGGTGAAACACAGGCTGCAGACTTTGGCGCTGGCGCTTTTGCAGGAATTAAACATGCGGGAGCTGATGTTCTCGGGAAAAGAAGAGAGGATCAAGGCGGATATGATGAACCTGTATGCGGCCGGACAGTTAAGCAGTAAATACGAGTTTGTCAGATACTGCTATTACATGGGCAGACTGGAATATAATATGAATAACCTGCAGGTAGCGAAACACTGGTTTGCCCAGACGGTCAGTTTCGGTCTGCAGGAGTATATGAGCAGCCGGGCGGCGGATTTTCTGGAGATGTTGGAACGTATGCAGGTTCCCTATGCAGCGGTGCCGCCCGCGCAGAATCAATATTACTGTAACCGCCGGAATTTTAACGCAGTCCCTCTGGTGATCAGCATTGTGGTAGGACTGTTGGCAGTGTTTGCGGTCATGTTCTATACATAAGATTATTTCTTTGCCAGTGCAGACAGGATATCAGCAAGGCCATCGTGGTTATTGTCTTTTTGGGTGATGACCGAAGCGATGGCTTTTATTTCGTCACTGCCGTTTATCATGGCAATGCTGTTTCCGACGGCTGTCAGCATGGTGAAATCGTTGTTGGCATCTCCGGCGGCATAGGCCTGCGAAACCGGAATACCGTACAGATCGCAGACATATTTGACGGCGCTTCCCTTGCCGGAGCGGTAGTCCACAAACTCCAGATATTCCCGACAGGAAAAGACGGTAGTCAGCTTTCCTTCCATCCAAGGGGAGAGTTTTTCTCTCAGCTTATCCAGCTTATCGGGACTCTCCATGGAGATCGCCAACGCCTTGTGAGGGGGCTTATCGAGGCGGGAGAGAATATCTTCATCGAAAATATAATCCATCCCGGTCTGAGCGGTATAGTAATCCGTCTCCGGCCCCCCGCGTCTGCAGACAACCTTGTCGGAAGAGTAGGTCTGACAGTGGATGCCCATTTCCTCTGCCGTGTCGATAACATGCATGACGTCCTGCGGATCAAGCCTGAGATCCACAAGAAATTTTTCTGCGCCGCAGTCATAGACCACAGAGCCGTTGCTGCAAATCAACAGCAGATCTTTATAGCGGTCAAGTCCCGTCCATTTCACCACGTCCCTGATGTTGTTGAAAGGTCTGCCGGAAGAGATAATAAATTTATTTCCGGCCGAAATATAGGCGTCTATGGCCTCTGAAGTTTTCGGGGTGATCACCTTTTTATCGTTTAACAGAGTCCCGTCCAGATCGGTAAAAAATAAGTGCATCAGTTATCCTCCTCGTCGGATTCGGTCTTGGTGTAGATCGTCCGTTTTCTCGCCATCTCATCGCTTTCCAGATATTCGTCGTAGGTGGTGATCTTGTCGATCAGGGAGCCGTCCGGCAAAATTTCCATGATGCGGTTGGCAGTAGTCTGAACTACCTGATGGTCATGGCAGGAAAAAAGCTCTACGCCGGAGAATTTTTTCATGCCTTCGTTCAAGGCCGTGATGGATTCCATGTCCAGATGGTTGGTAGGTTCGTCGAAGATCAGACAGTTTGCGCCGCTGATCATCATTTTGGACAGCAGGCAGCGCACACGTTCGCCTCCTGATAATACTTTTACTTTTTTGACGCCGTCGTCGCCGGCAAACAGCATACGCCCGAGGAATCCCCTGACATAGGTCACGTCTTTGACGGGGGAGTAGGCGGTGAGCCATTCCGTGATCGTGTAATCGTTGTCAAATTCCGCATTGCTGTCCTTGGGGAAGTAGGCCTGAGAAGTGGTCACGCCCCATTTGTAGAATCCCTCGTCCGGTTCCAACTCTCCGGTGAGAATCTGGAACAGCGTGGTTTTCGCCAGTTCATTTCCGCCGACGAAAGCAATCTTGTCGTCATGGCCGACGATAAAGGAGATATTGTCGAGCACTTTCTCACCGTTTATGGTTTTGGAAAGGTTCTCAACAAGCAGTACATCGTTGCCGATCTCCCGCTCCGGGCGGAAATCGATGTAGGGATACTTTCTGCTGGAAGGCCTGATGTCATCTAACTGGATCTTTTCCAGCGCACGCTTTCTGGAAGTAGCCTGTTTGGATTTCGAAGCGTTGGCGGAGAAGCGGGAAATAAATTCCTGCAGCTCTTTGATCTGCTCCTCCTTCTTTTTGTTGGCCTCCTTGCGTTGTTTTAAAATCAATTGGCTTGACTGGTACCAGAAATCATAGTTGCCGGAAAACAGTTCGATCTTGCCGTAGTCAATATCTGCGGTATGGGTGCAGACTTTGTTCAGGAAGTATCTGTCATGGGAGACTACGATGACCGTATTCTGGAAACTGATCAGAAATTCCTCCAGCCAATTGATGGCGTCTAAGTCCAGATGGTTTGTGGGCTCATCCAAAAGCAGGATATCCGGATTGCCGAAGAGGGCCTTTGCCAGAAGCACTTTTACTTTCTGGCTGCCGTCGAGCTCAGACATCTGGGAGTAATGGAGGGCAGCGTCGATACCGAGGCCGTTTAACAGCATGGAGGCGTTTGTGTCCGCGTCCCAGCCGTCCATCTCTGCGAACTCGGCCTCCAGTTCGCTTGCACGGATACCGTCCTCATCGGAAAAATCTTCTTTGGCATAGATGGCATCCTTTTCTTTCATAATTTCATAGAGCCTTGCGTTGCCCAAAATTACCGTGTCCATCACGGTATAGTTGTCGTATTTAAAGTGATCCTGCTCCAGCACGGAGAGACGTTCGCCGGGAGTGATGGCGATGTCGCCGTTTGTGGTTTCAAGCTCGCCGGAAAGGATTTTTAAGAAAGTGGATTTTCCGGCTCCGTTGGCGCCGATGATACCGTAGCAGTTGCCTTCCGTAAATTTAATGTTAACGTCTTCAAATAATGCTTTTTTGCCTACACGATAGGTCACATTGTTTGCACTGATCATGTTCTAAACCTCTGTTTTTCTGTGTTTTTTGTGTTTTTGCCACTCTATACATTATACATAAAACCGTTGTTTTTTCAAGGAAAATAAAAATCATATATTTTTCATGTAAATTGCGATGGTAAAATTTAACTTTTTTTGAAAAAACAGGTGGCATGGGGGGGACAATATGTTATAATATTGCCATAGTGAGTATATCAAGCGTGGAAATGCATCCTGAATGTGAGATGTGATGTTTACAGGGGGGGATGTCCGAACCATGAGGCGGTATACGGAGAGGAGAAAAGGAGAGAAAGTATGGCAAAATGGGTTTATTTGTTTACGGAGGGCAACGCGGATATGCGTGAACTTTTGGGAGGGAAAGGCGCAAATCTTGCGGAGATGACGAATCTCGGTCTTCCGGTACCTCAGGGCTTTACGATCACGACGGAAGCCTGCACGCAGTATTATGAGGATGGCAGACAGATCAACGATGAAATTATGGGGCAGATCAACGAGCACATTGTCAAGATGGAAGAGATCACCGGCAAAAAGTTCGGCGACAACGAGAATCCGCTTCTCGTGTCGGTTCGTTCCGGTGCGCGGGCTTCCATGCCGGGCATGATGGATACAATTTTGAATCTCGGTCTGAACGAACAGGTAGTGGAAGTTGTGGCGAAAAAGACCGGCAACGAAAGATGGGCTTGGGATTGTTACAGAAGATTTATCCAGATGTATTCCGACGTGGTCATGGAAGTGGGTAAGAAATATTTTGAAGAGCTCATCGACGAGATGAAGAAAGAAAAAGGCGTTACGCAGGATCTGGAACTGACTGCTGAGGATCTGAAGAAACTTGCTTCTCAGTTCAAGGCAGAGTATAAGGAAAAGATCGGCGAGGACTTCCCGTCCGATCCGAAAGCTCAGTTGATGGGAGCGGTGAAGGCTGTGTTCCGTTCTTGGGACAACCCTCGTGCGAACGTATACCGCCGCGACAATGATATCCCGTATTCCTGGGGTACCGCGGTAAACGTGCAGGAAATGGCATTCGGCAACTGGTCCGATGAGTCCGGCACCGGCGTTGCGTTTACGAGAGATCCGGCTACCGGCGAGAAGAAACTGATGGGCGAATTCCTGATGAATGCGCAGGGCGAGGACGTTGTGGCAGGCGTGCGTACGCCCATGCCGATCTCTAAGATGGCGGAGATCATGCCGGAAGTATTTGAGCAGTTCAATAAAGTCTGCGCGACTCTGGAAAATCATTACAGAGATATGCAGGATATGGAATTTACGATTCAGGACAGAAAGCTGTATATGCTGCAGACAAGAAGCGGTAAGAGAACAGCGCAGGCTGCTCTGAAGATTGCCTGCGATCTGGTGGATGAAGGCATGAGAACAGAGAAGGAAGCGGTTGCTATGATCGACCCCCGTAATCTGGACACGCTGCTGCACCCGCAGTTCGATCAGGCGGCATTAAAGGCAAGCGAGCCTGTGGCAAGAGCTCTGGGCGCATCTCCGGGCGCGGCATGCGGTAAGATCGTATTCTCCGCAGAGGACGCGGTGGAATGGGCAGGCAGAGGCGAGAAGGTAGTTTTAGTCCGTCTGGAGACTTCCCCCGAAGATATCACGGGCATGAAAGCGGCTCAGGGCATTCTGACAGTGCGCGGCGGCATGACTTCTCACGCAGCCGTTGTGGCGCGCGGCATGGGAACTTGCTGTGTATCCGGCTGCGGCGATATCGTGATGGATGAGGCAAATAAGAAATTTACGTTGGCAGGCAAGGAATATCATGAGGGAGATTCGATCTCCATCGACGGTTCCACAGGTAATATTTACGACGGCATCATCCCGACTGTCGACGCTACGATCGCAGGCGAGTTTGGCCGTATCATGGAGTGGGCTGACAAGTACAGAAAGCTGAAAGTGAGAACCAATGCAGATACGCCCGCAGATGCGAGAAAAGCCCGCGAACTGGGAGCAGAGGGCATCGGCCTTTGCCGTACCGAGCACATGTTCTTTGAAGAGGACAGAATTGCGGCATTCCGTGAGATGATTTGCGCGGATAAGGTGGAAGAGAGAGAAGCCGCACTGGATAAGATCCTTCCTTATCAGCAGAGCGACTTTGAAAAATTATATGAGGCGCTTGAGGGATGTCCGGTTACGATCCGTTTCTTAGATCCTCCTCTGCATGAGTTCGTGCCGACCGAGGAAGCGGATATCAGGAAGCTGGCGGAAGCACAGGGCAGAAGCGTAGCGGAGATCAAGGCTTTTATCGATTCCCTGCATGAGTTCAACCCGATGATGGGACACAGGGGCTGCCGTCTGGCGGTGACCTACCCGGAGATCGCGAAGATGCAGACCAAAGCAGTGATTCGTGCGGCGATCAATGTGCAGAAAGCTCATCCCGACTGGAATGTGAAGCCTGAGATCATGATTCCGCTGATCTGTGAGATCAAGGAATTAAAGGTTGTAAAGAAAATGGTTGTGGAGACTGCTGATGCTGAGATCGAGAAGGCAGGCGTGAAGCTGGAATATGAAGTGGGTACGATGATCGAGATCCCGAGGGCGGCCCTGACTGCTGACGAGATCGCGAAAGAAGCTGACTTCTTCTGCTTCGGCACCAACGACCTGACACAGATGACATTCGGTTTCTCCCGTGACGATGCAGGTAAGTTCCTGAACTCTTACTACGACAACAAGATTTTTGAGAACGATCCGTTCGCAAAGATCGACAGGGAAGGCGTCGGAAGACTGATGGAGATGACGATCAAGCTCGGCAAGCCGGTTAATCCGAGTCTGCATGTGGGTATCTGCGGCGAGCACGGCGGCGATCCTTCCTCCGTGGAGTTCTGCCATCAGATCGGTTTAGATTATGTTTCCTGCTCACCGTTCAGAGTGCCTATAGCAAGACTCGCGGCGGCGCAGGCGGCAATTTCCAATTGATGCCATATGCACGTAGGCAATGAGCCGTGCGCAGACAGAAGGATAAAGGCGGCGGAGAGCTTGCTCGCCAGAGCGTTTATCCGGATGGATGCATAGGGCGAAGCCCGTGACCGACATGAAGTGAACTGTCGAAGACAGTTTGCGGAATGGAGGGGAGCATGGCATAGCTACACTGTTTGGCGAAAAAGTAATGAATTGGCTTAGGAAAAGCTGAGAGTATAGCTTTAGAGCTTGGAGAGGTTCGCCGGATTGATGGCGAGCCTCTTTCGAATAAATTTTTGATGATATCATAAATAAAATTTTGATTTCCATATTAAAATATTATTCAGGAAATAGCATTTTACAATTTATGTAGGAACTAAGAGAGGACTATATATGAAGATCGAACATAAAAGCAGCTATAGATTTAAATCTGAATATAATGTATTTAAACGATGCGTTGATATTACTGAGATTTTATTAGAAAAAAAGCAGTTAATGTTACTCTTTGGCTGCATAAAAAAGGTGAAATTGAATCTTTATTTAAGCGAAGAACAATTCTGCAAAGAATACCCAGACATAAAATTTCAGGAGTATAAAAATATATTGTTTGAGGAAATAGCTTTTATTATTCAACAAAATATAGTTATGCCTGATTTGGAAGAACCGTCATTAGTAGAGGTTTTGCAGGAAGATGGTGCTGATGAATCAGATATAGGCCGGCTGGTAGAGGAAAAGGCAGAAAAAAGAAATTATGTACAGGAAAAATTATTGTTTGATAATGTTTCGCTTAGATATCTGTTTAAAGAAAAGACAATGGAAAACAAATTAAGAAATATAAAATATGAGATCAATAAATATGTCTTTTCTGATGATGACGAGATGAGGTATGCCGTAGTTGAGTTTGCGGTTGCAGATAAGCTGGGTTTAGAAGGGATTCCGGCTTTTTTCGACAATGAAAAAGGAATAGAAAAAGCCAAGTTTGTGTGTGATAAGCAGGATTTGGATTATATTATTATGAAGTTACAAAAGATCAGGGAGAAATTGTAATGGGACAGATAAAAGCAGACATGTATGGATTTGCTGATTGGAGAAAAGAAGAGTTTTTAAAAAATCTGATGACAAGTGTGCTTCTGCAAAAAGATCAGGTACAGGATCAAAGAATAGACAGATTAGATAGCCAAATAGATGATCTTAACCGCAAATTGGATGTCATCTTTCCGGATTGGAATATAAGCGGATATTCATATAATGATGTGACGTCGAATAAGGATATAATGGATTATGAGACGTTGAGAAAAGATATAGTGAATAGTGGACAAGATAGACTTTTTAATAATATCACTGCTGAAGTCTGCAAGTTAGAAGGTTTGGATGATATCAGGGATCAGATAGCATATTGTGCGTCTGTTTGTAATAATACATTGAACTTACTCAAAAAGTATAATGATGTCAATGATGATAATTATAGCAAAAGATTATTGCATTTATTTTATCAGATCATTAAACGTAATTATTCAAAATCCTTATTTACACAAGAGCAGGTGGCGATCATGTTAGACATGATAGAAGCGGTGAAGTCTCTTTTTGTTGATAAGGATAAATATTGGGAGTTTGATGAGAAGTTATATTCTGTAGGTCTTGATTCTTTTCCTGAGGAGGAATAATCTTTGGATATACTGTTAGATACGACCGTGCAAATTGAACGGATATTTAAACAAAAGAGGAAAAGAGCAATTGAAAAAATTATATCTGATAATAACTGCGGCTCTTCCACTTATGTATTAGGTGAGTTTAAAAATAATATAGTAAAAGACTTTGTTACACTTTATAATATTATGCAAATAGAAAAGGATCTAGCAGGAGTAAGAGATAAGATTAACGATGATGTCTTTAGTGACAGGTCATTTAAAAGGGTTTATTACATATTTAATGATTTATGTAAGATGTATCAAGATGATTATGATTTGATCAAAGAGGAGTTGCGGACTTATCCGGAACGATTAGAAAGACGATTTTCATATGGATTGAAATCTCCGTTACTCAACGAAACTGATTGTCATCGTGCTAAGGCTAGGATTGAATTTGCAGACAGTAAAGCAGATATTCCGGGAGTGAATTGTTCAAAGAAAGATGATTTTTGCGCTTCTTGTGAGTTTTGGGAAAAGTATAAAGAATATATTGTCGGATTAGAAGATGAGAGTGGTTTGCAGGATAAAATGAAAACTGCATTGGTAAAATTAAGAGATGGCCAAGAAACGTTAAAAGGCAGGGTATGTAAAAATCTAGGAGATTGTATTATTTCTCTTGAAGCACTACAGACAACGGATAAAAAAGTTTGTACGACTAATATTGGAGATTTTAAACCTATCTGCGATTATATTGGTGTAAAATTATGCGAATTATAACGTATGATATACTGGAGCTTTCGGCTTTCTGTCCTGTTGATTCATAATTAGCTTATAAGTATTGAAGTCTATTGTTCTTGACGAATGAGCGAAAAACAGGTACGATGATTATCTGGTTTAGTAGGGGAAGATGTAGTATTATAAGAACCTGACGATGTTAAATGAGCATTATCATCTTTTCAGAGGGGGAATCACCGTTAGCCCAAGTTCGGCATAGTGACTGTTATGTAGCCCATGTTGTATTGACTTAAATTAAGAAATACCGATGCTGCACTGAAAGAAAAAGTAATCTCATTTGAGTAGGATATACTAAGTCTTAACTAATTAGAAATAATTAAAGTAAAATTTCAAATAGGTATCAACCGGACTGTTACTATATGGCTGTTTTGGCAGTCCTTTTTCTCATATCTTAAGTTTTCACAATTCATTTCTTTACATTTCAAATTTCACAGATATTTTTATAGTGATTCAGAAAATAATAAGTTGGAAAGCGGAGAAATCAGAGTTAATATGCTTACACGGCGGTTTGCGTTTCCCTTATATTGGACGGATGACGTATAATAAGTTTCGCAAATTAATTTCATAAAAATAGACATGGTCTATAGCCGTTTGGTAGAATTAAGTCACCACAACAAAATTTGCCAAAGGAGGCTGAAGAACGTAAGCGTCAAATAAGAAAGTGTAGAGAAATCTTCGGTATTTTCCTGTAAACTTA
>ERZ777011.1275-NODE-1275-length-27983-cov-15.107240_pt1 | contig 27983 bp, 25 predicted proteins | sample MGYA00374964_ERZ777011 | MGnify/ENA primary metagenome ERZ777011 (study PRJEB29310, sample SAMD00008975) | mouse gut metagenome | study: EMG produced TPA metagenomics assembly of the Metagenome analysis of fecal microbiota from mouse which was promoted... | reverse complement strand
ATAGCTTGTTTAAGTGTGCCATTTATCGGCTGTCCTCTACTTTCTTTCACACTAAAACCTCCTTAGCTTTTTGACAGTCAAAAGTTAAGGAGATAATGTCCCGAAAAAAGGCGCACTATCCCTGTAAAGGCTCTTTTAGAAAATTCCCGATTTTTTCCTGATTCATGTGTTTTCTCCTTTCAAGGAAAAGCTTACTCCAAAACCTGGCCCAAGAACACGACACAAAGCGAGAAATGCTCTGTTTTTTGACCGGACAAAGTATGTCTGTTATGTTTTATCTTACCACAAACGCAATCATTACGCGAATTGTCATCTGTAAATCTGCGCAAAAAAGGAGAATGCCGGATATAGGCATCCTCCTTTTTAAGGATAGGAAAAGTCGGTTTAGTTGATTCCCGTGATTCCGAGATTTCCGTCCACCGACTTAAAAATGATATTCGGTGTGGCATCGCCCATAATGACGCCTGCCATGGTTTCTTCCAAAGCGGAGTCATCTACGCCGGCAATCACGGCGCATCTTTCCTCCGTAAAGACGGTATCTGCATCCAGCGCCAGAAAGGCATCCTTATCTTCAATGACCTCGCCGTTTACTGCCAGAGGATAGCTGCACAGATCTGCCAGCGCCTCGAGATCCTTGTCGGCCATGGCACTCTTTATCTTTTCGGCAAAGGCTTTGACATCCCCGCTTTCGTCCTTTTCTTCCAGATCGCTGTAATTATCGTTCCTTTCCGCCGTTTCTTCTTCTGTCTGCACATCGTTCACAGGCGCACTTTCCGAGGGGGCAGGGGAATCTGCCTTTTGGGCGCCGCAGCCGACACAGGCAAGAACCATTATGGCGGTGATTGTGATCAGTTTCCAGTTTTTCATTATTTTCCTCCCGATCAATTCTTGTTTCGTTTGCTATTACAGTATAGCCCCTCCCCATATTTGACAGCAATCTCACTTTTTTCGCATATAAACCCCTGTTTTTCGCAATTGGCGATCTTGACAGCGCAATTGGTTGCTAAATGGAAGTATCTTCGGTATAATTTGCGATGATGTTTCAATGATACGACCATGTCGGAGGATGCTGTCATATCGATCGGGGCGTTGACTGACGGACGGGGAGTTTGGATATGAAGGTAATCATCTGTGATGACAACTTCATGGATTTGCAAATAATAGAGGAATTACTGGTACGATATAAGTCATTACATACGGACAGGGTGTTTGAACTGGAAAAATATACCGATCCGTCACGATTGTATCAGGAAATCGCGGAAGGAAAAAAGGCGGATCTCTATATCCTGGATATGCTGATGCCAAAATGGACGGGCATTGAACTTGGGACGCTGATTCGTAAATGCGGAGGGGAAAGTATTATCATCTATCTGACTTCATCCGACGATTTTGCATTGGACGCTTATGGGGTCCATGCAATCAGATATCTTCTGAAACCAATCGAGGCGGAGAAATTATTCGAGGCATTGGACTACGGGATGTTTTTGCTGGAGGAAAGAAATGAAACAGAAGCCGTTTATCTGGTCAAGACAGCGGAAGGCTTGGCTAAGACGCCCTATTCTCAGATAGAATACATTGAAAATGCAAACCGAAAACTGGAGGTGCATCTGGTCGGGGGAAGCATATTGAAGAGTATTTTTATCCGCCGATCTTTTGAGAAGGAAATCGAAGAACTGGCGGCGGAAAGGAACTTTTTACAGGTCCATAAGTCGTTTTTGGTGAACCTCGATCATGTAAGGCAGTTAGGAGTGGGCGTTATGATCATGGAATCCGGCAGGCAGATCCCGGTCAGCAAAGCGAAGGCGGCAGCGGTCAAACGGGAATATCTTCTGTTTGTTTCCGGAAAATACAGATAGGAATGGTGGGAATGGCATGAATATGGAAATGGTTTACTTGAAAGACATATCCTATACGCTGAGCCATGTCTTTTTTATGGGATTTATCTATCTGTTTTTGGCACCCCGTTTTTCTAAAAAAGCGACGGTGGCAATCTGTCTGGTGGCATGTTTTGTGATGAACTTGCTGGATCTGTTTAAGTTGAATCTGTTTTTCGATAACAAATTGGTCTACTTTTTTACGACGATCATACAGATTGCCATTGCACAGCTTACGGGGCTTTTTATTGCAAAAAAGAGGGACAGCAGGGTCTTATTCATCGGCCTGAGTGCCTCCAATTATGTGATCGTGGGAAGTATAACGGCATCGATCCTGTATATTTATACGCAAAGCATTTCTTTGGCTCTGGTGGGAAATGTTTTGATGCACCTTGTTATCTTGTGGATACTTTATATTAAAATTGCAAATATTTTTCATTTGTTTTGCGAAAAGGATTTGGGTAAGAAATGGTGGGAGCTTTGTCTGATTCCTGTCTTCTTTTATTGCTGCTTTTCCTGTTTGGCATTTTTTCCTTATACCTTGTATGAGCTGCCTGAAAATATTCCGGTCAGCATTTTTTTAATGAACACAATGCTCGTTTCCTATGTTGTGGTGCTGCGCTATATGCACAGCGAGACGAAACAGGTAGAAGCATATTGGAAAAATGTAATGTTTGAATCTTATATCAAGGGACTGGAAAGCCAAAATTACCTGGTGGAGCAGTCTGAACAGAATCTCAGGATACTGCGGCATGATATCAGGCATTATTCCGCGATGATCGATTCGCTGGCCGGCCAGGGGAATTATGAGGAAATTCGCAAGATAGCGGGGCATATCAGTGACGTGGCGGACGAAAATAGGATTGAGAGGTATTGTGAAAATCTGATCGTCAACACCATTCTTCTGAGAATGGCGGAGCAGGCGAAATCCTTTCAAATCGATCTGCACATGGATGTGCTGATATCGAAAGACATTCCGGTAAGCGAGTATGAGTTTGCCATGGTCCTTGCCAACTTATTGGAAAATGCCGTGTATGCCGTGAAGGACCTGGAACAGGGAAAACGGGATATTTATGCCAAGATCCATTGCACGACAGAGTATTTGTTGATCGATTTGGAAAATGAATGCGAGGGAACGATTTCCTTCGATTCCCTGACAGGACTGCCTAAAAGCGGTCAAGGTGCAGGCCACGGGTTGGGAATGCAGAGTGTACAGGCGTTTTCCGACAAATTGGGCGGCAGTATCGAGTGTTACTGTGAGGATGGCCGCTTCCGATTGATCCTGTTTGTGAGATTTTAGGCTATTAAAAAAGGAAGGCGGGTACATCATGTGCTTCCCGTCTTTGTTCTTCGAATACTTCTTCATTCACTTTATCGTCAGGCCGATTGTTTTCGCTCATTGATGATCCTCCATAAATCGATATTTTATTGATACGGTGTTTTCACGATCATCCTATAAAAGTTGAGAGGAGTCAATATGGCATTGTATACATATTTGCCGTCCTTTTGCATAAATTGATATAAAACAAGTCTGCAGGCACACTATGGCAACAGTTCTATCAAATATTTCCAACATCATTATCCCGGTCATTATTTTTTATATTGTGGCTTATGGCCTTTCGAACCGTTGTAACGTATACGAGGATTTTATCAAGGGTGCCAAGGACGGATTTCACACGGTCATCCAGATCATGCCCACGTTGATTGGACTGATGGTGGCGGTGGGTGTTTTGCGGGCATCGGGATTTCTGGAATTTTTCGGCGGACTTTTCTCAGGTGTGGCAGGGAGGCTGGGATTTTCTGTGGAGCTGGTGCCGCTCATGTTAGTCAAGATGTTTTCCTCCTCAGCAGCAACGGGGCTGGTACTCGATATTTTCAAAAACCATGGTCCGGATTCCCTGATTGGTCTGACCACTTCCATCATGATGAGTTGTACGGAAACGATTTTTTATACGATGAGCGTTTATTTCCTGGCGGCAAAGGTCACGAAGACGCGTTATACCCTGAAAGGTGCGCTGCTTGCCACCGTGGCGGGAATTGCAGCCAGCATCGTGCTGGCGGGGAGGATGCTGTAGGCTGATTCAGCGGGATCCATCTGAACAGGGAGACACACATCATTTACTATAATACATAGCGATACCAAACAGAAGACGGAGCCTTTTGGCTCCGTCTTCCTGTGTGAGAAGGATAGAAATGTTGGGTTCAATCTATGTCAACAGCCGCATATTGCATGCTGTTATGATTAGTCGAAGCCGGTCGGTACCTGTCAGCACCGGCGGCTTCATTAAAATACCGGCATGTAGTCTCACCGCAATTAACTATGTATGAGTATCATGCGGACCGAATATTTCGTTCGGCCTGTCTTGAACTACAATTACATCATACAGATAATTTGTGAATGTCATGTGTCAGAATTAGAAAGAATTACGAAAGAAATTATAAACTAAATTTTATAATTAGTACTTTCGGACGGGAAATGACAGGCAGGAAAGTTTGACATTCAAAATATTTTCTGTTAAACTGTGGCTTATTGAGGAAGCTCGGTCTGGTTGAGATAAGAACAGCGCAGACACAAACTCGTTAATGCGCAAAAAGCAGCGCAGGATGGATGAAATCATGGATATCAACAATACATTGAATGAAGTGCTCGTCAAGCTGTTTCGGGATATAAACAATTTGGAGGAGCGGGCGATTCGCACGGAGGAATATCAGAATGTGACAGCCAACGATATGCACGTCATGGAGGCAATCGGTCCGGAAGGCGCCAAAAACATGACCAGCGTAGCGAGAGAGTTGGAAGTTACTACTGGAACGCTGACCATATCGGTCAATAGCCTTGTAAAGAAGGGCTATGTGGACAGGACGCGCAGCGAGGAAGACAGGCGCGTGGTGCTGATATCCCTTTCCGGCAAGGGGAAAAAAGCGTATCTTCACCATCAGAAATTCCATCAGGAAATGATAGAGGCGGTTTTGGAGGAACTGTCCGGAGAGGAACAGCGGGTGCTGGAGCAGGCGCTGGTAAAGCTTACCGGGTTTTTCCGCCAAAGCGAGGGTGTGGGAAGTACTTCTAAAACGTAGCAGCAGAGACTGCCCCGTTAAGAAGCACTGGATTTCACACAGGAGAATGCCGTAGATGCGGCATTCTCCGCGTGGTGTCATGTGTTAGTTCACAGCCAGTCTCCGCGCCAGTGTACGGTAATCGGCGGGACCGTTTTGCAAGAAAAAGGAATGAAAGCGATATAAAAAATCGGTATTATCATAGGTGGCGCGTAAACTCTCGGTATCGGACCAGAGAACAGCCGCCTGTCTTTTTAGCTCTATAATTTCCAGATAGCCCAGATAATATTTCAGATAATTACAGGGTTCCTCGGCGATATAGGTATAAAGGGAGGTAAGCGCGTCGCCATCGTTTATGCCGAGCCCCCGGCAGAGTGCGCCGACTTCCTCAAGGGAAAGGCCATCGTAATGGATTGCCACATCCAAAAGGGAGTAGAGCCCCAGCCGAAACTGTCTGTCAAGACGGCAGACCTGATAGTAGAGGGCGGCTTCCGGGTGTTCATGCACAGCCAGTGCGGTTGCCCTGTCGTAGGAAGCGAGTTCCACGTACATTGCCCACCCTTCTACATAGCCGCCATAGTAAAGGACGCTGCTTAGGGGAAGGCTGCCTTCCTGCTCCTGAAAGCGCTTGCTGTAGACAGTCTGATAGAGATGGCCGGGATAGCCCTCATGCGCCAGCGTCGTGTAGAGCGAGAGGTCGTCACCGGTATCTTTCGGATTCAGGCAGATCAGGTTTTCGCAGATATTGTCAATGGGAGGCGTCATGTAAAAAGCAGGAGCGCTGTAGGCAGCAAGGCTGTCATCCACATATTTGATGGTGGAATGAATGGGCGCATTGTCCCTGCCCTTGGGTATGGAAGGGTAGCTTGTGCCGATTTCTTTCCGCAAATCGCTTAACACTTCCTCCGGCGTCATTTTCGGCAGCAGATCAGGAGTCTGAAGGATCATCGACTGTAGGCCGGGATTCCTTCTGAGAATGGAAACCAGCGTTTCATAATTGAGTTTCAAATCCTCGGCCAATAGGCGTTTGATCTCCGATATATCACGGTAGGAACCCGTGCGTAGACGAAGCAGGGCCAGGTAGTAGTCCCGTCCGTTTTCCCGGCCGGCCAGTCCGCAAAGTTCACCGCCCTGTCCCTTGAGGAGCGTGAGTGCATCTGCAAGGTGATCGTAAGCGGGAGCGACCAATGTGGTCAATATACGTTTATGTTCTGCTTCGTAGGAGGAAGCTGACTCGGACGTCAGACTGCCCAGATCCACCAGCCGCTGCAGCCGATCGGCAAAGGTGGTTTCCAAAAAATGAGAACCATCCTCCAGGGAATCGACGTCAAGGAGCGCAGTGCACTGCGCAATCATGCGGTCGGCGGTCGTATCGGACATAAACAGCCCTGCGGCAGCCTTTTCCTGTTCGTAGAGAATGAGTCCGTCAAAATAGGCAGGGACCTGCTCAAGAGTGCGCAGATAGTTTTCTACGTCTGCGATATCGTCCAGGCGGTATTCCGCAAAAAGAATGGGAAATTCCGAAGGCGTGCCTGAAGACGGGGAGAGAGGCTCCGAGAAATAGGGATAAGCGGCGACATTTGCCGCAGTGGTCAGGTAGCTTTCCAGCTGCTCATAGAGGCGGCGGTTATTTTCTTGTAGGGCGTTCGGATCTATGTGGGAAAGTTCTTCCCGCGCTCGGGAGATTACATAGATTTCTTCTGCAGCGCTGCCGGCCTGATAAATGGGCAGCGAAAGGGAAGCCTCATCAATGCCGTAGGCAGCAGGGTCGTCTATCGTGTAATGAAGGTGAATGGGATTTGCCTGCACCTCCTCCAGAAAGAAATTTTGCGCAAAGGTGCGAAACCGCGTATCCTGATGGGCTTTACCATACAGATGCAGTGTGAGGATGCTTGCAAGAGCAAGGAGAGCAAGAAAGAGGCTCCATTGTTTCAAGGAAAGGGATCGTTTCAAGAGGACACCCGCAAGAATAGTTTTGTAGTACTATATGCCGAAGAAAGAAAAAGAATGACAGGAGCTCTGACTCTGTCAGAGCTCCCATTAGAAAACGATTCGGTCGCGTCCGCTCTCTTTGCCGAGATAGAGTTTTTCGTCGGCTTCCTTTAAGAGCGTTGTAATGTCACTGTGATAATCATATTCCACCAATCCGTACGTGAGGGTAATGGAAAAAGTTTCTATGCCGCCGTCGAAGACGATCTCCTTGATCTTTTGCCTGAGCGTTTCCAGAGCGATAATGGTTTCATCTCCGTTCAAGCGAGGAAAGATCAACAGAAATTCTTCGCCGCCCCAGCGGGAGATAAAGGTGTCGGGGGGCAGCCTTTTTTGAAACGTCTCTGAAATCTTTTTTAAGACTACGTCGCCGATGTCATGGCCATAGGTGTCATTGACCCGCTTAAAAAAGTCAATATCGCAAAGGCAGATGCTGATCTGGGTATCTGGGGTCTTTAGAAGCTGTTCCAGATACTCCATGGTGCGGCGGCGGTTGTAGAGTCCGGTCAATGTGTCCGTATTTGCCTGTTTCATCAGCTTTCTGTTATATTCGATCAGTTTTCCTTCCATCTCCTGCGTGGTGGTACTGAACAGGTAGGCAATCAGTCCGAGCGACAGGAAGATGAAAAAGGAATTAACAATCTGCATGGCGCCGCTTAGATCCGAGTTCAAACTTACAACAGGATCATTGATCTTACAGTAAAAGTAGAGGATCAGCCGCAGGGCAAACAGGAATAGCGCAAAGAGGAGTTTGGCTGTCTCGTGTTTGTATTTTGAAAAGAAAACAAAAACCAGGAGCACTGTCAAAAAATGCTGTACGCCGATGTCCCAGCCCAGATAATATACGTTTACGACCGTAAAAATCAGAATACAGACGTTCAGGATACAATAGGAAGTAAAGGTGCTGTAACGATAAGACAGTACAAAAACCGTCAAAAACAGCACCAGAGACAGCAGGGCCAGGACCATACGGCCAATATGTCCCGTAAAGGAGATCAAAATGCAGCATACAAACGAATGAATCAGCATGGTGAGTGTGAGAATCCTGACGACAGCAATCAATTTTGCGGATTCATTCTGCTTTCCGGTGTCCCGGCAGATATTTTCATAGATGGTGGAGAAGATAGAATTTTCTTTCATCCGTAGCTCTTTCCTAAAATAGTTTCCTGTAAGCGGTTTCTCTTATGAGGATTTTCAAAATGGTTCAAAAGAGTATATACATATCTATATTACACCTTTGTAGAAATTATTGCAAACATTATAAAGTAGCAGTTTCTTATTTCTGGAAGTTTTGGTAGCTTGGCGCTAAGGAAGATGGTAGAATAAGAAACAGAGGAGAAAGACAGATGCAGACTCAAAAGGCAAAATATTCCATCAAATATAAGCTGATCGTGCTCTCCGTGGTCGTGGCGGTTCCCTTTTTTACCATGGTCATCTACCTGATTTATGCGCTTCACAGCTACAGTGGCGCCTATGATGAAATTGTGAGCAATCTGACCGTGGCGAACAATTATAACCGGGAATTTAAGGAGGAAATGGATGAGAGCCTTTATAAGCTGGTGGTAGGGTCCGCCAGTTTTGAGACGATTGCGGAGGATAAGAGTCTGCGGGACCCTTACGTTTTGATCGCAGAGCTGCGGGATGAGTTTGAAAAGCTTGTGCGTATTACGACCGACGAGGAGAGCAGGAGCTGGCTCCAGATTTTGATGCGCAACCTTGACACACTGGAGGACAGGGTGGATGATATTCGCACGAATCTGGAGACGGAGGAGAGTTATGACACGAATATCGAGATGCTGGACAATAACATTTACATCCTGACAGAGCTCATTCAGGACAATATCCAGTCCTATATTTATTACCAGACACAGAGTATGGAGCATTTGACGGAGCGCTTGAACGACAGGGTGCACGCTTTTACGATTTTCTGCGCGGCGATGCTGATCCTGGTGCTGCTTTTGGTGGTGGCGCTGACGGTGCTCATCGTGTCGGGTATCATCAGACCGATCGGGGAGCTGTCCCGCGTGACGGAGCGCGTCTCCCAGGGAGATTTTTCCGGCCGCGTAAAGGTGTACACGGATGATGAGTTGGAGACACTTGCAGATAGCGTAAACGGCATGACAGAAAGTATTGAACGGTTTGTGCAAAAGATAAAGGAGGATGAGCGTAAGATGCGTCACGCGGATCTGCGGCTTTTGCAGGAGCAGATCAATCCCCACTTCCTCTATAATACGCTGGACACCATCGTGTGGCTGATCGAGGGCGGCGATCCGGACAAAGCGGTGAACATGGTCATGTCTCTGTCGGACTTTTTCAGACTGGTTCTCAGTAAGGGCAGAGAATACATCACCATCCGTGAGGAGGAAATGCACATTCGCAGTTATCTGGAGATTCAGCAGGTGCGTTACCGTGATATCCTGGATTATGAGATCGACTTAGACCCGGCCCTTTATCAGTATAAGATCTTAAAGCTGACCTTGCAGCCGCTGGTGGAAAACTCCCTTTACCACGGCATCAAGTATAAGCGTGCAAAAGGAAGCATCCGCGTGACGGGAAGGCTGTTGGAGGAGCGCATTATTCTCACGGTGACGGACGACGGCGTGGGGATGGAAAAAGAAGAACTGCAAAACCTGATCAACGAGATCAATAAACCCTGTAAAGATACGGGCAAGGGCTTTGGCCTGGCCAATGTCAACGAGCGCATCCGTATGAATTTCGGCACGGAGTACGGCATGACTATCTGGTCCGCGCCGGGAGATGGCACGACTGTGACGGTGACGATCCCTGCGGAGCCATACGAGCAGGAAACTTCTGGGACGGAGGAAGCGGTATGAGAGAGAAGATCAGAAAATATCAAAACCGCATCATCAACAGCATTGCGCTTTTGTTTTTGCCGATGCTCCTGCTGCTGGCCGTGACCGTGGGCGGCAGATTTGAAATTTTTGGAAATATTGCGGAAGAATCGATGCCGCAGGAAAAGGTGGATCAGATCGTGGTGGGTGTGTCCCAGCTGGGAAGTGAATCAGGTTGGCGGACGGCGAACACCGAGTCTGTGCAGAATGCCTTTACCCAGAAGAACGGCTGTTTTTTGATCTACCACAACGCCAGACAGAAGCAGGAAAACCAGCTCAAAGCGATCCGCAGCTTTATCTCTCAGAGAGTGGATTACATTGTGTTTTCGCCCGTGGTGGAGACAGGCTGGGATACCGTGCTGCAGGAGGCCAGAATAGCGGATATCCCTGTAATCCTGATGGACAGGCAGGTGGATGTAGAAGACGACAGCCTCTATGTGACCTGCGTGGGCAGCGATTTTGTGGAGGAAGGGGAGAAGGCGGGACACTGGTTGGAGACAGAACTGGTCAAACGGGGAAGTGCAGGGAAAATCATCAATATCGTGATGCTGCTTGGTACGGAGGGGTCTTCCGCCACGATTGGCAGAACGGCAGGTTTTGCTTCTGTGGCCTCTAAACACAAGAACTGGTATATTATGGAACAGGCGGACGCGGAGTTTACCTCTACCAAGGGCAAGGAGGTTATGCGCGGTTTCCTGCGGCGCTATGACGACATTGATGTGGTAATATCCCAAAATGACGATATGACCTTCGGGGCGATCGAGGCGATTCAGGAGTCGGGCAGGAGTGTGGGCGTAAACGGTGACATTATTATAGTCTCCTTTGATGCGGTGAAAAGTGCTTTGGAGATGGTTGAGGAGGGTGTCATCAACGTGGATATCGAATGTAATCCCAATCAGGGCGAGTACCTTCTGCGGGTCATTGATGATCTGGAAGCCGGCAAAGCGGTGGAGAAGCAGTATTATGTGGAGGAAAATATCTATACGCAGGAGAACGTGACAGAGGAACTCCTGCGGGAGAGAAGTTATTAAACAACACATGTTATTAAAGAGGAGAGCGCGATGTTAAAGGTGTTTCTGGTAGAAGATGAAAGCATTGTCAGGGAGGGGCTGCGGGACAACATTCCCTGGGAGCAGTGGGGGTATCAGTTCGTGGGCGAAGCAGGCGACGGGGAGATGGCGCTGCCGTTGATCCAGCAGACAAAGCCGGACGTACTGCTGACAGATATCAAGATGCCCTTTATGGACGGTCTTTCTCTAAGCCGCCTGGTGCATCAGGAGTTTCCGGACATGAAGATCATCATTATCAGCGGTTATGATGATTTCGAGTATGCCAGAGGCGCCATTCAGGTGGGCGCGGAGCAATATCTATTAAAGCCCATCACCAGAGCAGCGCTGCAAAAGACGTTAGCGGAACTGAAAACGAAGATCGAGACGGAGCGTGAGCAGAAAAGTTATCAGGAGAAATTTCAAAACGAGGTCAGGGAGTACGAGCAGTTTTCCCGCACGGATTTTTTTGTGCGTATTTTTGAAGGCAGGATGCCGGTACAGGATATCTATGAGGAGGCGGCGAAACTTTCTCTGCGGATCAACGCGCCCTGCTATAATCTGTTGATGTTTAATCTGCAGGAACGGCGCGTCGGGGAAAATGTAGGCGTGGAGTCCGAGGAATTTGCCAGAAAGCGGGAGGAACTTTTACATTACTTTATCCGTTATCCGGAAAATTTGGTCTTTCGCTGGAATGTAAATACTTACGGCGTACTGATCCAGAGCAGCGCAGAACATATGCCTGCGCTTTGCGGAAGGAGCTTGGAAAATGTAGAGCGGATCTGTAAACCTGCGGAGGAGAGTCTGCAATGGTACGTGGCCGTGGGGGAGCCGGTGGAGCGTCTAAGTCTGCTTGCGGAGTGTTACAGCAAGGTGAACCATCTGTTTGCCTATCGCTTTCTGATGCCGCAGGAGCATATTTTTACCGGGGAACTTATCGGCAAAAATGCGCCGCAGGAAGCGGGAGGCAGGATAGACGGCATCGATGCGGGCAGGATGGATCCCGAGCTGATCCGCGATTTTTTGCTGCGGGGCGCAAAGGACGAAATCATGGATTTTGTGGAAAATTATCTGTCAGAGATGATGGAAGCCATGCAGACGGTCATGTTCCAGAATTATCTGACGCTGCACATTTATTTTGCGACGCTTTCTTATGCTGAGGATCTCGGCTGCGGGCGCGAAGAATTTTTGCGCCTGATGGGAGAGGCAACGCCGGAGAGTGTGAACAGTGCGGAAAAACTTTCTACATACTTTTGCAGTCTTTTGGAAAAGGCAATGATGCTGCGCGACAGGGAATCGGATGATCAGAGCAAACGCATTTTAAAGAGAGCGCTTTCTTATATAGAAGAAAACTTTTCGCAAGAGACTCTTTCTTTAAACTCCGTTGCCGGAGAAGTGAACGTCAGCCCCAGCTATTTCAGTGCGATTTTCTCTCGGGAGAAGCAGGTGACCTTTGTGGAGTATGTGACGGGAAAACGGATGGAAAAGGCGAAGAAGCTCCTTCGGCAGACGCAGATGCACACAGGGGAGATTGCGCAGGAAGTCGGATACAAAGATCCGCATTATTTCAGCTTTGTATTTAAGAAAACGCAGGGCTGCACCCCCAGAGAGTATCGTGCGGGTGCAAAATCCTGATTGAAACGCAAAAGAGATTCAGTTGGTGCCGCCGGGCGGCGCATCGCTTTCCTTGCGGACCAATTCCCAGGGAAGCTCTTGAGATATGGCGGGGACACCCTTTAAGAGCTGCACCATCGTGTCGGCCACGCGTCGGCCCATCTCGTGCGGACGATGGGTCAAGGTAGTGATGCGTACCCTGCTCAAGTCGCTTAAGTAACTATTGTCAAAGCAGACGATGGAAACATCTCTCGGCACGCGAATCCCTGCATAAGAGAGCTCCTTGACCAGCCAGTAGGCAATCTCATCGTTATAACAGATGGCAGCAGTGCAGCCGGACAACTGTTCTTTGCTATAAGAGGCAAGGAAACGGGTGTCCTGCTTTTTTTGCAGTGCATCCAGGTCGGAGGAGGAAAACCAGCCGACATTCTCATCTTTTAACGTCAGACCCAGGTCGCGCAGGCAGCAGGCGGCGCCCAGATAACGTTCGGGTCCCTGTGCGTCGTCCAGTTTAAACAGCCCGGCGATGCGGGTGTGACCCAGATCCGCCAGATGCCCGGCAAGCAGATAGCCGCCATAGTAGTTGTCGTCCTTGATGCAGATCTCGCCGGAGAGGGTGGAACAGCAGCCATGAAGAAAAAGCAGGCGTGTGCCCATGGATTTCAGCCGCTCGTAGAGATCGAAGTTGGGAGAGGGCAGGGCGCTTTTTGTGCCTTCCACGATCAGCCCGCGGGGCGGGTGATCCAAAAGCGAGAGCAAATGCGTTCTTTCTATATCAATGCGGTTGCCTGTGGGAAGGACGTCGAGCTGATACCCTTTTTCGCTTAAGACGGCGCGGATATCTGCAAGCAGATGAGGATAAATATATTCCTGACTGCTGGCGACCAGGATAGGGATGCGGTTTTCGGAAACGATGGGGGATCGTCCCGTGGCAAAAGAACCGCTTCCCTGCCGACTCTCAATCAGCCCCTGCTGCCGCAGCAGGGTGAGGGCTGCCCGAACAGTTTGGCGGCTGACACCATAATCGGCACACAGCTTTGCCTCTGTGGGAAGTAAGGTGATGCCCTGCTCCAGATTGCGTGCAATCTGATCCGTAAGTTGTTGCGAAAGTGTTTCGTACTTGTTCATCTGAAAAAAATCCCTTTTTTGTTCATGGTTTGTTTACAAATTACACCATATTTATTCATAAAAAAGTGCTTGATAAGAAAAAAAGTGCCATCCTCAACCATTTGTTGGAAAAATTACTGTAAACCAATTAAGGACGAAGAGGAAAGTTTTTCGTTAAATTCTATAAAAGAAGACTAAAATCATAAAAAATTATACCAGAATTTCAAATTTGTACTATCCATAATGATTATATCATAAATTTGTATTGTTGAACCCATCCAAATTGCACAAAATACATAATTTGGGAGTTGCAGTTATATGGTTATTTTGCTAAAGTGTTTTCAGGGACGGAGAACAAAGCATCTTCTTATCCCGAAAATTTATTTCAATTCCCTGTCTCATATGGATGGGGTAATTCAGAAAGGGAGGAAACTAACAATGAAGAAAAGATTAGCAGTATTACTGACTGGCGCTATGGTTATGGCGACTCTGGCAGGCTGCGGCGGCGACACTGCAGAACCTGCAGCAGCACCTGCAGCACCGGAAGCAGAGGCAGAGGCACCTGCGGAGCCCGAAGCAGCACCTGAGGCAGAGGCAGAGCCTGAAGCAGCACCTGAGGCAGAGGCAGAGCCTGAGGCAGAGGCAGAGGCAGAGGCACCCGCAGCAAGCGGCGACCTGATCAAGGTTGGTATCATCAACAACGATCCCAGTGAGTCTGGTTATCGTACCGCGAACGACGCAGATCTGAAGGCAGCTTTCACCGAGGAGAACGGTTACTCCGCACAGTTTGCATACGGCAACCCTGCTGTAGGTAATGCAAACGAGGATCAGGTAAAGGCAGCTCAGCAGTTCATTCAGGACGAAGTTGACTACCTGCTCCTCTCCGCAGCGGATACCGCTGGTTGGGATACCGTTTTACAGGATGCGCAGGCAGCAGGCGTTGAGGTTATCCTGTTTGACCGTACCATCGACGCTGACGAAAGTCTTTACGCAGCATCCATCGTATCTGACATGGAAAAAGAGGGTCAGACCGCAGTAGATTGGCTTGCAAGCCAGAATCTTGAGACCTACAACATCATCCACCTTCAGGGTCAGATGGGTTCCGCGGCTCAGCAGGGTCGTACCAAGGCTCTGGATGAGAAGGTAGCAGCAGAAGCTAACTGGAACATGGTTGAGCAGCAGACCGCTTCCTGGAACGCAGAGAATGCACAGCAGATCGTGCAGTCCGTGATCAGCTCCGGTAAGGAGTTCAACGTAATCTACGCTGAGAACGACGATATGGCTAAGGGCGCAGTTGCAGCTCTGGATGCAGCTAATATTTCTCACGGCGTTGGCAAGGACGTTATCATAATGGGCTTTGACTGCAATAAGTGGGCTCTTGAGGAGCTGCTTGCAGGCAACTGGAACTACGATGGTCAGTGCAATCCTTTCCAGTCTTCTTACATCGATGATGTTATCAAGACCCTCGAGAGCGGCGGCACGCCTGCTGAGAAGGTGATCATCATGGAGGAGAAGGGCTTTGATGCAACCACCATCACACAGGAAGATGTAGAGAATTACGGCATCTAATCTGTACGTTTGAAAAGTCAATAGAAATATGCTATAATGTTTCTAACGAGCGCGGCGCAGCGTAAAGCCTGCCCGCGCTCTTTTTCTAAACATCTTTAGGTGTTAAGAGAAGGTAAATCAATAAATTGGGAGGTGGGTTGGAAGTGGAAGACAACATCGTATTAAAAATGAGAAACATCCACAAGATCTTCCCCGGAGTACGAGCCTTACAGGGTGTGGACTTTACACTGCGCAAGGGCGAGATCCATGCACTTATGGGGGAAAACGGCGCCGGGAAATCGACGCTGATCAAGGTCCTTACCGGTGTTTACGGCAAGGAGGAGGGAGACATCTTTCTGGAAGGTACGGAAGGTCCGGTGGCGATCCACTCGCCGCAGGATGCGCAGAATATGGGCATCAGTACCGTATACCAGGAAATCACGCTCTGCCCGAATCTGACGGTGGCTGAGAATATGTTCATTGGCCGAACCAAGGGTACGGTGCAGAACTGGAAGAAAATGAATGCCGATACGGACAGGATCTTACAGTCTCTGGAAGTTCCGGCGAAGGCGACGCAGCAGCTTGGGACCTGTTCTTTGGCGGTGCAGCAGATGATCGCCATTGCCCGCGCGGTGGATATGGAATGTAAGGTCCTGATCCTGGATGAGCCCACTTCCTCTCTGGATGAGCAGGAAGTTGAGAAACTCTTTAAGCTGATGCGGGATCTGCGTGCCAAAGGCGTAGGCATTATCTTTGTAACACATTTCCTGGAGCAGGTTTATGAGGTCTGCGACAGGATCACCGTTATGAGAGACGGTAAACTGGTTGGAGAATATGAGATCGAGAATCTGCCCCGCGTACAGCTTGTGTCTAAGATGCTGGGTAAAGAGGTGGATGATCTTTCGGATATCAAGAGTGAGGCGAAGGCTTATGAGGCGGATAAGGGCGCAGCTCCCGTGCTGGAGGCGGAAGGCCTTGTCAGCAATGCGGGTATCAAGCCTTTTGACTTCCATATCAATAAGGGTGAAGTGAACGGTTTCACCGGCCTTCTCGGTTCCGGCCGAAGCGAGTGTGTGCGTGCTATTTTCGGTGCCGACAGGGTGACAGGCGGCAAGGTAAAGATGAAGGGCAAGGACGTAAAGATCGCAAAGCCGCTTGACGCGATGAAGAACGGTATCGCTTATTTGCCCGAAGATCGTAAGGTGGACGGTATCGTAGGCGACCTTTCCGTGCGAGACAATATTATTCTGGCGCAGCAGGTACTCAAAGGCTTCTTTAAGCCCTTCTCCAAGGCGGAGGCTAATAAGGTTGCGGATGAATACATAAAACTTTTGAATATTAAGACGGCATCAAAGGATACACCGATCAAGTCGCTTTCCGGCGGTAATCAGCAGAAGGTGATTCTGGCGAGATGGCTGTTTACTCATCCCGAATATCTGATCCTGGATGAGCCGACCAGAGGTATCGACGTTGGTACGAAGGTCGATATCCAGAAGCTTGTCTTAAAGCTGGCGTCCGAGGGCATGAGTGTAACCTTTATCTCCTCGGAGCTTGACGAGATGATCAGGACCTGTTCCCGTCTGATCGTCATGCGAGACCGTAAAGCGGTCGGCGAACTGACAGGCGATGAGCTGAACCAGAGTACGATTATGAATACGATCGCGGGAGGTGACAAATAAATGGCAAACAGTGAAAATGTAAAAACATCGAGCGCGAGTTCTTGGAAGAATTTGCTCAGAAATCAGTGCTTTATTCCGATCGCGGCGCTGCTTTTGCTGGCGGTATTTAACATGATCGTTGATCCTACTTTCTTTAGGATTACGTTCGGCTATAACAGTTCTGGGAATCCGGTGCTATCCGGTGCTATTATTGATATTATCAATAACGGTTCCGAACTGGCGATTCTGGCGATCGGTATGACGTTGGTGACGGCGGCTTCCGGCGGTCAGGATATCAGTGTAGGTGCGGCGATCGCTATCGCGGGCAGCGTGATTCTGCGGGTGCTGTGCGGCGGAAATGCGCGTCCCGAGACCCTGCAGACTCCTATCATTGTGGCGTTTTTGGTGGCTTGCGTAGTTGCGATGCTCTTTGGCGTGTTTAACGGCGTGCTTGTTGCTTACTTTAAGATCCAGCCCATGATCGCGACATTGATCTTGTATACGGCGGGACGTTCCATTGCGGCGTGGATTAATAACAATGAGCTTCCTGTGATCAGCGATCCGAAGTTTGCATATTTCGGCGGATTTATTCCGGGGATACCGATTCCGACGCCGTTCTTTATCGCGGTAGCATGTATGATCGTAATTGGGTTGGCACTGAAATTTACAAACTTAAGACTTTATACGCAGGCGGTTGGCATCAATCAAAGTTCCGCCAGGCTAAACGGCCTCAATCCGGAGCTGATCAAGGTGATGACTTTCGTGATTCTGGGTTTGTGTGTAGCGGTTGCGGGACTGATCAAGGTAAGCCGTGTATCCTCCATCAACTATTCCGTTATCGCGAAGGATATCGAGATGGATGCGATCCTTGCGGTGGCTTTGGGCGGCAACGCGCTTTCCGGCGGTAAGTTCAGCATGGCGGCTTCCATCATTGGCGCTTTTGTGATTCAGTGTCTGACGACCACTCTCTATAAATATGGCGTTCCAGCGACGGCACTCCCCGCTTATAAGGCAGTCGTTGTTATCATGCTGGTCATCGTCAGCGCACCGACTGTGAGAGAATATGTATCCAACGTTATTAAAAAGATGAAACTGAAAGGGGAGGTGGCGTAAGATGGCAAAGACAGATAAGAATACGACGTCTGCTGGTAAGGGCCTTAGCGCAAAATTGATGGGTATGACCGATACCAACCTGCTCCTTACGATTACGGTCATTGTATTTTTCCTGATGTATATATGCGCGGTAGCATTTCTGCGTGGCGGTTTCTTAAAGCCGCAGACCTTTTTCCTGATCTTAAACAGCAATGCGGCGCTCATTATCCTGGCCTGCGGCATGAGCCTTGTGATGATCACCGGCGGGATCGATATTTCCGTGGGCGGCGTGACCGCTCTGGTGAGTATGTGCTGTGCGGTCTATCTGGATTATAAGGGTGGTAACGTCTTTGGCGCGATCCTGATCGCACTGGCGATCGGTTTGGCATTCGGCATCGTTCAGGGCTTAATGGTGGCGTATCTGGATATCCAGCCTTTTATCGTCACGCTGGCGGGTATGTTTTTTGCAAAGGGTATGACGACAGTGGTCAACTCCTCGCCCTTTAACGTGGCGAACGAAGCGTTCGTAGCGCTCAAGGCAACACGTATCAATGTGCCGGGACTTGGCTCTGTCAATAAAAAAGGAATCTATGTACCCGCGTATGTGGAAATCGGCGTAGTGGTTGCGATCCTGATCGTGATCGTGATGTTTATGGTGCTGCGCTGGACCAAGCTGGGCCGTAATTTCTACGCGGTCGGCGGTAACAAACAGAGCGCATTGATGCTTGGTATCAACGTAAAGAGGACGAAATTCCTCTCCCATTTGATTTGCGGCCTTCTGGCAGGAATCGGCGGTTTTGTTTACTTCCTGCATGTGGGCTCCGGCTCCCCCTCCAATGCGGCAGGCGCCGAAATGGACGCGATCGCTTCCTCTATCATCGGCGGCACGATGCTGACAGGCGGTGTCGGTAACGTGGTCGGTACCTTCTTTGGCGTACTTTCCTTGAGTACGATCCAGAATATTGTATCCTCCATTGGATTTGACGAAGCATGGTGGACCGGTATCACAAAGGCGGCTATGCTCTGCCTGTTCCTGTTGGTACAGAGTGTGGTGATGTCTGTGAGAAAGAAAAGAAATTCCGGGAATTGATTTTTGATCAGGCGGATAAACCGGCGGCGGAACGAAAGTTCCGCCGTTTCTTTATACTCCGTTGTTTTGCGGTTGTAATTTTATAGCAAATACGATAAAATAAAAAGAAAACGGAAAAGGAGCCGCTTGCCGTTTTGGAGACACCGTATCAGATCAGAACTGCACACAGAGACGAATGGGAAGACGCCATGGCCCTTGCGTGGCGGACCTTTTTACAGTTTGAAGCAAAGGACTATCCGCCGGAGGGCGTGCGGAATTTTGAACGCTTTGTCTCGGACCAGACGATTTATCGGATGTTTATTATCGGCTCCTATCATTTGTTTGTGGCATATGCGGGCACAAAGCTCGTGGGGATGATCACCCTGCGGGATGCCTCACACATTTCCTTGTTGTTTGTGGATGAAAAATACCACAGAAAGGGAATCGGGAGCGCGCTGGTGCGATATGTCAATGATTTTTTGGTGTCCGGGTCGCGGGCATTGCGTATGACGGTAAATGCCTCCCCTTATGGCGTAGAATTTTATCATAAATTGGGTTTTCGGGATGTGCGTCCGCAGGAGCAGAAGGACGGTATCATCTATACCCCTATGGAGTTTGTGCTTAGGAAGGATTTGAGATAGGAGAACGGTATGGAGTATATTAGGAGCAAAGATATCTATTTATTGATGCGGGATGTGATGAAGCTGATCAATCCTACTCTGATGGAGCATGGCTCAAGGGTGGCATACATAGTCTATAAAATGCTACAGGAGGAGAACAAATACGAGGAGTTTGAGCTGGCGGACATTGTCATGGTGGCGACCATGCACGATATCGGTGCCTATAAAACGGAGAAATCCCGGATTAACGACATGTTGCAGTACGAGACCAGAGACAGCATGGCGCATTCCATTTACGGCTATCTTTTCTTTAAGTATCTCTCGCCCGTGCCGGAGCTTGCAAAGATCATTATGTACCATTGCAGGGATTATGATAAGCTAAAGACGGTCGATTATGATTATAAGGAAGTGGCCGCCTATGTCAATATCGCGGAAAAGATGGACATTTATTCAAATACGATGGGCGCGCAGTTTGATACGCGCATGTTCCAGAAACAGGCGGATACGAAGCTTTCTGCCGCAGGGCTGGAGCGTTTTTACCAGTGTGATGCAAAATACGGTCTCGTTGATAAGATAAAGTCAGGCGACTACAAGCAGGAACTTGACGAAATTGCCGAGTACATGATCTTTAATAATGAACAGAAAAAGCAGTTTTTGGATATGCTCATCTATTGTCTCGGTTTTGTCAGGGAAGAAACCGTGCTGGATACAGTAACCACGATCTGTTTTTGCGAGGAGATCTCGTCAAGATTGTTTTTGCCCGATAATGAGCGGGAGATGATCTACTATGCGGCGCTGCTGCACGATCTGGGGATGATTGCCATTTCAAAAGATGTGCTCATGGCGCCCAGAAAGTTAAAGCCGGAGGAGATCAAGCACGTTCGGACCCATGTGGCAGTCACCGAAGAAAAGCTTAGCAAGAAGATGAATGCGGAAATTGTCAGCATTGCGGCGGCACATCATGAGCGGGGAGACGGAAGCGGCTATCCCAAACGTTTAAAGGATCAACAGATCAGCCTGCAGCAGAGCGTTTTGCAGGTTGCTGATGTTGTCAGCGCCCTTGTGAGTAAAAGGAGTTACAGGGACGCTTATCCCAAGGAGCAAATTCTGCGCTATCTGAATGACGAGGTCTCGAAGAAACGGTTCAAAAGGCAGCCGGCGCAGATCATTATGGACTCTTATGACGAGATCATGGCACGTGTTAAGACGGAAACTGCCAGAATCCTAAAGATGTATCAGACCTTGAATGCACAGTACCAGCAGGTAGCGGCAAAATATAAAATATAGACTTTTACACGTTTTTGTGATATACTGGAAATTGAAATATTGGGAGGAATTTTTTTGGGCAGATTTTTAGATATGGATAGTCCCTTAATGCGCGTCCTAAATCGCGTGGGGGATTTGATGATTTTAAACTTTATAATGATAATCTGCTGCATCCCCGTGATTACGGCGGGAGCGGCTTTTACGGGTCTGCACTATGTTCTCTTGAAGATAGTACGCGACAGGGAAGGCTATCTGGTTCGCGGTTTCTTTAAGTCTTTTGTGCAAAATTTCAGGCAGGCCACGATACAGTGGCTTTTAATGCTATTGGTGATCGCCGTTTATGTGGGCGATATTCTGATTTTTAACTATTCGGGCATGGTGTTCCCGAAACCGGTCATAGTCGCTGTGCTGGCGGTGGCGATTATATTATTGATGGCGGCGATTTATGTATTTCCCTTGCAGGCGCGCTTTGAAAATCCGATTAAGAATACATTGAAGAATGCGTTGATTTTGTCGCTTGTTAATTTGCCGAAAACGATTTTGATGCTGGTGCTTTATGCACTGCCGCTGGTGCTTTGTTACTTTTCCGGCTATGCGTTTCTTTTTGTTATTTTGTTTGGCATTTCGGCGCCCGCCTATGGTGCGGCTTGGCTCTATAGCGGCGTTTTTAAGAAGTTGGAGCCGGAGACAGAGGAAATTGCAGATGATATGAGCTTTTCTCTACAGCTTGATGAGGGGAACGAAGAAGCAGATGGATAATCAGAACAAATCAAGCGTATTACAGTGGTTGATGCCGACGACCGCTATGATGGTGGTCGTTATTATCATGCTCATCAGTTTTACGCACAAAGCGAATAAAGAGGCGGAAAATACGGTCTCGAAGACGCTGGTTTCAAATGTAGAGAGTTATGGCAGCAATTTTTTACATAGCCTTGAAAAGATCGACAGCATCGAATTACCCATTGTTGCGATGCTGGCAAAAGAAGGCACAAAAGATGTGGCGCGGGTGACGGAGCTGCTTCAAATCGCTGCGGAAAGCGCGGGAGTGGATGAGGCGCTTTACTGTGATATAAATGGGCAGGCAATCAATCTGTCCGGCCAGTCGGTCGATTTGTCTCAGACTGCTTATTTTGAGCAGCTTTCGGGAGCAGCTTCTCCTTATATTTATGTAGAAGAAGGAAATTCGATCGTTGTGATGGAGCGGGTCAGCTCCGATGCAGCGCAGGGATATCTGCTGATGTTTTATCCCATGGAACGGTTTTCCAATATGCTGTATAAGTCAGGCTATGATAATGGCAGTTTTCTCGTCCTGGTAAATACGGAAGGAAAGATTCTGGGCATGAGCGGCACCACGAGTCATGAGTATGTGAAAGACGGTAATCTTTTGACTGCGGTGGATAAGGTGGATAAGGCGGCGGCCAGATCCCTTCGTGGTCGTATGAACAATGGTTCCCGCGGCAATGTCTATGTCGAGAAGGGAAAAGAAAAAGATGTCCTTATTTTTGCGCCGCTGGGGACAAATCGCTGGGATATGGTTCTTTTTGTCGGCAATGACTATATGGACAGACAGATACGGTATCTGCGGAAAAATACAAGCAACATGGCGATGTCCCTGTTGATAGCGATTGCAGTATTCTTTATTGTCGTCATGGTAATCAATATTACAGGTAAGTTCCGCAGCAACGCGAAAAAGAAAGAGCTGGAAGATAAGGCGGATACGGATCTGCTGACCGGCCTCAACAACAAACTGGCGACCGAGCGCAAGATCAAAGACTTTATGGCGCATAATCCCGATACCCAGTCCATGCTTTTCATGGTGGATGTGGATAACTTTAAGAAGGTAAACGACACCATGGGGCACGCTTTCGGCGACGAGGTGCTGCGCTCTCTTGGTAAGCAGATCGGCGGCATCTTCCGCGCCAGCGACATCGTAGGGCGCGTGGGCGGTGACGAGTTCATGGTATTTCTGAAGGGAATCGCCACTGAGGAGAATATTCTCAAAGAAGCGGCCAAGATGGAGACATTTTTCAAGAATTTCCAAGCCGGCGAATATGTGAAGTATAAGGCGACCGCCAGCATTGGTGTAGCCATTTATCCGCAGGAGGGTGCGGATTTTGAGACCCTTTACAAAGCGGCGGATCAGGGAGTCTATAAGGCTAAGAAACGTGGCAAGAACCAGCTGGCTTTTTACCGTGAGCGGAACGCTGACGGGGTAGAGCAGGAAAGTACGGCGACAGAAAACGCGGCGGCTGATACAGATGACAGATAAGACCATGAGCAGCCCGCTTCTGGTTGTTGCGATAAGGTGAGAAGAGATATAAAAGGGCAGTTCCCGGATTTTGGGACTGCCCTTATTTTGTACATTAGATCGGTTTGTTTTTTTGTACTTTGTTTGGCTGCCCGATCAGCCCTTCACGCTTCCGAGCGCTACGCCCTGCACGATGTATCTGGACAGGATCAGATAGACGACGATAACAGGGAAGATGGAGAAGGCGATCATCACATATACCTGCCCCATATCAAACTTTAACCAGTCAGCCGCGCGCAGTTGCGCGATCAGGATGGGGAGCGTTTTCTTTTTGTCCTCATGTAAGATCAGCGCCGGTGTGAAGTAATTGTTCCAGTTGCTTACGAAAGTAAAGATAGCCTGTACAGCGATCGCCGGTTTCATAAGCGGCAGAACGATCATGTTAAAGGTATGGAACTCGCCCGAACCGTCTATTCTTGCCGCTTCGATCAGAGAAAGCGGAAGGGAACTTTCCATGTACTGTTTCATATAGAAGAAAGTTACCGGTGCAGCAACAGCAGGAACGATCAGCGGAATAAACGAATCTTCCAGTTTCATGCGCGAAACCAGCTTGATGAAACCAAGTGCCGTTACCTGTGTGGGTATCATCATGATCATCAGGATGAACGGGTAAATAAATTTCTTTAAGGCAAAGTCGTAAGCGTGGATGGCGTAAGCGGTCATGGTGGAGAAGTACACGCACAGTACAGCGCACAGCGCTGAAATCAGCAGGCTGTTGAACAGTCCGTTCCATACGGGGAGCGTGCCGTGTACCAGGTTCGTCCAGTTTTTTATAAGATTGCCGCTCGGAACTGCGGTAAATCCGGACTGTAGTTCTCCGTTTGATCTGGTGGCGTTGATAAACAGCACATAAAACCAGAACAGGCAGAAAAATGAGACGACAACAAGTACGATATAGGCTATCACGCGTCTGGTGTGCAGTCCCAATCCTTTATTTGGTTCATTGTGATCGCTCAGCATAGAATCACCCCTTTCTCTTGTCATTGCCTGTCACCTTAAAGATGATCAGGCTCAAAACAGCAGTTATGATAAACAGCAGTACGGATAAGGCGCCGGCCATTCCGTAGTTCTTGCTGAACAGATGCTTATTTAAGAACATGATTAGCGTCATGGTGGTACGCATGGGATCGCCGGTTCCGTTGGTCAGGATCTGCGGTACATCGAACAACTGCAAACCACCAATCAGGGATGTGATCATAACGTAGATCAGGATTGGCCGCAAGAGCGGCAGCGTGATCTTAAAGAAGACCTGTGTGGAGGTAGCGCCGTCCACTTCCGATGCCTCAAAGAGTGAGGTGTCGATTCCCATCATGCCTGCCATCAGAAGAATCGTCGTATTACCAAACCACATCAGACAGTTCATGGCAGCGATCAAACCTCTGGCGCTTCCGGTATTGGAGAGAAATTTGTATGGCTCTGAGATGAAGCCGATCTGCATCAAAAGGGAATTGATCGGGCCGCCGTCTGAAAACAGTGTAAAGAACAGCATCGAGAATGCGGATGCCATGATCAGATTCGGCAGGTAGATAACGGTCTTGAAAAAGCGCTGCCCTTTTAAGCGCAGGCGGGTATCGGAAAACCATGCGCCGAGAAGCAGAGAGAGGATGATCTGCGGCACGAAACACATGATCCATAAAACCAATGTGTTTTTGGTATAGGTCCAGATATCTCCCTGAGAAAACAAGGTATTATAATTCTTTAGACCTACGAAATTCGGTCCGATTTGTTTTAGCCCCGACATATAATTTTCATAGAAGCTGTTGTAAATCGTTGTAAACATCGGAATCAGCTGAAATATAACATAGACGATGATAAAGGGTAATAAGAATATGTAGCCCCATTTATTATAACGAACGGCTTTTGATTTTTTTTTCATAGATTCGCAACCTTTCTGATAAAAATGGACCTTGTAGGAATGACTCCTACAAGGTCCTGAGTCATCGAGAACCGTTTGTAAGCAAAGTTGCCGTCTGTCAGCCTCTGTCGCTTAGTAGGACAGTTCAGGATATTTCTCTACAACTGCTTTGTAGAACAGATCCAGTGCCTCCTCTTTGGTTGCCGTGCCCTCAAAGTAATTCTTCATAGCGTGCTGGAATTCTTCGTTACAACCCTGATCATAAGAGGAAAGGTTGCTTAAGTCGAGTGAGGATACACCGTTAGCGTACATGCCAAGAGGATTCTGACCGCCAAGGATCTTGCTGGAATAGGAACTATCCTGAGCCATTGCATCCATAACGGTGCTGTTGTTTACGAAATCGTCATCCGCAACAACGATGTCTTTCATGATCGTGTCATCGGTTGTCATCTTTAACATGATATCCTTAACGATGCCTGCATTGTCGGTGCCTGTTGCTGCACAGATCCAGGTGCCGCCCCAGAAGAAGCCCTGAGGACCCTCGGTTGCGCCCCAGCCGCCCTGGTTACCGATACTGCCTTCCGTATCAGCCGCCATGGAGAAGTTTACAAGCCATGCGGGACCAAAGTAAGCGAATACCTTGCCTTCCGGATAGAAGCCTTTGCTCCAGTCATCGCTCCACAGATCATGCGTACCGGTTGCGCCTGCGTCTACAAGTGTCTTGGAGTCATCGACCCACTTCATGATGTTATCATCGATCGTGATCATGTTGTCGTTGACCCATTTTTTAGAAACGTTGTTGGAATATACGCGGTAGCTGTCGTTTACGGAAGACATGATGCTGTAGCCTGCATCCTTAAGCGTAGTTGCTGTCGCATTGAAGGTATCCCAATCCTTTACGTAATTCTGAATCTCGGAAGGTTCATCCGTGCCGAACACTTCCTTTGCCGCTTCACGGTTGTAGAACAAAACGCCGGGGCAACCCTGCCAGGAAAGACCCTTGAGTACGCCGTTGGAGTCGGTTACGACGTCCTTGGTGTACTGGAACTGCTTGGAAAGATCCGCGTCCGTAATACCGAGATCAGCAATGGGCATCGTGTACTCGGAATCTACATACTTGAGCGCATAGTCTGCCTCGATCAGGAACAGGTCGATTTTGTCGTCCGCAGCAGCATCTGCCTGCTTTAACAGCGTTTCGTCCAGGTTGTTCTGGTAAGCGTTGTCGGCGTTAGGGGTGATGTTCCACTTAACGGATACATCGCCGATTGTGCCGGAGGTAGCATCAACTTCCGTATAATCAGGATAGTGATCTGTGATACGGGACTTGAACTCCTCGTTCCAGCAGTAGATGTTGAGTACTTTGCCTTCATCAGCAGCGGGTGCTGTCTCTGCTGCATCATCGGCAGCGGGTTCCTCTGCCGCATCATCGGTAGCAGGTGCTTCTGTCTGCGTGTCGGCCGCAGGCGCTTCTGTTGTGCTGCTATCGGCCTCAGGCGTTGTTGCGTCGTTTCCGCATCCTGCTAAGATTCCGGTAAGCATTGCAGCGGAAAGTAGTGCACTGAGCAATTTTTTCTTCATTTTTTAATTCCTCCCTTTAAATGATTTTTTGCATTTATATATTTTCGGAAGCAAGCTTCCGTAAATGCCTCGCTCTTACGATTATATAATACTTAAACGTTTTCGTGCTTTAATAATATATCAATATTAGTATTATTGCAATAGGAAATCAAGTTTTTTTATGCAATTTTTTGGGATTTGGCAATCTTTCACATATTTGGTCAATTCCATTTTTACGATTTCGACAATAATTTTATTGTTTTCTAATTTCTGAATTTTTTCCTTCTTTTGTTCATTCCCGGTATTATGGAGAAACTGCACAACCTTTCGTTTTAAATCCAAAGTAATTTAGTATATTTCAAATTATTGCGGTAACTTAATCGTTTTCAGTGACGTTTTTTTCTAAATGCCAAAAGGCACTTGCCTCCGTACCTTGTGGCCTCGCCTCGCTATATTGCAGTACCATAAGTGTACTGTTTTGCGACCTTTCTTTTTTGTATAATATTTCAAAAAAAGAAAGGATGTGTTTTTATGACAGTTTATCGAAACAAAGCACGAAACAGTTGGTTCTGCAGTTTTTACTACACTGACTGGACCCGTAAAAGAAAACGAAAAAAGAAGGAGGGATTTCTATCCCGTAAGGAGGCTGGAGACTATGAGACTACCTTTCTCATGCAGCGACAGGGAAGCTGCGACATGATATTTGAAACGCTTGTAAAACTCTATCTGGAAGATTGCAAAAATCACTGCAAGCCCACCTCGTTTTATACCAAAAATCATCTGATCACAACAAAGATCCTACTTTATTTCAAAGAAACGTCCGTAAACGAAATTAAAATTTCCACCGTGAGATCCTGGCAAAACGAAATATTGTCTCAATGCAAAAGAAATGGAACTGCATATTCCGATACTACGTAAATCCATTCATGTTCAGTTTTTCGCCATAATGAATTACGACATGAGATACTACAACTCGCCTTCTAACCACGTTGCCTTATGTGGAAGTATAGGTCACAAAAAAGCCACAGTTATGAACTTCTGGACGGGAATACGTTCCGGGGAACTGCTTGCCCTGTCCGTTGATAACTTTGATTATAAGAAGTGTCTACTGCATATTACTCAGAATTACTGCCGTTTTCAAGGACTGGACTTACTGCTTACTCCAAAAACTGCGGGCAGTATGCGGACCATTTCCCTGCCTGCTTTGCTATGCGACGATATCCAAATCTATATGTCTAGCAGCCCGCCTGCCGCTGCAGCAAAAGGCTGTTTCCCGTGAGCAAATATTACCTGACCAGAGAATTAAAATCAGGTTGTGCAAAGGAGGGCGTAAAAGAAATCCGTCTCCATGATCTGCGGCATTCCCGCAAACTGAACTGAAACGAGTGGTTTTGATCAATTTTGCACTCCCTTCTTATATAATCTCTCGGAATCCTGAGTGATTATATCCAGCACAGTTGGTAATGAACAT
>ERZ777011.1273-NODE-1273-length-27998-cov-40.428193_pt1 | contig 27998 bp, 24 predicted proteins | sample MGYA00374964_ERZ777011 | MGnify/ENA primary metagenome ERZ777011 (study PRJEB29310, sample SAMD00008975) | mouse gut metagenome | study: EMG produced TPA metagenomics assembly of the Metagenome analysis of fecal microbiota from mouse which was promoted... | reverse complement strand
GGTGCCAGTCCTAATTTTGTTTTGCCTCAAAAAGTTTTATCGGACAGCAATAAAATAAAATTCATAACTTTGTAACTATGAACGACCTTACTGTATCAAATGTCGAACGGCAGAATGTGCTTAACAACCGTTATGCCGTGGAAGCCCTTCAGGATAATCTCGGATTTGCTGGGATGCTTTTTGAGGGAGAATACCGTTTCACCAAGAAAATGGTAGCGGATTTCTATGAGGTAGATCTCTCGACAATCAACCGTTACATATCCCAATATGAAGAGGAACTGAAATACAACGGCTACTTTTTATGTAGGGGTAAGTTGCTGAAAGAATTAAAGTTGCAATTTGGTCATGTCATAAATGAGATGACCAAAACCACTCAGCTCGGACTATTCAGCTTCCGTGCTGTTCTAAATATGGGTATGCTTCTTACTGAGAGCGAGAAGGCTAAGCAGGTTCGTGCCTGGATACTTGATATAGTAATATCTACCATTAACAAGAGAGCCGGAGGTGGGACTAAATATATCAATACCCGCGATATGGATTTTCTACCGGCCGCCATAGAGGAAGATAACTATCGCAAGAATTTCACAACCGCAGTAGGCAAATGCGTCCAAGGTCATAAGACATTCAAGTATGCTCAGGTGACCGACCTTATTTATCAGGCAGTTTTTAAGGAGAAGGCAAAGGAATATCGTGCTTTGTTGCGACTTGATAAGGATGATAATGTGCGACGTACGCTTTATGCAGAGGTTCTTCGTTGCATATCTTCTTTTGAGAATGGAATAGGCTTTGCTATTGAAGCGGAGTATAAGGAAAATGGTGGAGAACAACTGTCTCTTGAACGAGTTAAGGAACTGATAACCGAGCAGGAACAATCACCGGCCATGCAACCGTTCACTTATGATGCGCGTTCAAAGATGGCCTCGCGTGACGTAGCGTTTCGCGATGTGTTCCATAACAACATTGCCGGATATCTTCGTGCTGTAACTCCGGAAGAGTTCGACCGTTTCATCGGTGACAAGTCTATAGACTTTGATGAAATTATGGAATTGCCAGAGAATAAGGAAGTTCTCAAACGTCTAAAGCAAGCCGACGATGAAGAGTGAGGAATTGAAATACATCAGCTATGATGAGGCGTTGGTTGTCTATACTAAAACTGTTGCCGCCAGCGGTGGCGGTTTGCAGGGCGTGAAAGACGAAGGCGGCATACGCAAAGTTCTTGACTTTGTGCAGAACGACTTGTACTATCCGACATTCGTTGACAAACTGACCTATCTTGTATTCGGCTTATGTACCGGCCATTATTTTGAGGACTCCAACAAGCGGGTAGCACTGACCATCGGCGTCTGGTTTCTCGTTCATAATGGTTACTACTGGCACGCCTACAACTTCATGCAGTGCATGGAGGCAATAATCTATCATGTCGCCGCCGGTCGCATCAACAAAGACCTACTCCAGCGCATTATCACCTGCTATATGGCAAACGAGGACTATCCCGAAAACCTCAAACTCGAAATAATTCATGCCATTGATAATCAAGGAATCAGTATTAATGAATAAATTGTATCATGAACAGTTTCTGGACATCACCAACAATATAAAAGCATAAATTTCATCCAATAATAATATTTTTTCAGCATCTAACTCTCATATATTAATCAAGTCGGAATTTAGAAAATCTTTAAGCGTTATCAATGCGTTGTAAATAAGCCTTAACACCGATAAGGCTTTTTATAGCATTGTCATCTTTTTCAAGTCTGGCAACGATTTTATTATATGCAGGTTGTCGTCTAAGGTTATTGTTATGTACGATGACTCCTGTAACTGTTGGATTTTTCGTTTTATAAAATGTCTTGTCATGGCTAATTCTAAAACCACTTCTCTTAAGAATAGCCAAGAATTCCGGAACAAGATGCTTAAAATCTCTGGCAGAAGAAAGCGTCATATCGTCAACATAAATTGTAAACTTTATAGCATGTTCCGATGTATGGTATTTAATTATTTGATATTCAATATTTAATATAAATTTAAGTGTACTAAATATGTACTAATGGGGAAGATTGCTACAAGTAAATAGCATGGATTTAAGTTTAATTTGCAGGTGTTAGTTATTTTTAGTTCTATTCTTTTGCCTCGGTTTTCTTCTTTCGGTGGTCGGTATAAAGGATGATATAGGGGTTGGTGAAAAGAAAAACTGATATATGCATTTCTCTTTTGCCCAGCATATATTTATAGGCTTGGTTCGGTTTATATATCTATATATAGAACCAAACCAAACTTATTTTTGCCCAGCCTATTGACTTGCAACACAAAAAGTCGTAACTTTGCAGTTGATTGGGAGAAATCCCGTCATGACATTTTGAAAAAAGAAGCGTTATGCTTGTCTTGTGTTTGGAAACGTAGGACCTTTTCAAATTGAATACAAGGATTAGCATAGTGGTTCTCACGCTATGGCGTGGGCTGCTATAACTACATCTGTATTCAAGGTTTCCTACGACCTCCAAACAAAGACGTGGCGTTGCAGTTCCACGCTTGAACCGAAATAGAGTTTGTATTAATCTGATATATAGCTATTATATATTGTTCTTCAGTAGATTTGATACCGTTAAGTTCCCACAAAATTACGATACTCAAAAATAATCGTTCTTAATATATTAGGGTAAACATAGAGTTTATCACCCCCTAAAGAGTAGATGTCATAAACTTGAGTGGCTAAAATTGATATTTTAGTCACTTTTTTGTGCTTTACACGCAATATATGACTTATAACATCAAATATATTCATAGATAATTTGTACCTTTGCAGTCACATTGGATAGACATACGAATATGGAACGTAAATTACTGAACCGAATCAAAGTCGTTCTCGCAGAGAAAAATAAAAGCAATAAATGGCTCTCGGAACAATTAGATAAAGATCCTGCCATAATCTCCAAATGGGTTACCAATACGACACAGCCCAACGTGGAGACTTTAATTCAAATATCCAAAGTTTTGGGTGTGACCGTGGATGACTTATTGAGGACAGAATAATAAGTTTATGGGAGCAGTCAAATTATATAAATATCTTGATTTTACTGGTGGATTGATGATGCTACATTATAGTAATCTTCAATTTACCAATGCTACGCAGTTGAACGACCCGTTTGATTGCCATCCATCGTTAATTGATTTCTCCAATGTTCCGAAAGAAGCGTGTGGAGGATGGACACCGGAAATAATCGAAGAATTAAGAAGAGATCCATTTCGTAGAACCAGAGAAGAGGTGTGGATATGTAGCCTTTCCAAAATATATGATTCAATCTTGATGTGGAGCTATTATAGCAAACATAAAGGTATCTGTATTGGTTTGGATATGGAGAAAGCCCAAAAGTATCTTTCGAGAATATATGGAAAAATCATGATTGGTTGTTCTGTGGTGGAAGTACAATATAAGGATATTGTAGAGAAGCCTGATTATTTCAGGGATGCAAAAGATTTTTTCCATTATCAGTTGTCCACAAAGGCAAAGGCTTGGGAGCATGAACAAGAGGTAAGGCTGTTTATTTTAGACCCTTGGCCGACATATATGAGTTTATTGCCGGAGCAAAATGATGATAAGGGACCTATTGATTGGAAAGAAGTTCGGGCTTTTCCTGAAATCGGAGGAGAATGTTTTGAGTCTGTCTATTTGGGAATTAATATGAGTACAGATGAGAAATCAAAAATAATAGGCGTTGCACGAAAACTTAATCCTGACATTAAAATTTACCAAATGAGAATTGATGCAAATGCCTTTAAATTGAATACTGAATTGATAAAATAGTAAAATGGCTAAGAAACAGAATAAACTTGTAAAGGAGGAAACCCTTGAAACGATACTTTTCAACTGTCGTAACAGTCTGCGTGGGCGTGCAGCTATGACAGATAAGCGCGACCTGCTGTTGACTCTTGTATTCCTGAAATTCATAGGAGAACGGTTTAAAAAGCAAAAGGAGAAAATCAGGCATGAGATAGTGGAAGTGCAGGGCATTAATGATACGGATTTCATTGAATTGCAACTTTCTCGCCCCAATCAGTATATGCAGGACGGTGTGTTTTTCCTGACAGATGAAACATTTTGGGACAAACTGATTCTCACATCGCCTACCGGCATGGCTATCGCTTTCGATACTGCTATAAAGATTTTGGATGACAATGAACCTAAATTGAAAAATGCCCTTCCGCAGCAAATTTTCACGAAAACGGCCCTTGAACCGGGAGTTTTGAAAAGCGTAGTGGACGAAATAAACAAGATAGACCCGCATAAATTTAATGAGCATGACCTCATAGGACGTGTCTATGAGTATTTTTTGCAGGCTTTTTCCATCAACGCAGACAAAGAGGAAGGAGAATTTTATACGCCACACTCCATCGTAGAGCTTATCGCCTCACTTATTGAACCTTTTGATGGGACAGTCTATGACCCTTGTTGTGGTTCCGGAGGTATGTTTGTTCAAGCTGCAAAGTTCATAGAGGCTCACGGTGGAAACACTAAAGCTGTCAATGTCTATGGGCAGGAATCAGAACCGGCAACCTATCGTCTAGCAAAGATGAACCTGGCTATCCGAGGCATCTCTTACCATTTTGGCGATAGAGCCATCTCCACTTTCTCTGATGACCAGCATAAGGAACTCAAATTTGATTATATCATGGCGAACCCGCCGTTCAATTTGAAAAAATATGCCGAATACGGAGGTTTTGAGACTGATCCCCGATGGCAAGGCTATGGCATCCCTCCTACCAGCAATGCCAACTATGCGTGGATTCTTCATATCCTAAACAAATTGAATGTCAGTCGTGGAATCGCGGGATTCCTGCTTGCCAATGGTGCTTTGGATGACAGCGATACGCAGGAAATACGTAAAAAGCTAATCGAAAGCGACAAAGTGGAGGCTATTATCGTTTTACCGCGAAACATGTTCTACTCTACCGATATATCAGTCACCCTTTGGATCTTGAATAACAACAAGAAAGGCGGTTCATGGCATGGAAGACAACTTCGTGACCGTACAGGTGAAATTCTTTTCATTGACTTGCGGACATGGAACAGTAACATATATGAAAAGAAATACGTCCGTTTGTCGGAGACGGAAATAGACAGAGTGCGTCAAATATACCTTGATTGGCAAACTGAGAATTTTGTCGAGTATGCCGAGCCGGAATTATACTATGCAGCACATCGTGACGAAATTCAAGAAAAGGGATATTCTCTTGTTCCATCCAGATACATTGAATTTATAGACCGTGATACGGAAATAGACTATAAGTCTGCCCTTTCAGAAATGAGTTGTAAATTTGATGAATTGAAGAAAAGATGGGATGCAAACGAAACGGAACTTATAAACGCTTTCAAAGTTTTAGGTTATGGAAAAGAATAAGCTGCAACATGGTATGACAACCGATAAACTGGTTTCTGATATTCAGAGTATTATCGAACAAGGCCGTCAGCAGGCATACGCGGCAGCCAATCAGATAGCGATACTTACTTATTGGCACATAGGGCGGCGAATAGTGGAAGAAGAACAGCATGGAAAAGCTCGTGCGCAGTATGGTACTCGGTTGATTAAAACATTGGCAGAACAGTTGATGCCTAAATACGGTAGCACATTCAGCAAACGCAATCTGGATTACTTTCGCCAATTTTATCTGTGCTTCAATGATTTGGAGATTGTGAACACGCGTGTTCACAATCTGACTTGGTCGCACTTCCGCTCGATTATACAGATTGCAGACCCTAAAGCCAGAGAGTGGTATGTAAAAGAGGCATCGGAGCAGATGTGGAGTGTAAGGACACTCAATCGCAACATTGGTACGCAATACTATGGACGCCGTATGGCTTGTGTAAGGGAAGGATTGGCGTTACCCTCTCCTGATATTGAAGCCAATGATCCATTGGAATATATAAAAAGTCCGGTGGTTGCCGAGTTTTTAGGCTTCCGCAAGGATAGCAAATATGACGAAAGCCAGTTGGAACAAGCCTTAATAGATCACCTGCAACAATTTATCATGGAATTGGGACGTGGTTTTGCATTTGTCGATAGGCAGAAACACATTTCAACGGACACAGGTGATTTTTACATCGATCTTGTGTTCTATAACATCAAACTCAAACGTTACGTGTTGTTTGAATTGAAAACACATCCTCTGACACACGCAGATGTGGGGCAATTGGATATGTATGTTCGGATGTATGATGACCTTGTAAAAGATGAGAATGATAACCCAACAATAGGCATACTGCTCTGCACCGAGACCGATAAAGTCTTGGCTAAATACTCCGTACTTAACGGTAGCGAGCAACTTTTTGCAGCCAAATATATGGCTTATATGCCGACGGAGGAAGAGTTGAGCCGAGAGATAGAACAACAAAAACGTTTCTTTCTGGAACAACACGGAATGGAGGAGTGATATGGGAGCGAGTAATGTAAAATGGGTTCGGCTGGGAGATTATATCGAACAGTGCGATGAGAGAAACTCTGCAAGTGTCAACTATCCTGTAATCGGTATAAATCGAGACAAAACATTTATGCCTACTGTTGCAAATTTGGATGGAGTAGATATAGCCAAGTATAAAATTGTCACAAAAGGAATGTTCGTATTTAGTGGGATGCAGACTGGGAGAGACATTTGTATTCGAATCGGATTATACGACAATGAACAACCAGCTTTAGTCTCTCCTGCATATACAACATTTGTCATCAACGATGATAAAAAAGTTTTGCCAGAATACTTTTTCATGTATTTTAATAGAGCCGAGAGTGATCGTTATGGTTGGTTCATTAGCGATTCCAGTGTTCGAGCCAACTTGGATTGGCCGCGTTTCCTTGATATTGAATTTCCACTACCATCTCCAGACGAGCAACAGAAAGTTGTGAATGCGTGGAAAGCATTTCGGGAAATCAAAGAACAAAACGAGGCTAAGGCAGCCCCACTTATGCAGGTGTGTCAAAGTTATATCCAAGAATTGAAGCACACATATCCATTGCAGGAAATCGGACCGTACATTGAAGAATGTAATGAACGTAATTTAGAAGGTAAATTTGCAGAACAAGATGTTCGTGGAATAGCGACATCAAAAGGTTTAATTGAAACAAAAGCGAATTTGGATGGAGTCTCGTTAAATTCGTATAAATTGGTAAAGCCTAAAGAAATCGCTTTTGTACCTGACACCTCTCGTCGTGGAGATAAAATGAGTTTAGGATTAAACGATTCAGATAAAACTTATATTGTTTCATCTATTTCGGCTGTATTCAACGTGGATAAAGAAAATATTTTACCAAATTTTCTTTACCTATGGTTCTGTCGATCGGAATTCGATCGTTATGCCCGTTTTAACTCATGGGGAAGTGCGCGTGAAGCATTCTCCTTTGCAGATATGAAACGTTGCAAAATACCTCTTCCTCCCATTGACGTCCAACGTGCAATCGTCAATATATACAAATGTGCAAACGAAGCAAAGCAAATAGCCGAGGAAGCAGACCGGCTTTCACGCGAAATTTGTCCGGCATTGCTTCAACATGTCATACATTCTTAAACAGCAACGATTATGGCAAACAAAGGGAAATATTATGAAAGTCAATTCGAGAAAGCAACCATCGAACTCCTCTGCGAAGCACATTGGCAATATGCATTTGGTGATGATATTCACAGGAAATATACTGATCCGTTTATCGAAGAGGACTTAAGGAATTTTCTTGCCGCTCAATACAAGGATAAGAATTTGACCACCTCCGAGATGGACAGCATTGTCGCCAATCTGCGTAATACTGGCGGACAGAATGACTATTATGCTCTCCGGAATGCTTTTTTACTCTATCGTGACGGTTATGATTTTGCATATAGCGATGGTCGGTATAATCCGTTTCGTCTGGAATATATCGACTTCGAGCATCCAGACCATAATGTTTTCCGTTGTGTCAATCAGTTTGTTATGGAACAGGGACGTGAAAATCGCCGTCCCGACATATTGCTTTTCATAAACGGCATACCCGTCTGCATCATCGAATTGAAAAATCCAACCAAGCAAAACGCTACCATACGCGATGCGCATACACAGATTTGCATGCGCTATATGCGGGATATTCCGGCATTGCTGAAATATTGCGCATTGGCAGTAATAAGTGACGGAGCAAAGAATGCTTTGGGTACGACATACACGCCATTTGAATTTTTCTACGAATGGAAAAAGATTGAGAATGAGGACACAGCAGGAAAAGGACTTGACACACTTCGTACCCTTATTCGAGGAGCACTTTCTCCGGAACGCATATTGGAGATATTACGGGATTATGTCTATTTTCCCGATCCTACAAAAGAAGACGACACGACTGAAATCGTATGCCGTTATCCGCAGTTCTTTGCTACACGCAAACTGCGGAATCATATCCTGAATCATTTGCGTTCTGTCGGAGGTGATGGTAAGGGCGGTACATATTTCGGAGCCACAGGGTGTGGAAAAACATATACCATGCTGTTCCTTGCCCGCCAACTGGCTTTGCGATGTAGGAAGCAATTAGGTAGCCCGACTATTCTTATCATAGTAGACAGGGAGGATTTGGAAACACAGACCGGGAAACTATTCTGTCGCTCGAAACAATATCTTGAAGACGAAGCTGTAAAAGTCTTTGAAACAAGAAAGGAACTTGCAGAAGAGATGAGTATACGCAATACTGGCGGGGTCTATATTACCACAATTCAGAAATTCGCAGAAACTACAGGATTGCTTACAGAACGCTCTAATGTCATTTGCCTAAGTGATGAAGCGCATCGCTCCCAAAACAATATAGGTTCTAAACTGTCCATCCAAACCGAAGGAGATGCCGACAAGATAGGAGCGAAAATCACATACGGCTTTGCCAAATATCTGCGGGATGCATTGCCTAACGCCACATATGTAGGTTTTACGGGAACACCCATTGACGAAACCGTACATGTATTTGGGAAGGTTGTAGATCAATATACGATGAAGGAGTCGGAGGATGACGGCATCACTGTCCCAATCAAATATGATCCCCGATTGGCTCGTGTATTTCTCAATAAAGAACAGGCAGAGAAAGTAGAAGAATATTATCGCCTATGTGCGGACGAAGGGGCAACGCCGGAGGATATTGCCAAGAGCAAAGCCGCCATGTCGAGTATGGAGGTGATCATCGGTGATGAAGATGTCCTTCATCGTGTTGCCAAAGACATTATCGAAGACTATAAACGAAGAACAGAGACCACAGACCGTTTGCAAAAGGCTATGATTACTTGTGCAGACCGCAAAATAGCATTTAGATTGTATAAAATCATGCGGGAGAAGCAGCCCGACTGGTTCGAGAAGAAGAAAGCATTGAACGAACTTGTATTGACCGCAGACGAAAAGAACAAGCTGCATGACATTGCATTTGTCAATATGGTCATGACTCGCGACAAGGATGATGAAAAGGAACTTTACAATCTGCTTGGCGACAAGGAATATCGTAAATTCCTTGATGCAGAGTTCAAATCGGAAAAATCGAATTTCCATATCTCCATCAATGTAGATATGTGGATTACGGGATTCGATGTGCCATGCCTGACAATGCTTTACAACGATAAACCGTTATCGAAACATACGCTCATTCAGACCATTTCGCGTGTAAACCGTAAATTCGGCACAAAAGAGTGCGGCTTTATCATCGACTACATTGGTATTCGCGAAGAGATGAAAAAAGCCATGAAAAAATATGGTGGTGAAGTCGGACCTCAGGAAGATTTGGAGGTTGCACATGAAGTATTGCAGAACGAACTGCAACTTTTGCAAGAGCGATTGTCCGGATTGGTATTTGACCGTTTTTTCGGAAACAATGACCTTGCCCGACTTCAGTTTATTCAGGAAGCGGCAGAATATATCCTTGCCAACAGTGTTGAACGGAAAGGAGAGGTTTCCTTCCTCAAACTTTTCAAAGAACATGTCAAACGCCTGCGTTCTGCTTATAATATCTGTAACTCGGCCGGTATTCTGACAGAAGAAGAGGTAACGTGGAGTCAATGCTTTATGGGTATCTGCTCATACGTGAACAAAATGACTACCACGGAGCATGATACGGAGAACATGAACAGGCACGTGGAACAGATGGTTCAGGAAGCTATCCTCGCCAGTGGTGTGGAGAGAGTTATGAACGAAGGTGTTGAAGAAAACATTTTCAGCGACTCGTTCACCAAAGAGGTGGAAGAAATAAAGATGCCGTTCACCAAATTTCAGATTCTCTGCAAACTCGTAGCCAAGGCCATTAGAGCATACAGCCGGACGAACATGATACAGGCTGAGCATTTCCAGAAGATGCTCGAGGAAACGATTAACGCATATAATACCCGTGATAAGCTGACATTCACCAATGAAGTGACACAAAACGTAGTGAATGATGTATGTGATATCGTTTCATACAAAATTAACGGACTGTCAAACAAGCTGATGAATATCCTGAAAGAACTTAAATCTGACAGCGAGAAATTCAGGGTTTTAGGTATCACTTTCGAAGAGAAAGCTTTCTTTGATGTCCTTGTCGAAGTTAGGGATAAACACGGTTTTGAGTATGCGGATGATTGTTGTATTGAATTGGCAAAAAAAATCAAGACATTGATAGATGATACCGCTATTTATGCCGATTGGCTAAATAACGACAACCTGAAAAGCAAACTCGCCAGCCAACTTACCTATCTTCTCTATAAAGAGGGTTATCCTCCTCAATGGGATGAAGAGGTATTCCAAAAAGTATTGGAGCAGGTAGAGAATTATAAGAAACATGAATAACATAAATGGAGGTTGTTAAATATGAATATCAAGGAACTAACATATTATATCCAATCTGCAAATATCAATTTCTTAATTGGTTCTGGTGCATCACGCCCATATCTCGCCACCTTAGGCTCAATAGAGAAATTACTCACTCGACTAAATGATGATATGACTTCTCATTTTGAGCCTAAATATAAAATAGCAGAAGCTTCTATATACAAGGCATTTTACGATTCAGTTATCGCGCCAAATAGATTATATCATAAATCTGGAACAGATTATTCAGAAACGAAGAAAAATTATCAAAACTATCTAATTACATGGAATAGCCTATTAAACAAAAGGCATTCGCGTATTCTCAAAAAACAGTTGAATATATTTACGACAAATATCGACTTAATGATTGAAGATGCTGCTAATGGGATGGGAATAGAGTTAAATGATGGCTTTAGAGGAAGTATCAATCCAATCTATGATGAAGCTAACTTTATGAAATCCATTATGCAGACGAGTATACATTTTCAGCACACTTCTGAAATTCCGGTATTTAATCTGCTCAAAATACACGGTTCTATCAATTGGAGTGGACATAATAATCACATTGTACATGAACGTTTTTGGAGCTATTATGTAGATGAGGAAATTAAAAAAATTGGGGATGATAGATTTGTAAATCTGTTTAATATTGGTTCTGATGGAAGAAAAACAGAAAAAACATATGAGCAAATTATAGAAGATGCAGAGGAACTTGAGTTATTGTACGAAGCTTCTGAGTATGATGCTTTCATTACTGCATACAAGAAATTTATCATAGTTAATCCGACAAAAAGAAAATTTGCAGAAACGGTACTTGATTATCATTTCTATGAATTAATGCGCTTGTATTCCAATGCGTTGGAAAAAGAGAATTCAGTCCTTTTTGTTGTAGGCTTTTCATTTGCCGATGAACATATTGCTACACTTACAAGACGTTCGGCAGAAAATAATCCAACTTTAAAAGTGATTATTTTTACGTATTGTGATGAAGAAGAGGAGTCGTTTAAAAAGAATATAGGTATTGATTCTACTTGTGTCAATAACAATATTCTTATTATTACGCCAACGAAAATAAAAGAATTAAACGTGGATGAAGAATATAAAAACGCGGTCAGTGATATTGAGCATTTAGATATGAACGCTGTTAATAAGATTTTCGAATATATCAATAAAACAATCCACGCAAGTTATGAATAACAAGCATATAGGGATACATAACTCAGTATTTAGAGTTGGAATAGTATATTCTGTAAATGGGCGTGAGGTCAAGATTCGTGTAGATCATAATAAAAATTCTTCCCATCTGATTTACAAAGGGGCATTGATAAAAAATGTTTCTGTAGGAAGCTATGTGAAAATTCTTAAAGGATACACTCCGATTATTGGAAAAGTAGAATCAGAATATATAGATGAAAGAAAACAAGAAGATAAAGTATTGATCTCAGCGGAAGAAACCATTAATAGGACGTTAATTGTCAAATTAATTGGTTTTATCGACAATCAGACTTTCCGTCGTGGAGTTAATGAATTGCCATTAATTGACAACGAGTGTCATCTTTTAACAACTGAAGAATTTGATCTTATTCATACATTCGCTGGCTCCGGCAAAGGAACTATTGAGGTAGGCCATCTCGCAAATGATTCACTTGTCACCGTAAAGCTTGGTATTGGAAAACTTTTTTCTAGTCATATCGGAATATTTGGCAATACAGGATCAGGCAAATCATATACATTAGCTAAAATTTATAGACAGCTTTTTACCCATTATTCTGGTAATGGTGCATTTAGGGAGAATGCTCAATTTTTATTTTTTGATTTTAACGGAGAGTATTCTTCTCATAATAGTATTATTCCTGATTCCGATAAAAAAGTATATAAATTGAGCACAAGAAAAACTAATGGAGATAAAATTCCATTAGCTGATGATGACTTCTTAGATATTAACCTATTGAGTATATTTTCTAATGCGACAGAAAAGACACAACGACCTTTCATTGCAAGAAGTATCGACTTATATAAGAAGATTGATAAGGATGAGAATAAGTTTAGGAATTTTCTGAAAAAACAAATCAAGGATATATTGACAATGTCTGATAAGGTCAAGAGTGAATTGCTCCTTGATTATGTGGGAGAGATACTTCCTCCTAAATACGATGTTCATGGGTTGGATATCGGATTAAAATCCGATATTCATTATCACAACAAAAGTTGTTGTTATTATTCCGATTCAAATGGTGTTTTTATTAACTTCCAAGAACAACCGGATCAAATAGAAAATCTTATCATTTACATACAAGTAGATCAATTTAATTTCACCGATAGTTTTATCCATAATTTCATATGCATAATGTATATGCGAATGATATACGATGTGTTAGCGAACAGGGCTCTAAATGAACACATAGCTCCTGCAATTCATAAACTTCGTCAATCAGAATCAGACATCTCTCGTATATTTAATTCTTCAAAAGATATTGGTGATTTTTGGGGCGAGTCTAATGTTGTAGTTATTGATTTAAGTGATGTAAATACTGATACAAAGAAGCGTCTTCCATTATTGCTAACCAACAAATTATACAACGAGCATAAAAAAGCAGGGAAAGCTCAAAAATATTTGAATTTGATAGTAGATGAAGCACATAATATATTGTCTTATCAATCAACACGTGAAAGTGAAGAATGGAAAGATTATCGACTAGAAGTTTTTGAAGAAATTATTAAAGAAGGTCGAAAATTCGGAGTATTCATGACTATTGCTAGTCAGCGACCATCGGATATTTCCTCTACAATAATATCACAATTACATAATTATTTCATTCATCGACTTGTTAATGAAAAGGACATACAACAAGTAAACAACACAATTTCATATTTAGATAAGGTTTCGGTTGAATCATTGCCGATTTTATCAACAGGGGTTTGTGTAATTGCAGGTCAACTTGCTGAAATGCCACTTGTTGTACAAATAGGTAAGATAGAAGCTGGATTTCGTCCAGAAAACGAAACAATTGATATAGAGAACATATGGCAAGTTAAAGGAAGTGTATCAAAATAGAATAGTTTGATACACTTCCTTTGCCGAACCGAACTGTTATTTACTTCGTCTTGACCTGTTTTTTTTGTTCTCCCCACGGCAACTCAGGAGATGACCCGCCTCCGCCAGTTCCGACATGTACTTGAGCTGGGCCACCTATAGCAAGTTCAAAGGCTACTCCAAGCAGATTGGCTTGTATTTCATTGACCTGCTCTTGCGGCTCGAAGATGGTATTGACAAATTCTTCGTCCGTAATCTGACGGTTAAAATGGGCTTGAGCCACATTATAATCTATCTGGAACTTGGTGTCCTCGAAAACCTCATTACCTACCCGTGTCCAGATATGGAGCGACGGATTACGGTAGTTAGGTACATTGATACGGACAAGTTCCGCCCCCGATGACAGACGGTAACGCTGAGGGTTGGCCTTGCGGTCAAGTTGGTCGATGCGTTGCTTCTGCCTGTCTATAACAGAATCCTTTTCTTTTGACTGTCGCTCGGCTACCTCCGCTCGGCTGATTGCCTTGTCTATCTCTTTCTGATAACCGTTCCGAAGTCGCTCCATTTCCGATTTGTGCCGTTCCTGAAGTTGTGCTTTCTCTGCTTTGAGTGTCCGGATTCGATCTTTCAGTTTGGCTATCAGTTCATCCTTTTCGGCAAGTTCCTTCTTCGCTTTGGCCAAATCACCTTTGCCGAACCATGAGAGGATAGTGCTCTTGCCCTCCTGCGCTTTTTCAATGTCAACCTGTAGTTTGGTAATGTCTTCCTCGTATCGGCTTATCTGTTGCTTGTAGTATTCCGAATTTGCCTGATGTCTGGCAGTGGATCCGACAATGCCACGATGCAACCCGAACGATTTCATGGCTGCGGCATAGCTGTTCTGGTATTCGTGCAGCTTGCTCCGCCGCATCACGTCATCGGCAGAAAGCCTCGGTCCGGATTTAGTCTCGTACTTTTTCTCGCCTTCGCGTTTCTTTCTAAGGCGTTCGGTGGTGACAATGGGTACGACAGTAGCGTGCAGGTGCGGAGTCTTCTCGTCCATGTGCAATACACATGAAACAAGATTTTCACTGCCGAAGGTCTCCCGGAGCCATTTCAGGTTGGCATCTATCCAATTTCCCAGTTTCCCTTCTTGGGCAATCTTCATCATCTGTTCATGTGTTCCGGTCAGAATAATGCGGATGGCTTTTGTCTGGTTCTTGGCCAATTTGCGGTGCAGCCCGGCATTATTGATACGATACTGTATGGCATCCGTCCTGTTCTTTACTCCGGCAGGAAATGCAATAAGTTCCCGATTAAGCTGTGTCCTGTTCGCATCAGCATTGACGGGAATGTATTTCTTCCCGTTTGCATCCTTTCTTTCTATATGACATGACATTCCGCTGTCATTACCGCTGCCACGTTGCAGGTGGCAAACCGCATATTGTGTATTACTCATATTTTCTGCGTTTTTGCGATTATTATTTCTGTGTTATGGTTCGTAAAATCCCGTCAATGTGCCACAGGCAGACATGGGTGCCGGGAGGGTATCTCTCCGCTTATGGGCTTTTTGACTGCCACTCGTAGAGTGATTGCAGGGAAAATGCCCTAATAAGCTACGGGATTTTACAAACCCTTTTTCAAGGACAGCGAGCTGTCCAATCCATCCAATTATCATATCTGTTCTGCATCCACCAATTTCAACCCAAGTTCGTCAATCAGGGTTTGCAAGACGGGGTTGCGGTCAATCATCCGTTGGAGTATCATCTGCGGAGTGTCTTCCATCAGAAGGAAGTCTGCAATGTCCAACCCTTGATCGCGTTGTTCGGCAGTTGCCATATCTTCCAGTACCGTGCTGACCGATACGGATTGGCAGACTTTGGCAAGTATTGAAACTTTTTGCCGCCACTGCTCCGTTGCACCAAGGTCTGGCATTAGTACCACATCCCGATGCGCCAGTACACGAACAGCCCTTTCGTTGAAACAGCCGTTCTTTCCTCCGGTCGCCAGCCATAAGCCGTCAGGCATGAAGTGGGCTGCAATGAGTGCTGTCTTCTCGCTTTCCACAATGAACACGGTCTTGTCGGGATAGCGGACAAGAAGGTGCTCGCCAAAGAAACACTGACACAAGTTGAAGTCGGGCAAACGCAGCTCGGTATGCACCCAGCATATATGCGGATGTGGAACTTTCTGCCGATGCCCAGTCTTCGCATCATATCCCATAATCTTACCTGCGTGTACCTGTCCGTTGGAATCCATCTGCCAGAATACTGCTGAACCGTTCCATTTCCTGGAAGTCCCGATCCGGTAAAGTTTGAAGAGCCTTTCGGTATTGCTTCTGCCAATCGTGTCGGACAGGAATGTGTACAACGGGTTGATGTCATAGTGTGACAGTGAACGCTGCATGACAGCCGAATCTATAAAAGACGGAGGACTGACTGGCTTCTTTGGAGTTACGGCTTGCGGTTTCCACTCCTGCCTGAATGAATCCAATTCATCGGGATGTTCCCGAAAGAAATCCTTTGGTGTGTAGTGATAGCCACAACTGTTTTCGTGGTCGCATTTGCCGACATGTGGAGGAAAGGTTATCTCTCCCGACTCATCGATATAACGAGTAAAACAAGCCTTGCGCTTGCATTCGGGACACGCTACCTTGCTGCCCCGATGATATTTTTCAAGATGAAATCTGTAGTTGTCCATGATAATTTCTGAAATGGATTTGCATTAATTTCAGTTTTCAGTCCTTTCAGTTTTGCAGGAATTGGCAATTTGCGCCTTAACGAAACTGAAAAACTGAACATTCTGAAAGCTGCAAACAGGGGTTATACATTGCAGTTTCTATTCTCGGTTGTGAATGATACCTTTTCATAGACTCCCTGCCTGACCTTGTGGACAAGCCTGTTTCTGGCAAGATTCCTAAGATAGTTCATCACCGTGCGCTCCGTTACCATAAGTTGTCTTCCGGCATCAAGGGCTTCGGCTGTGGTAAACGTATCTTTCAGCAGGGCGAGCAATTCCAGCGACGGCTCGTCACAGGTATCGTTTGCCACATATTCGCGTATGCGCCTGTAAGAAGCTTCGAAATAGTCATTCAGTCGGATAGCACCTTCGATGGCGGTCGTTGTCACGAATTGCAGATGGCTCTCGCCGCATGCATAAAACAGGACTTGGAGAACCAGTGCCAGACGCGCCACCTGTACCGGACTTTTCATGGGACGCGATTCCACAAGGGCTTCATCCCTGATGGCATTGATGCGTTCGATCGTATTGTTGTGCCAGTTGAAGAAAACCCTTTTCGCTTCCGCTTCCATGCCTATCAGATGAGGGATGTTACCCTCGGCATCCCCGTCATTGTCATAGTCAAGGGCGAACACCTTTTCCATGATTGTCTCCCATGTCTTCCATGCAGATGCCGGATTGTTACCGGTATCCTCCTCTTCGCTTTCCGTCCACCGTGGCACCAGATACGACTTGGGCATCACGAACAGGATGCGGTCAAGCAGCCCGTTATCCTCGTATCCCTTTTTGAGCAGCTCGTGCACACGCCTGGTCTGTGTCGTGCCGACCATGTTGATGCACGGATTCTCAATGTGTATGGGAATGGGATTGCTGACACGGGTCACATCTATGGCACTGTTGCTCCATGCGGACAGAAGCTGCTCTATCAACTGCCCGTTGTTGTAACGGTTGGCGGAATTGAACATGCCCATAATCTCGTCCGCAAGTATGGTTATGCCACGGGGACAGTTGTAATGGGCGAGCATCAGGGCTTCCGGCGTGAAATCGGACACGATGGTTCTTCTCAATACAGGTCTGTCCGTACCGTTGTTGCCCTTGCTCTCTTTCATTGTATTCTGATAGGCGGCCATTTCAGCCTTGAATTTCTCCAGTGCCCGGCAATCCCTTTTGCGTAGCGGACGGAATACGGCTTCAAGCGGCGGTGTCTTGCCGAGTCCCGGCCGCCCCACCATGATGATATAAAGGGCGGCATTGGTTGTCCAATGTCCTTTTACACGGATATTGTAAGTGTTACCCAACGCGGAAGCAGCAGCCGACAGCATGGCTGTGGCAAGATACTCCACCTTGAAGTTCTCATGTCGCACCATGCCAAGGATGACGGACTGTACTTTGGCAGGGAAAGCGTCGATCGGGAAATCCGATTCTGCAATGCCCTGCGCCTGTGCCATCACCCTGTTGCATATATCCTGTTGTCTGATACCCATAATCACTTCTCCTTTCGTTTGCAATAGGATGTCACACTTTCCGACTTGCCTCCGGTCTGTACCCTGCGGATGTCGGACTTGGCATACATGTTCTTGTTACCGACCTTGACGGGGACAAGGTAGCCACGCTTCGCCCACAGGTTGAGCGTGCCTTCGCATACGTTCAGCAGCTCGCGGACTTGCTTTGTGTTGAGATAGGTCTCTTCCGCTTCACGCAGCATGGCTGCTCTTTGTTCTTCCTGTTGCGCCATGATGGTGCGCTGCACGATGGATTCCGCAAACATCTTGAGATCTGTGGGAGTGACTTCCAACTTTACGTTCGCTCCCTGTTCGACTAGACTTTCTATGGTAATCATAAATATCAATTTTGAAGTTTGTGATGACCATCTTCAAAAGTTCCCTGATGCTCCGCTTCCGATGGCTTATAAAAGAGAAGCACCGCCGACCCTCGGGAAAGGATTGACGGTGCAAAAGTATAGGCGAATTAAAAGTAATTGAAATAAAACGAGTTGGCATATTTGTCATGACAAAAAAGACAATTGTGACAACTTCCAAACCGCTTTATTTCACCCCATTTCGGGAGGTTCGTCCGGTGTCGGGTATATAGTACCGTTCACTGCTTCCGTAAGGTCTGCCTTGAGTTCGGCCAACAATGTCTGGCAAGTGTCGCCATTTAGCATAACACACATTCTGTTCACTCCATCTTTCATGACGTGCTGCGTTGTTGTCAGCATGTGGATAGCCTGACGGTAGGAACTTTCGCTTTTCATGCTTCCCATACCCTCGAACTGGCGGATGAGTGCGGCGGCGAACTCTTTTGCACTTCCTATATCGGACAACAGACCAAGTTCGTTCAAGGCGTAATAGGTCAGAGCCTGTTCCGCTGCCGTATCATATTTTGAGATGAATTTCCAGATAACTCCGATGACTGCTTCCTTGTTGTCACAGTCAAAATAATCTATAAGAGGTATTTCCTTTGCCTTCTGCCGTCCGCGCGACTTCGGGACATCGTTTGTGGCTGTAGATTCATTCACAGAGCCAGTGACGGATTGGTTTGTGCCGGTATGTTTGGACGGCTCGGTTTCACCGGTCATATCATCGGCCACCGATTGCAACGCCCACTCACCTATATGACCGTTCTCAATGGCGTTGTTCATGGCAAAGTACCTGTCCCAGTCTGCTTGGTTTCGGAAGCCGTTCTTGATAGACACACTGATAATCTGTCTGGCTACAAAGGAACAGCTCTGCCTGTCGGCATTGTCCGCTTTCGGATTTCGTGCCTGTCTGCTGACCATACCTACCATCGCCTCGAAACTCTTACCGTAGTAGAGCCAACTCAGTACAAGCGGCGCGGAGAGGACGACGCCATGTTTCTCGGACTTGCCGCGAAAAAAGGATTTTACCTTGTCCCAGAATCTTGTGTCAGTTTTATCGGATGACTTATTTTCATCCCTCTGTTTCTGGTATGCCTCTACAATCTGCTCCGGCACAGCTCCCTCATTGAACAGCAGGTCTATATCGTTAAAATCATCCTTGTTGTCATCGTCCCAGCATAACTCCCATTCCGTCTTGACCTTGGGCAGCTGTTTGAAGATGGCACGACAGATAGCGAGATATTGCCTCTCGTCCCCGTTTGTCATCAGACGCGCGAAGCGGTTGTATTCTTCCCTGTGGCTGTTCTTCCACCGGAGAATGTCAGCCTTGAACTGGTCGTATGTCAATCGGGATTCAGGCATAGTGTTATCTGCAAGTAGTTGGATATAAATGGAACATAGGGATAGAATAAAATACAGCGGACAGGCGATTTTAATCCAGCAGGTTTACCAGTTCTTTCTTGATTTCGTCATCGATATGCCTGTAACGGGCAAAGGCACGGCTTCCTTCCGAATGCCCCGACATGGAGGCAATCAGGTTCGGGTCTTTGACCTGCTTGTAGAGGTTGCCGATAAAGGTCTTACGTGCCGTATGCGTGGTGGCCACCTCATATAAAGGTCTTGCCACATCCTCGCGTGTCTTCGGGTCAAGGACTCTCACCATGCGGTCGATACCCACATATTTGAGGATTTCCTTTATCTTCTTGTTGTAACCGAAGTGCGAGAACCGTGGCAGCAGCGCATCCTCCAGATCCTTGTAGCGTTCCAGTATATCCAATGCCTTTTTATTAAGAGGGACACGTACCGTATTGGCGTGTTCCAGTTTGGTTTTCTGCGGAATATATTCCACACAACCGTCCACGATATTCGCCTTGGTCAGCCTGTTCAGGTCGCTCACACGGCAACCTATCAGACACTGGAACATGAAGATGTCCCGATAAACCGGATAGGTGGCTCCCATGCCGCTTAAATCCGCATAATACACCTTGTCCCGCTCTTCGAGGGTCAGGTAGAACGGGTCGCCGTACATGGGCTGGGCAATCTGGTACTGGTCGAATGGGTTGTTTCTCGTCAATCCTCGCTTGATGCACCACTTGACAACGGTACGGATGCGGTAAAGTGTCCCCGACATGCTGTTCTCAGAACGCTGCTGGGCAACATCACGGGGCAATTCGTCTTTATAGAATACAGGGTACATTTCCACGTACTTATACTCTTCCTGCATCCAGAACTTGAAGTCACGGATGTCATCGGCAGTAATGGAGTCAATGCAAAAGTGGAATCCTCGCTGGTGCAGGACTTCATGGCGGAAACGCTCGTAGCGCAGTACCTTTTTCAGATTGTCACGGTGGTGCTTCCAGCTTTCATCGGCAAGGGGTGTCTCGTCCATGTATTTCTGAATCTGGTACGACAGCAGGTACACGTCTGCCTTGTTGCCACCTCTTGCGTTGATATTGGGATGGTGGTATTCCTCTATCAGCCCCTTGAGCCAGTTGCCGTCCACGCCACGGTGGTATTCCTTGGTGATAAGGTGGGTTATCTGCTGTATGTCTCTGTCGAAGTTCATCTGCTTCTCCTCCGAGACCAATACTACACGGGGCTTGTAGCCCTGTTTTTCCGCGCTCCAGTGGTTGGGGTTGATGGACAGCTCGCTTGCAGCCTTGATATCTACCCCACCGATGTCCCGGACACGGAAATAGACACGGGCCTGATCCGTCACGTTGTTCTTGGCCGATGTCTTTCTGATGAATGCCGTCACTTTCATATATATGTCCTCCTTAGTTTATCATATCTACCAGTTTCCGCTTCATGTCATCGTCTATGGTACGGTAACGCCTGAATGCCCTGCTACCCTCCACGTGCCCCGACAAAGAAGCTATCAGGTTCGGGTCGGGTACTTGCTTATACAGGTTGCCTACAAAGGTCTTGCGTGCCGTATGGCTGCTGGCTACTTCATACAATGGCTTCTGCACAGTATTATAGCCATGTGTGTCAAGAATGGTGACCATACGGTCTATTCCGCAATGCTTCAAAAGTTCACGTATGCCCAAATTATAGGTGTGTATAGGTTTGAACGGAAACAGTCGGTCCGCATTTGCATCGTAGCGTTCCAGTATCTTCAATGCCTTTTCGTGGAGGGGGACTCTTACGGTCTTTGCCTGACACTTCTTCGTCTTCTGCGGCATGTATTCCAGAAATTCGTCCTTGATGTTGTCTCCTGTCAGCCGGTAAAGGTCTCCCACACGGCAGCCGACATAGCAGTGAAATACGAAAATATCACGAATGACAGCCAGTCTGGGCTTGTCGTCCAAATCCGCGTCGTATAGGATATTTCTCTCTTCGGATGTAAGGTAGAAAGGGTCGCCGTATGTTGGCTCCTTGCAGCCGTAGAGCGCATAGACCTCATTGTCGGAATACTTCATCTTCTTGCACCAGTGCAGGAAGGTACAGAAGAGGTTCATGATGTTGATGACGGTAGTGCCGGAAAGCGGCTTGGGCTTGCGTTTGATGAGCAGGCGTGAGGCATAGAAATCGGGATGCTCCTGTTGCAGCAGATGTTCATTTACGACATAATCCCGGAAATCGTTCATCTGTTCCAGTGTTACCGTCTCCACAAAGAGCATAAAGTCGCTGTTGCCTAATATCTCCCTTTGATAGTCGTGATAACGTGACATCTTGCGCTCGAAGCGGATGATATGCTCTTTCGTCCTGTCCGCACCGTCAAACTTCTCCAGATACTCATGGATTCTGCGGAGCAGGTTCGGGTGGTTGCGCTCGAAAGCACGGGTAGGGTACAGCACATCCTCGATAGCCTGCTTCAGCCATTTACTGTCCGCCTTGTCAGAAAAGGTCTTTTCAATATGCTCGATGATGGAGGCAATCTGTTCGGGCAGGCGTTTCTGTTCAACGGCAGGTACGGCTGTCGTGCGCTTGTAACTGAGAGTATCGGAATCCCAATACTTGTCATGGACTACAAGAGGCGAAACAACCTTTATATCCACGTTCTTCTCACGGACACGGAAACAGATGTTCGAGGTCGAGGAACTGCTCTTTTTCAGATAGACGGAAACTTTCATCGGCAATGCGTTTTTGATTTACATTGCAAAGGTAAATAAATTCCCGTATATGTTCCCATATATCCCGAAAAAACTTGTAGCGGATTAAGACAAATTAAAGAGCGTGTCCCGAAAGTGATACCACATAAAACACTGTATATTAGTGATTATATTTTCTCTTGTTATGCTTTTCTTTTCATTTTTGGATTTCCAAACCCTTAATCAAAACATATATTGCAGTTCCACGCTTTGTGTTTATAAATTGCATTTATGGCAACAAAATGCTTTCAGTCAATGAGATTATGAAAAGATACATTCTTACCTTTTGTGCGTTTGTTGCGCTATTCTTTGCCTCAGCTCAAAATGATATTACACAATTCCTTGGAATACCTATTGATGGCACTAAATCGGAATTAATGAGCAAAATTAAGAAGAAAGGTTTTAAAAAGACTAAATTTGCAGACGGCACTGTGCTTACTGGGCGGTTTAATGATACAGATGTTAATATCGACGTTGCAACCAATGGCGATAGGGCTTATCGAGTAATTGTGTGGGATTCCAAACCGTCTAATGAACGAATGATAAAGATTCGATATAATAACCTCTGTTATCAACTGAAAAATAACGATAAATATTTATCTCAAGAAGATTGGTCAATTCCCGATAACGAGGACATATCATATGAGATGAAAGCTAATGGAAAAAGCTACCAAGCTGTATTTTTCCAATGGCCCACTGAAATCGGAGATAGTATAATTCATGACCAAACCCTTGCCGATATAACATTAAGGACTTTATCTGGGGAGCTAAGTAATCTTTCAGAAGATGAACGGCATAATGAAATAGAAAAGGTCTATTTGAAAAGACTTTCAGACTTAAGCTCCAATAAGAGAGTGTGGTTCACTATATTAGAGCAAGAATATGACAAATATGTCATTGTTATGTATTATGAAAATGTTTATAACCTCAATAATGGCAGAGACTTGTAAATAAGACTTATATATCCAAATTATGTATCCACACGATAATATCTTCAATATATACTATAACATTGGCAAGCGAACCCCATTCTTGGTAAAAAGGTGTGAGTTGGGGTTGGCTCGTTCTTCAAGCGAAGAAAGGCGTCTTGACCCTAATCGAGATAGAACTTTTTTGGTTGAAACGGTAAAGCCACGTGGTAAGTACGGTAAGGCTTATGGTAAATGCTTTGTGGATGGTAAACCGGATGACAGTTATAGACAAGGGTGCTATCCAAATATCAACGATGAGGAAATTCCCTGCGCAGGATGTGGAGAATGGGTTCTTCTTGATGTTCCCGGAGTTGACATGAACGAAGTATTCCCCACTCGAACTCCCGACTATGTGATTGAGTTTGGGAAATACAAAGGCAAGACGATAAAAGAGATATATTCCCAAGACCCTAAATATATCTTTTGGCTAATGGAAAAAGACCATTATTTTAGGGTTGATTTTGACCAACTGTTAAACATCTCGGAAAACTCATCAGACAGAGAGCGTATTATCAAGGGCGAAATAAATCGAGTTTTTCCCAAAGCCACTCCCGATGACGTAATTTCTTTCGGAAAGTATAAAGGCAAAACCTTTCGAGAAATTTTTGCAATCGATCCAAATTATATTGATTGGTTCTTGCGAAATAATCAGACATTGGACATAGATGTCAAAGCTTTTGTTTCAATGATGAGAAAGTAAAGGAGAGGTTTCCAAAGGTTGACCTTTGGCATATTGGGGATATTTTCAGCGTTGCCCTTCAATGCGACTCGGAAAATTCCCTAATATGCTAAGGAATTTCCTGTCGGTGTAATTTCCATGACGGTGTTGTGGTTGTATTTTGCATTGGCTTTGATATTGATTTACGGAATTACTGAATGATTAAATGACTGAATGATTAGATGATTAATCATTCAGTCATCAATTCATCGAATCATTTAATCATCCGGATGATTGGTCACTTTGTCATTCAGTCATTTCATCATTGATGTTAGAGGGCGTTATCGGGAGATGATAGGTGGAGCGTTTTGGGATTACTGGTAATACCTAAACATAAACTCGCTCCACCCTAAAACGACCTCTTATGGCAATGAGAAAAACAAAGAGCGGTCACGGCAGTGACTGCGGTTTCGGCGGTGGCTTTTCGGAGAAAAAGGAATCCCGAAACATATCCTTGTACTCCTTTTTTCTCATTGACTTTGCCAACTGTGATGACCGTAGTCACTATAATGGCATCAACGACCGTCGGGAGCATACACAGCCTTTTGAGAAACTCAAAAGGTATCTTGCCCGATTCTAATATCCGACCTTTTTCTCGTTGTAATCCCTTTGCATTCCTTGCACTTTTGCACAATGGCTTGTTCAACTCCCTCAAGACTATTCCAATATTTACCCTTGGCATTTTTGGCATTTTGGCATTTTCCAAAAGTGCAAAAATGCAAGGAGTGCATTGGGGTGTAATTACTGAAATCCACTCGCACGCAACCATTGCATTTCCTGCATTATCTGCATTTTTCAAATCCCCAAAGTGCGGAAAATGCAGAAAGTGCAAAGCCTTTACGCTGATTTTTTCTTTTCATCGCCCCTAAGCCTTGTGGTTAGGTATAGTCTTATATATACACCCCCGTACTGAACCAAACCAAAATCAATAGATGGTGACCGCCGAAAAAAGGAAGAACCATCCGATGTCGGTCGGAGAGTTCCCAAAATACCAAAGTGCCAAAAATGCCACGGTGTAAAAACTACGGCATCGCATAGCCGATAGAACCGAGGCTGTTGACGGCATCCATTTTCTGCCTGTCGAAAACATGGAGATATTTCTCGGTGGTGGATATTCCGCAATGCCCCATAAGTTCCGATACCGTCTTTATGTTGACACCGTTGTCGAGCATATTGACTGCGAACGAATGGCGACCGCAGTGCCATGAAATCCACTTCGTTATCCCCGCCTCCTTAATCCACCGTTTGAGGTGCTTGTTGCAGGTTGAATAGTTGGGCAGTTTGAATATCGGCTCATTGGGGTCGTATGGCTCTGACGGTTTGCCTATCAAAGAGAGCAAATCATCGTTAAGGGGGAACGACACGGCACTGTGTGCGCTCCTTGATTCGACTTTCTTCTGGTTGAAACGCAGTGTGCGTGTGGTGGCGTCAACATTTCCGTATGTCAGCAGTTTCACATCACACCAGCGTATGCTTGTGAAGAGAGTGAAAATAAATGCCCTCTGCACCTCCTTGTGTTCACCCTCATAGTGGGTGTTGACAAGCGTTCTTACCTCGTCAAGAGTAAGAACCTCCTTTTTCACTTGGTTGCGGTCATGCTTTACGGATATACCTTTGCATGGATTGACCCTCATCAAGCCGTCCTCGATAGCGTCAAGGACAATCCGCTTGAAATAGTGGTACATCTTGTTGGGTCCCTCTCCCTTACCGTTTGCACGGAGGAAGTCTGCGAATTTCATCACAAGTTCGGGTGTCACGGTCTCCATGTGCAGGAACCTGTCATACTTGCTGTATCTCGGCGTTTCTTTGAGAAAACGGATGAAACGGTTGTAGGTCTGCACAACCGATTTGCGGACATAGTAGGTGAACCTTTCGGATTCGCATTTCTCTTTGAAATATGCGAGAAAGTTGGTCTGCCTGTCTTTCTTCAACCTATATCCAGCTCGATCTTCCAAAAAAGCCTGCTCACGTTCAAAGCGTATCTTCTCCGCAAGCGCAAGAGTGTTCTTATTCTGCGTCCTCTCTTGTAGATTTCTCGGATGTAGCCATATGTAAAGATTGAGGTTTTCTTTTCGGCGGTCGTGCTTGACCTTGTATTTTGGTTTTCCCGCCATTGCCCCGGTGGTGTAATAGACTTGGTTCCCCTCATCGTCAAGCACGGGAGTTTCGGTGCGTCCGAGGTAATATTCCAGATAAAGGCTCGCCCGACCGTCTTTCAGCTCGGACTGTTGCAGTTTCGGATTTTGTTTGTTCCGTGTTTGGATTTTCGCCATTGATTGAGTAATTTTGTTGTTGTAAAGCAAAGGTAGCCACGCGTTGTGAAACGTGAAAATCGCCCTCAACTTCTATTAACAATCGAAATGTACTAATTGTGTACTAAATGCGAAAATAAGTAGAAAAACACACAAATCAATCAAATTTCCAAATTGGCTAAGTGGCTGATAATCATTGTGACTATCTATATTCAGTTATATCCTTTTTCCCCACGTTGAGTTATATGATGTCTTGATGCCATCTCCAAAATTTGCTCTCCTGTGGGTCTAAATACCAAATTGGCAATTAATGTGGATGTCGGTATCCCTTGTGGAACTTGTCCATTTCGAGTAATAAGTTTCGTTATAATTCTTGCGATATTCGGCGAAAAATCGAGCTTTACGAGTGTGGTATATACTCGCTTATTTGATATTGAAGGAAAGAAGAACTTAAGATCCGTGGTAAAAATGTATTTATTACCTTGATGGTAGCGAGCATTCAAGATATTGTTTTTACCCTTTACGCCACCATAAAAATACTTAGGTAATGATATATTAGAACGAAGGAAATTGTATATTCGAGACTGAATGCTTTTCAAATCATCTTTTGAAGAGTTTATGGTTCTCTTTTTAATATTGCCAACTCCATCCCTTTTAGGTTTACCTGTAAGTTTGTCAAATTTAGGTTTGTCGAATGAATAATAAAATTCATCCAAATGGGCCAGAATATATTCTAGCCTATTTGAGTCAACTTTTATAACGTGTAATAAATGTCGTTTGCTTTTAATCATAAAAAGAAATTAGAGAGCAGATTAGCCGAAGATCCATTCCCAAACAAGTTTGAGATAAGGTTTGAATTGGTCGTATGCAGATTTAGCTACAACAAGACCTTTGGAGATTGATTTGACAAGAGATGTGGTTGCCACAATCAATTTAGTCAATTCCTTTACCTTGAAGGTTTTCTTGCTAATCGCGGAGGGACAATGGAGGGATTTCTGCTTAGCCTTCTTCCCTCTGTTTGAAGGCCTTTTTTTCTTTTTCATAGCTTATAATTATTTTAGCGTGACGACATTGTCACTTGCCAAAACCAATATCAGCCATTATGCTAAAACTAACTATAAGCATTGTCTCCATTGCTCTCTAAATTTCACTTGCCATAAAATGGCGATAGGGATAAGACTAATAGCAGTGCAATAACCAGATAATCAATATATGGTTAAACCAAAGCGGAACGACAGCGAAAGTACACGTATGCACTTACGGAGTGTGCACTAATGGCGCAATGTCTTTTATCTCCCAGGGAATCCCGAATAGGGCGCGAATTTAATCGCTTCAATTTTTAGCTTCGTTTTAGCTCAAAAAGCCTTCTCAGTATTTCAATGTACTAATACAACACAAAATTAGCAAAAATATTTGAAACACGCAATACGGAGGACAGACTGATTTAGGTTGTAACATTAAGTATTATAGAGATTGGAACTTCATATAAATCCCACTATCAGCACTTCACCCCGCCATTCGACATCCCCGACAGCTGGGA
>ERZ777011.1272-NODE-1272-length-28050-cov-4.226898_pt1 | contig 28050 bp, 24 predicted proteins | sample MGYA00374964_ERZ777011 | MGnify/ENA primary metagenome ERZ777011 (study PRJEB29310, sample SAMD00008975) | mouse gut metagenome | study: EMG produced TPA metagenomics assembly of the Metagenome analysis of fecal microbiota from mouse which was promoted... | reverse complement strand
TATTATAGAGGGTTGGTGGTTATTTTTCTATCCACTATCTTATTTGACGCTTACGTTACATCGTCGCTCCCCTCGCGGGAGCGTGGATTGAAATTAAGTATGCGGAGGGTACTTTGCAGGACGGGAAGGGTCGCTCCCCTCGCGGGAGCGTGGATTGAAATGTGATAGCCTGTGAGGACATTAACTGCCGCTGTTGTCGCTCCCCTCGCGGGGCGTGTAATCTGTTAATTTTGAATCCGAAAATTTCATGCAGCTGGATATGGCAGTACGGCTGGCAGTGCGAACTGCCTGCCACCAGATATCCGGCCGGATCATGGATCAGAATATGGAAAATACCGGGGAGAACCTTGCATATGTATCACGCCATAAGGGAGCCCGCAATGCGGGTGAGGGCGCGGCGAATCATGAACAGTGGCAGGGAAAGGTATATTATATAAAACCAGGCACGGACTATTCTGCTGAAGCGGAGCGGATCGGACAGGATCAGATCAGGGATCTGTGGGAAGAGACCGGATACAGCGTGGACGGAGCCCATGAGAATGATCCGAGAGGCTTGTATGGATACAACTGCCGGCACCGGTATTATGTATGGTTTGAAGGGCTGTTTGCCATTCCGGAGGAAATGGAAATGCCGAAACCCGTGACGATCGGCGGGAAAACATACGATTACTATGCCATGACACAGAAAATGCGGTCCATGGAGCGGGCTGTGAGAGCCTTGAAAAGGGAAAAGGAAGCGCTTGACAAGTTAGGGCTGGACACTAAGGAAACAGAGGCCAAAATAAGGCAGAAAACAGCGGCGTATAAGGATTTCTGTGAGGCCTGCAAGATCAAACCCAAGACCGAGCGCCTGCGGTATGAGTGCGGGACATCAGATCTGCGCAAAACCAAGGCGTGGAAGGAATTTACAGGAATGACTGCGACATCAGGAAGCGGCGCCCTGAATAATACGAATGACCCTCTTGGGAGAAAGAGGGAGAAACATGCGAAATTATATTATGCAGAAATACAAAACCGGAAAAAATCTGTTGTCGTAAATAAGATAGCAAAAAATGCTGGCATAACGAAGAAAAGTGCACAGAATATTTATGCGCATGTATTTGTTGACAAACATTCATTCAGAGACGGAGAGATAAGAGGATTCGATCCGGATTATGACATGGCGGAATCATTTAGGAGAATCCTTGAGGGAAAAAACATAAAACCGCATGATCTCATACTGTTAAAACATGAAAATCTTGAATCGAACCTGATGAAGAAGTATAATATGGTATATGAGGATGCCCATGAGCTTACAAACAGAAAATATAATTATCGTAGGGCATTAGATGCGTTTTTAGAAGGGATAGGCGATTAAGTGCTGAGATTGAAATTAATCAGTAATACACAGAGCGAAGCAGTATATAATTATTTTCCGGAACAAGGGAAAGAATATGGTACGATATCCATCAGCATAGCTACGGGCGAACAGGATGTTAGAAAACTTGCGCCGGGAGATGAACATAGACGATACCTGTCTCATGCGGTAACCAGGACGGAGAAATATTTTGCAGAGAAAATCTTCCCGGACAGTGATGTTGTTGCATGGTACTGATGGGATTAGTTTTTTCTTCTTGCATTAATTATAATTTTGATTTTGATTTCTGGGAGGTAAAATAGAGTGAAAAAAGAGGTAGAATATATTATCGATGACAGTCCGGTGGTGATACCAGACTATATAAAAAGAATGACAAGGGAAGAGAGAGACGCTAAAATAGCAGAATTAGAAAAAGAGGCAAGGGAGGAAAGAGATCGGCTCCGAAGGGAAAGAGAGTCAGTTTTAGTGTAAATCATAAGATTGAACTGAACGGGACAGTGAAAAGTTCCGTTCTTTTTTATTTTTTTACTTGCACAATATATAAACTGATGTTATAATTATTGCATAACATATAATGTGTCATTATAAAAGTGGTGGTCACATGAAGTTCGAATGGTACAGATATCCCGTACGCGGTACCGAACATTTCATCAAAATCCTGCCGGACACGGTGATCATCAAATATCCTGTATACTGTAAGCGATGTAAAAAAGAAATACTGGTAAACGTAGAGTCCAGCGCCGAAACAGTGAATCCTTAACGGATTGATTGTCTCGGCGCTTCTTTTTACAGCAGGATATATCACAGTACCCAGATGACAATATCCAGGACATTGCGATGAACGGAAAATTGAGTGGGACAGCGACCGCGTACATCTGATCGAAGCAGTCCTGGCGGATAAGGTTTTTTACTAATTAACTCCCCGCACTTTCATAAACCGTAAGCCCTTTCTTAAACACGCCGTATGCAAACAGCCAGAACACCAGCGCAATGATACACTCCGCGCCGATCGTCTTCCATACATTTGCATTAACCAGGAAAAAGGTAGACGGTATATAAGCGACAAAAGCAAATGGCAGAACCGTCATCAGCACGATCTGAATGGGGCGCGCATAGATTTCAATCGGGTATTTAGCGAAATCTGCCGTGTCATACAGCGTGGTCATCAGCGGCGAACTGTTTTTAATCCAAAATGCAATAGAGGCTAAAACCAGTTTAATGGAAGTATAAATGACACTTCCCGCAATGACTGAAATAACAAAAAATATGACTCTGGGTAACGTCAGGTGTACGGTTCCGTTTACGACCGCACGTCCGACAAAGAACAGACCAATCAGGAGCTCGCCGACTGCATCAAACTGTACTTTTTCACATATAATCTGAAAAAAGATATTCATCGGGCGCAGGATATATTTATCAAAAGTCCCTTTGATTACCATCTGCCATCCGACCATCCATAAGTTATCGGTCAGCAGATGATCCAGCCCTCTCGGGATCTGTGCAAATCCGTAGATGAAAAGCATCTGCTCCAAAGTCCAGTCCTGTATGGACGGAATCTGCTCAAAAACGAGATACAGAAAAGCCAGACCGGCCGCCTGAGAAATCAGGAAACCGCCTAAACCGACAAAAAAGTCTACTTTAGACTGCAGGACTGTTTTCATATACTGTACCGCAAATATTCGGTACAGCTTGATATATCTGGCAAATTTATTCATGATAGTAACCATGCCTTTCTCATGCCTTGTCGTATTTGGCGCCGCAGGATGCATTTTCTATTTCGTGCAAAGTGCGTCCTATGCAGTAGAAGCCCATCGGGCAATGGCGGACAGTTTCCTGTGCGGGATCGATGTCAGCCGCCCAAAATTACAATTCGTTTTTCAATCCGTTTCCATAACAAACTTCCCGCAAGATACAGAATGACAACCCATAATGCCTGTTTCCCGATCTGCATGAACGCTTCCGCTTCGGAATATTTTCCTAAATAAATCATAACAGGAACGTATGTCATGGCAGTGAAGGGAAGGAACGCAAAAACTTTCTGCAGAAACACCGGGAAAAAGGAAATTGGAATCAGCTTTCCTGTCAGTAAATTCAGTGCCGCATTTTTAATAATCGTCATGCCGAAAATATAAGTGGTAACAAACGCCAGCATGCCGAAGCAATAATCAAAAAAAGCGTATATGAAAAAACTGAGAACAATACTCGTTAACGATAAAACTATAGTGAGCGGATTGCTGACCGGCATTCCCAGACCGAATACCTTGTATATTTCCAGACCGATCCAGATAAACAGGGACGGCACTATGATCCGGTAGATCATGGTACCCAGCGCCCGGAAGGTCAGATACCAGCGGTAGTTGATCGGTTTAATCAGGTTCATCGCCACGCTGCCGTCCAGTACGTCATATCCGATTTCGGAAGAAATGCCGATCATAACAATATCTGAAATCGTATAGGACATAAACACATACAGAATCATTTCATTCCGGTCAAAACCGCCAAGCTGTCCCGTGGAGGAACTTGCATAGATCGCCATCCACAGATAATAGTAGATGAACATACCGAGGAATTTACGAAGAATATGCAGATAAAATCCCCATCGGTATACAAAATTTGACTTTATCTGGTTTAACGCGAATGTCCAGTAAATTTTTAAAAAGTGCGTCATATTGATCTCCCGTGCTGTCGGTTTGATTTCCGCGGGCAATGAGTCAAGTGCCCTGCCCTGTTCCGTTCTGGTAGATATTCTTGACAATGTCCGTAAGTTCAGTTTCTTTTATTTGAATATCTTTGACCTCAATCGTTCCCATTACCTTTGCGATCACGTCTGCAACAGCCGTTTCATTCTTGCTGAAGCTGATTCTCGCGCCATTGTCCTGACGGGTAAATTCTACATTTTTACCCATAGTATGAAGTGCGGTGAGCTGCGCTTCGTCTGGCGCTTCTTTCCACTCAAAAAGGATACTGCAGCGGCAGCCGTAATCTTTTTTCAGCTGGTTTAAAGTAGAATCATAGATTTTCCGGCCCTCATCTATGATGATGATTCTCTGACACAGTTCTTCAATATCGTTCAGGTCGTGCGTCGTCAGAATCACGGTGGTATTGTATTTCTCATTGATTTCCCGGATTGCCTGCCGTATCTTGTCTTTTACTACGACGTCGAGCCCGATCGTCGGCTCGTCAAGATAGAGCACTTTCGGATTGTGAAGCAGTGCCGCCGCTAAGTCCGCCCGCATTCGCTGCCCCAGCGATAAAGTTCTGACGGTGTTATGTATAAATCCCTGCAGATCCAAAACCTCATGGAAGAAAGCCATACGTTCCTCGAAGTCACGGTCGCTGACTTCATAGACCTCTTTTAATACGGTATAGGTTTCACTGAGAGGCAGATCCCACCAGAGCTGGGTACGCTGTCCGAATACGACGCCGATATTCTTGGCATTTGTCTTCCGGCTGCGATATGGTTCCAGACCATTTACCAGACAGGTACCGGCTGTCGGGGTCAGGATTCCGGACATGATCTTAATGGTAGTAGACTTGCCGGCGCCGTTGCTGCCGATATATCCGACGATTTCGCCGGCTTTTATGGAGAGTGAAACATCATTGACGGCGATTTTCCGCTCTTTTTCCTTTGTGAACAGTCCCTTCACAGCACCCTTCCATCCGGGATAGTGCTTTGTAGATACAAATTCTTTACGGACATTTTTCAGTTCTATTACATTCTCATTCATCAGCCTGTGCTCCTGGTTGTTTGTCGCATTTGATGCACACAAAATCATATAAAATTTCTATCCGGCTTTCACTTCGTATTCCGGTGCCGGTTTCGGTCAATTATTATAACATAGTTTATACGGGTGTTGCAAATTTTACAGACTTCTATCGTGGTACTTCAGCAGCCGGGTCTTCACACCAATGATATTTACGTACACTATAGCCCTGCTGCAGAAATTATGTTATACTGTAACCGGTCAATGATCCTACAGCCTGCGGGAGTGAACCGGCGGCGGGTGATTGATGAAAATGATTCAGAATGGGGTGACGAACTTATGGAAGAGACAATGAAAGACTATGAGAAAGAACTGGAAGCATCTTTTCGCACGATTAACGAGGGCGATGTCATCAAGGGCACTGTGCTTGCTGTGAATGAAGAGGAAGTGATTTTGGATCTCAAGTATTACACACAGGGAATTATCAAGGCGGAAGACATGAGTAACGATCCGAATTTCTCTCTGATGGCGGATGTGCATGAGGGCGATGTGCTTGAGGCAACCGTAGTAAAAACAGATGACGGCCAGGGGAATATTCTGTTGTCCCGAAAAGAGGCGAACGATGTGCTTGCCTGGGACGTACTTGCGGGTTACATGGAGGAAAAGAAAAATATCAGCGTGAAGGTAAACGATGTGGTAAACGCAGGCGTTGTGGCATATCTGGAAGGAATCAGAGGTTTTATACCGGCATCGCATCTTGACATTTCCTATGTGGAGAATCTCGAAGAGTATAAAGGAAAAACGCTGGAGGTAAGAGTCATAACGGCGGATCGGGAGAAAGAGAAGCTGGTGCTGTCCGCAAGAGAAATCTTAAGGGAAAAGAAGAAGGAAGAGCATGACCATAAAGTGGCGATGATCGTACCCGGCACGGTTCTGGAGGGTACGGTAGAGAGCCTGCAGACATATGGCGCGTTTGTGGATTTGAAGGACGGTTTAAGCGGTCTGGTACACATTTCTCAGATCTGTCAGAGGAGAATCAAGAAGCCTTCGGAGGTGCTTAAGGTCGGCGACAAGGTTAAGGTAAAAGTCTTAAACACCAATGACGGGAAGATTTCGCTGAGCATGAAAGCGCTGGAGGAACAGCAGGCGGAGGAAATAGAGAAGATCGATGTGAAACAGTACGGCTCCAGCGAAAGTGTTGGAACCAGTCTGGGGGATCTGTTTGCAAAGCTGAATATTAAGTAGAGCATGCCGAATTTGCATTTTAAAAGAAAGACAGGCGGGAATGGACGTATTTCCGACCTGTTTTTTTGTGGATAAAATATCGCAAAACAGAATCTACGAACATCTGTTCTAAAAATGATTGTAAAAATATGGAAGATAATGTATAATAAATAACGGCAGCCGCAGAAGCATAAAATGGATATGAGAAAGAGATGATAAAATATGGGGTCTTTGATGAAAATAGCAATTTTTATTGCAGTTGCTTTGGCGCTCAACTATGCTGTCAATCTGGTCTTTAAATTTCTGGCGAGGAAGACAAAGGCAATCCATCTGCGCTTTGCGAAAAGCGTGGTAAACGTAATCATTGATATTATCATTATCTACAGTCTGGCGCAGCAGTTTGAGATCACTAAGGACATCAGTAAAGTTCTGCTGCAGAGCGGTTCGCTCGTGATTGCGATCGCGACTTTTGCGGCACAGCAGGCGCTGGCAAATGTGATCAGCGGACTTTCCATATCCGCGTCGAGACCGTATAACGTGGATGAAAAGATCCGGGTGATTCAGGGCGGAACGGTTATTGCGGAAGGAATCGTGAAGGATGTCATGATCCGGCATACGGTGATCAGCCAGTTTAACGGGGAAAGCTGTATCGTACCTAATTCCATTATGGACTCGTCCGTCATCATCAATACAAACTATACGGCCAATGTAGGGAATTTTGTAGAGATAGAGATCGCTTATGATACGGATATCGAGGAAGCCATCCGCATTATGCGCAGGGTGTGCGTGGAGCATGCACTGACCCTGAACACGGAGGAGAATGCGGTTTCCGCAAGCGGATACACGCAGAACGGGGTTATTCTGAAGACTACGATCTGGACGGAGAATCTGGATGACAGTTTTAAGGCGTGCAGTGACATAAGGATTGCGTTGATTGAGGAGTTCAGGAAGAGCGGCATCGAGATACCTTATCAGACGGTAACGGTGCACAGTCCGGCTGCGGATAGTGAGGAAAACGGGGTATAGACATGCAGCTTCTACAGATTCTCTGGGACAGGCGGGACTTTTTTCTGACTTGTCTCGTGGAACATATCAGAATATCTATGACGGCGGTGATCTGCGCAGGTGTGCTTGGAATCATGGCGGGCGTCCTGATCAGCAGGTACAGGAAAGCGGCCGGGATTGTACTGGGCATCATCAATGTGATCTACACCATTCCGTCTATTTCACTGCTGGGATTTCTGATTCCTTTTACCGGCATCGGAAATAAGACGGCGATCATTGCGCTGACGGTGTACGGGCTTCTTCCCATTGTCAGGAACACTTATACAGGACTGACCAACGTGGATGCAAGCATATTGGAAGTGGCGGAAGGCCTGGGCACAGACGGCAGGCAGATGATGCTGCGGATCAGATTTCCACTGGCGCTTCCGGTGATCATCAGCGGGTTTCGCAATATGGTAGTAATGATTATAGCGATGGGCGGCATTGCCTCTTTTATCGGGGCAGGCGGACTCGGCGCGGCCATCTATCGGGGAATCACTACTTACAATATGGCGTTGACGGCGGCAGGCTCCGTGCTGATAGCACTTTTGGCTTTTATCAGCGACTGGCTGTTAGCCCGGGCAGAGAAGGCGGTGAACAGGAGGTACGGTATTGGATAAAGTGATAGATATACGGGACTGTTCGGCGGCCTACGGAGACAATGAAGTGCTGCGCAGTGTGTCGCTGACGGTGGAAAAGGGTGAGTTTCTCATAATGATCGGGCCTTCGGGATGCGGTAAGACGACGCTCCTTAAGATGATCAACGGGCTTGTAAAGCCTACGCGGGGGGAAGTGCTGGTAGACGGTAAGCGGCTGGCGGAGTGTGATCTGGTGTCTTTGCGCCGGCGAATCGGCTATGCGGTACAGGGTGCAAAACTTTTTCCGCATATGACGGTGGCGGACAATATATGCTATGTACCTTCTCTGGACAGGAAACTCACGAAAGCGGAGAAGGAGGAAACAGCCGCCGCAATGTTAGAGATGGTGAAGCTCCCGGCGGAATTATCCACGCGATTTCCAGGGCAGCTGTCCGGCGGACAGAAGCAGCGGGTAGGCATTGCGAGAGCAATGACATCGAATCCGGATATTCTTCTGATGGACGAGCCTTTTGGCGCGGTCGATGAGATTACACGCAGAGCATTGCAGGAAGAGCTTTCTGATTTACAGCGTGAAACCGGAATCACAGTAGTGTTTATCACCCATGATATCGGGGAGGCTTTCAAACTGGGAAGCAGGATACTGATCATGAAAGACGGCTGTATCTGGCAGCAGGGAACGAAGGAAGAGCTTCTGCGTACGCCGCGGGATGAGTTTGTGCGCCGGCTGCTCGGGGGAACAGCGTGAATGCAAAACGGAGGAGAAAAGATTGAAAATTAAAATTTTCAATCGCGAGATTTGTGTCTGCGCGTTGCCTGCCACAAACTCGTTCATGCACAGAAAGCAGCGCAGAAGAGGGGAAAATTATGAAAAAAGCAGTTTCAGTTTTACTATTAACATGTATGATGGTATGCGCGCTGAGCGCCTGCGGGAAGAAGGAACCGGTCAAGATCGCTTCTAAGCCGATGACGGAACAGTATATCTTAACGGAGATTATTGCGCAGCTCATAGAGGCGGAGACGGATTATGAGGTGGAAATCACCAAGGGCGTGGGCGGCGGAACCACAAATATTCATCCTGCGCTGGTCAAGGGTGATTTTGACCTGTATCCGGAGTATACCAGAACGGCCTGGCTGAATGTTCTGAAAAAGGAAGAAATGGAAAAAGATGATAATAAGCTGTATGAACAGCTTCTGTCAGAATATGATACGCTCGGGCTGACATGGACGGGACTGTACGGGTTTTCCAATACCTACGGACTGGCGGTGAGGAAGGATACGGCGGAGCAGTACGGGCTGGATACTTATTCTGATCTGGCGGCGGCATCGGGCGAACTGATCTTCGGCGGCAATCCGGATTATATTGAACTGGAGACGGGTTATCCAAGACTCTGCGGGGAGTACGGCATGCAGTTTAAAGACACGGTACAGATGGAGATCGCTTTGAAATATGAGGCGCTGAACAATAATGAGGTAGATGTAATCAATGCCTTTACCACGGACGCCCAGCTGGCGGCAAATGATCTGGTGCTGCTCACCGACGATCATATTTTCTTTGAAACCTTTGATGCCGGAACAGTAGTCCGCAAGGATGCGCTTGAGAAGTATCCTGAACTACAGGGCGTTTTGGAGAAGTTGAACGGGTTGATCTCTGAGGATGAAATGCAGCAGATGAACTATGAAGTGGAAGTGAACGGCAGAGAGGATCGGGAAGTCGCACAGGAATTTCTGGCGGGCAAAGGCCTGGTTTCGCAATGACAACCGGTGCTTGATCTTTGACGGTGCCATAATGACAGTATCTGCTTTCCATGATACAATAACAGAAAAGGAAATTATACACGGCACATCAGAGCCGATCAGGGGAGGGCATGCTATGAAATATGACGTAATCATCATCGGTGCGGGACCGGGAGGCATTTTTACCGCATATGAACTGATACAGCAGGAGAATCATCTGAAGATTGCTGTGTTTGAATCGGGACATGCGCTGGATCAGAGGCATTGTCCGATCGACGGCGACAAGGTGAAAAGCTGTATACACTGCAAGAGCTGTTCCATTATGAGTGGTTTTGGCGGTGCGGGCGCATTCTCTGACGGCAAATATAACATCACCAATGATTTCGGCGGTACGCTGTATGAGCATGTCGGCAAGAAACAGGCCATTGATCTGATGAAATATGTGGATGCCATTAACATGAAATACGGCGGGGAGGGTACGAAACTGTATACGACTTCCGGGAGTCATTTCAAAAAACTGTGTCTGCAGAACAAATTAAACCTGCTGGATGCTTCCGTGCGTCATCTGGGGACAGATATCAATTATGTCGTACTGGAAAATCTGTACGCGGTACTGAAAGATCAAGTGGATTTCTACTTCGATACGCCGGTTCGGACAGTGGAGAATGTGGAAGGGCAATATCGCGTCGTCTGTGAACAGGGATCTTACGAATGTGACCGGTGCGTTATATCTGTGGGGCGAAGCGGAAGCAAATGGATGGAGCGGGTCTGCGAAGAACTTCAGATCGAGACGAAATCCAATCGTGTGGATATCGGTGTGAGAGTGGAACTGCCGGCGGTGATCTTCTCGCACCTGACGGATGAATTGTATGAAAGTAAAATCGTATACCGTACGGAGAAGTTCGAGGACCGGGTGAGAACTTTCTGCATGAATCCGCACGGCATCGTGGTCAACGAGAACACAAACGGCATTGTGACGGTAAACGGGCACAGCTACGAGGGTGTGGACAAACAGACGAATAACACGAACTTTGCGCTGCTTGTGGCCAAGCATTTTTCCGAGCCGTTTAAAGACAGCAACGGATACGGAGAAAGCATTGCCAGGCTGTCTAATATGCTGGGCGGTGGTGTGATCGTACAGCGGTTCGGGGATCTGGTCAGAGGAAGACGCAGCAATGCGAAGCGCATAGAGGAAGGATTGGTGGAACCCACGCTGGCGGCGACGCCGGGGGACTTAAGCCTCGTGCTGCCGAAGCGTATACTGGACGGTATCATCGAGATGATCTATGCGCTCGATAAGATCGCGCCCGGCACGGCCAATGACGACACACTGCTGTATGGTGTGGAAGTGAAATTCTACAATATGGAAGTGGAGATCGACGAACACCTTGAGACGAAATATAAAGGGCTGTATATTATTGGTGACGGAAGCGGTGTGACGCACTCGCTATCTCACGCGTCCGCAAGCGGCGTATATGTGGCAAGGAATATCGCTGCAGCTGTAACAGAATAATCTGTATGGAACATTACAGCTGCTGCGCTGATATAATCTGGCGGCCGGCAGCACATAAGACAAGATAAAGACATACAATATAAAGGGACTGCATAAATTATATTAATAATTGTGCAGTCCTTTATCTTGCAGGTGTATAAAGGATGCCTGTATTGCAATGGGGAATCAACCATGGTTGCAGTCTTGTCCAATATATCGAATATCATTATTCCGGTTATTATCTTCTATATTGTTGCATACGGCATAGCCGCAAAGAGCAATGTGTATGAAGATTTTATCAAAGGCGCGGAGGATGGTTTTCATACGGTGATCCGGATCATGCCTACGTTAATCGGACTGATGGTGGCGGTGGGGGTGCTTCGCGCATCCGGATTTCTGGATTTTGTGGGCGGACTGTTTGCGGGGGTCACTTCCAGAATGGGATTTTCACCGGAACTTGTACCGCTGATTCTGGTGAAGATGTTCTCATCCTCCGCGGCGACTGGACTGGTGCTGGATATCTTTAAGAACCATGGTCCGGATTCGCTAATCGGACTGACTACGTCGATTATGATGAGCTGTACGGAGACGATTTTCTATACAATGTCAGTCTATTTTCTGGCGGCGAAGGTCACAAAGACACGCTATACGCTGACAGGCGCAATGCTTGCAACGATGGCGGGAGTAATTGCCAGTATCGTGCTGGCGGGCATTATATAAAGAGATGATGTTTTCCTGTCTGGCTGGTGCCGGAACTGTCAGTCTTTTGATTCACAGCCGGGAATCTAACATTTCCGGCGCGTGTCACTGCAGTAAACTGTTCTGACATGGCGGATCATGCGGGAAGATTATGACAAAACGGACATAATGGGAGTAAAGTATATGACACACAAGAAACGGCACATCCGTAAGGAGTGCCGTTTCTTGTGTGTGAGAAGGATAGAAATGTGTAAACTCGATATATGTCAACAGAATGCCGGTTAAGGACATGTCTGTTATGGTTAGTCGAAGCCGGTCAGCACCGAAGCAGCACCGGCGGCTCCTGTAAATTGTAGATTAGAATCATTTGTTATGTATTCCCCAACTACAGTTAATACTATAAATGCTAATTGTGAATGGGATGTGTCAAATATCGAAAGAAAAAAGAAAGAATTTATAAAAAAAATTTTATAAATAGAACTTGCATATCAAGGCTGCAATAACGGAAGTTTTAATTTGACTCTCAAATTATTATTTGTTAAAATAAGACAGCCGAAGCATGATGCCGACAGGCATGGACCGGTTGATGTAAGAACGCTGTGACAGTATGCAGACGTTTCAGAATGGAAAAGATTATGGATATTAACAGTACGCTGAATGATGTGCTGGTCAGGCTGTTCCGCAATGTCAATGTGATAGAGGAACGGGCGATCCGCACGGAGGAATATAAAGACGTGACGACCAACGACATGCATGTGATCGAGGCGATCGGCATGGAAGGGGCGAGGAACATGACCAGCGTGGCGCGTTCCCTGGAAGTCACAACAGGAACGCTCACGATTGCTGTCAACAGTCTGGTTAAGAAGGGCTATGTGGACAGAGTGAGGAGTGAGGAGGACAGAAGAGTGGTGCTGGTCTCTCTGTCCGATAAGGGCAGGCGTGCATATCTCCATCACCGCAGATTCCATGAGCAGATGATCGATTCCGTTGTGGCGGAATTGACAGAGGAGGAACAGCAGGTTTTGGAGAAAGCACTCGTGAAGCTGAATCATTTCTTTCGGGTTAATTGACTGTCTGCGGGCTGCTGCTGTCGGTTAATAAGTCCGACAGCGTTCCGAAATCTGCAGGTCCGTTTTCTAACAGGAAGCTGTGGAAATAGTATAGGAATTCGTGATTTTTCATCACGGAACCGTCTGCCTCCTGGCGGGCACCGTCGGTCTGACGCATATTGTACCAGACTACGGCAGCCTGCTTTTTTAATTCCAGAATCTCCAGATAACCAAGATAATATTTCGGATAATTACACGGCTCCTCGGCGATATAGGCGTAGATTGCTGCGACGGTTTCATCATCAAGAGAACCGAAGGAAGCGAAGATCTTCCGTATATCTTCAAAAGATGCGCCGTCATAGTGAATGGCAATATCCAGCAGAGAGTACAGGCAGAGCTGTATCTGCCGGTCCAGACGGCACGCACGGTAGTATCCTGCCGCATCCGGATGGGAATCTGAAGCAAGCAGGGCGGCATAGTCGTAGGAAGACATCTCGGCATACACCGCCCAGCCCTCCACGTATCCTCCGTAGTAGAGCACGCTGCGCAGCGGCGTCGTTCCGGAACTGCTCCGGAACCGCTGGCTGTATACCGTCTGATAGAGATGTCCGGGATAGCCTTCGTGAGCCAGCGTTGTGAAAAGGGAAAGCTCATCGGAGGTGTCCAGTTCGTTAATATAGATTGTGTTGTTCAGTACATTGTCGATGGGCGGCGTCATATAGAAGGCGGGTGCGGTATACGCTTCCAGACTGTCGTCCACGTATTTGACAGTACAGTCAATGGTATTGGCGCCCTCATCCGCGGGGATCGGCGGATAGTCCTGCTGTATGGCACTTTTCAGACTGGCAAGGATATCTTCCGGTGACATTTCCGGAAGCAGAGCGGCATTTTCCGCTAAATTGTCACGAACAGACTCGTCGCTCTTAAGCAAGTGTCCCAGAGCTGCATAATTGGATGACAGATCGTTATAAAGGAGCTGCTTGATCTCATCGATATCGCGGGAGGAACCGGTCTGCAGATGCAGAAGTGCCTCGTAATATTCCCGTCCACCGGGACGGTGTGCCAGACCGCAGATCTCATCGCCGCTTCCACGCAGCAGTGTAAGCTCATCGGCGAGACGGTCGTATGCGGGCGCGACAACGGTTGTCAGGAGGCGGTTGTTTTCTGACTGATAGGAAGCGGCTTCTTCCCCGGTCAGTACGCCCCGGTCTACCAGTGCCTGTAAGCGAGAATTGAAAGTCACTTCCAGAAAATGTGTATTATTATTCAACTGTTCGGGATTCATGAGGGAAGTACACTGGCGGATCACCTTATCGACAGTCAGATCGGACATAAAAAGTCCGGCGACGGCCTTCTCCCGTTCATATACCATCAGACCGTCGAAGTAATCCGGAATCTGTGTCAGGATAGACAGATACAGTTCCACATCTTCCGCGTTATCAAAGCGATATTCCGCCAGTAGAACCGGCAGTTCCGCGGGCGCGCCCGATGATGGGGAGAGCGGATCGGAGAAATAAGGGTATGCGGCGGTATTGCTTAGCGCGTCTATGTAGGACTCCAGTAAATGATAGAGATAGCGATTGCCGGCCGAAAGTTTCTTATTCTCAAACTTTTCCAGCTGTTTGTCCAGAAGGGATAGCGCATAGACGTCATTTGCCGCTTCGCCTTCATGGTAGACGGGCATTTTGAGAAGCGATTCATCTATATGGTAAGCGTCCGGATCATCCACAGAGTAGTGAAAATGAATCGGATTTGTCTGCAGTTCATTCAGAAAAAAAGTCTCTGTAAAGGATTCAAATTCTGCATCGGCGTGATTTTGTACATACCCGAAGAGGGTAGCAAGACTAAAGCCTGTAAAAAGAATCAGGGCGGCGGCCCACTGCTTTGGAGATAAGATACGTTTCAAGTAAGCACCTGCCGGATGGATTTGTATTAATATATGAGCCCTTCCGGCAAATCATGAGAAGAAGGGGAGAAAAGACCGGATCAGAAAATGATCCGGTCACGTCCGCTTTCTTTACCGAGATATAGTTTTTCATCCGCCTGTTTTATCAGGGTATCCATATCGCTGCTGAAATCATATTCTACCAGCCCGAACGTTAAAGATACGGAGAAAGCTGCGCTGCCGCCGTCAAAGACGATCGCCTTGACCTTGCGGCGGAGCGCTTCCAGAGCGATGTTGGCTTCATCACCGTTGAGTTTCGGGAAGATCAGCAGAAATTCTTCACCGCCCCATCTGGAGACAAACGTGTCCGGGGGAAGTTCTTTCCGGAATGTTTCCGCGATCTTCTTGAGTACAACGTCTCCGATATCGTGCCCGTATGTGTCATTGACACGTTTAAAAAAATCAATATCACAAATACAGAAACTGATCTGATATTCAGGAGCTTTTAAGAGTTTATCCAGATACTCAATTGTCCGCCGTCTGTTATACAGCCCGGTCAGAGGATCGATGCTTGCCTGTCTCTGCAGCTGTTCATTATATTCGATCAGTTTGCCTTCCAGTGCCTGTGTATCCGTGCTGAAGATATAGGCGATCATCGAGAGCGACCAGAAGATCGCTACAGTATTAACCAACTGCAAAGTATTATTAAGCTCATCGGCGAGAATGACTTCCGGAGCGTTGGCACGACAATAGAAAAACAGCGACAGACGCAGCGCGCAGAGGGCAAGGACATAAACTACTTTTGCCGCCTCGTGTCGGTATTTGGCAAAGAAGCAGGAGACAAGCAGCACAATAATAAAGTGCTGTACACCGATATTCCAGCCGAACATAACATTATTGAATAAGATCCAGACGAGAACCGATACGTTCAGGATACAGAATGAGACAAAAGTGCCGCGGCGATAGGACAGAATGAAAATAGCCACAAACAACGCCGTGGAGAGGAGGCAGATGCCTATGCCGCTCATATTGGAAAAGAACAGGAACAGTCCGCTGTTGACCAGCGAGTAGACGATCATGGTAAGGATCAGCAGACGAACGACCACGATAAGCTTCGGGGATTCATTGCGCTCGCCGGTATCTTTACAGATCTTTTGATAGAGGTTATGTATAACATTCGTTTCTTTCATTATGGCGGCCGGTCCTTTACAGAGGGTAAACGCTTTATCAAAATATTAATGTAAATATGTAATCTCAGATTGCGATTTAGTACAAATTATTTATAATGAGATTATAGTCATCATACATCATCTATAGAATTAATGCAATTACGCAATTCAAAAAAGGAGCCTGCGATGCGCCTGGGACAAGTAAAATATCCTATCAAGAATAAACTGATTATGCTGTCAGCCGTGGTGGCGGTTCCGTTTCTGATCATGGTGGTTTATCTGATCTATGCCCTGCGCAATTACAGTGCGGCGTATGATACGATCGTAAGCAATATGACAGTCGCGAATAATTATAATCTGAACTTTAAAGAGGAGATGGATGAGAGTCTGTATAAGCTGGTAGTCGGCGCGGCCACGTTTGAGACGATTAAAGATGACGACAGCCTGGAGGACCCGTATGTGCTGATTGGTGAACTGCGGGAGGATTTTGAAAAGCTGATGCGCATTACGGCAGACGGAGAAAGCCGTACGTGGCTGCAGATCCTGCTGCGCAATATAGATACGCTGGAAGACAAAGTGGGTGATATCAGCGGGAATCTGGGGATGGAGGACAGTTACGACACCAATATAGAGATGCTGGACAATAACATCTATATTATGACGGAACTGATCCAGGATAATATTCAGTATTATATTTATTATCAGACCCAGAGCATGGGACATCTGACGGAGCAGTTAAACGAGAGAGTCAATACGTTTACGGTATTCTGCGCGATTCTGCTTGGGGTTATCCTGCTGATTGTCGTGGTGCTGACGGCTATGATCGTGACCGGAATCATCAGCCCGATCAGAGAACTGTCGCAGGCGACGGAGAAGATATCCCGGGGTGATTTCTCTGTTCGTGTACAGGTAGAGACAAATGACGAGGTAGCGGTGCTGGCGGACGGCGTCAATATCATGACGGAGAGCATAGAGCGGTTTGTCCGCAAGATCAAAGAGGACGAGCGCAAGATGCGCCGCGCGGATCTGCGGCTTTTACAGGAGCAGATCAACCCGCATTTCCTGTATAATACGCTGGATACGATCGTATGGCTGATCGAAGGGAACGATCCTGATAAGGCGGTGAATATGGTTATGTCGTTGTCAGAGTTCTTCCGGCTGGTACTCAGTAAAGGCAGAGAGTATATTACGATACAGGAAGAGGAGATGCACATCAAAAGTTATCTGGAGATCCAGCAGGTGCGGTACAGGGATATTATGGATTATGATATCCATATTGATCCGGAACTGTATCAATATACGATACTGAAGCTGACACTGCAGCCGCTGGTGGAAAATTCTCTGTATCACGGCATTAAGTATAAGCGCGCGAAAGGCAGTATCAGGGTTACGGGCGCCATGTCCGGGGGAAAGATACGCCTTGTGGTGGAGGATGACGGTGTCGGAATGGAGGCACAGGAGCTTGCCAATCTGCGGGGGGAGATCGTGAAGCCGTGCAAGGATACGGGCAAGGGATTCGGGCTTGCCAATGTCAATGAGCGTATCCGCATGAATTTCGGAGCCGAATACGGTATGACGATTGACTCGGTGCGGGGACAGGGAACACGCGTGGAGATCGTGATTCCGGCGGTGCCTTATGAGCAGCCGGATCAGAACCCGGAGCAGGGAGACATGGTGTCAGTGCCGGAGCTGCCGGCCGGAAAAACAGGGCAGCATACAGATACAGGGTTTGAGGAGTAATGTGAAGTGAGAGAGAACAGAATGAATACACATATAAGCAGAATAGCGCTGGTAATGCTGCCGGCGGTCGTCCTTCTCATGTTTATGCTCGGCTGGGGCATGGGGCTGTTTACCAATATAGACGAAGAAACGGATACGAATGAAGCTTCAGACAGCATCGTGGTAGGCGTGTCGCAGCTTGGCAGCGAATCGGGATGGAGAACTGCCAATACAGAATCCGTGCAGAGGGCTTTTACAAGGCAGAACGGCTATTTTATGATTTTCAGTAATGCAAGACAGAAGCAGGAGAATCAGATTAAAGCGATTCGAAACTTTATTTCCCAACGGGTAGACTATATCGTGCTGGCGCCGGTGGTGGAGAGCGGCTGGGAGACCGTACTGCAGGAGGCAAAGGATGCGGGGATTCCGGTGATCATAATGGACAGAAGTGTGAAGGTGGAGGATGAAAGTCTGTATGTTACGTGTGTAGGTACAAATTCTGTTGAAGAGGGTCAGAAGGCAGGGAGATGGCTGGAGGAGCATCTGATCAGACGGAAAAGAGCGGATGAAGACATTAATATAGTCGTATTGAAAGGGACGGAGGGCGCGTCGGCACAGATCGGGCGCACAGCGGGATTCTCCATGATAGCCGGGGAGCATGACAACTGGCATATACTGGAACAGGAGTACGCAGATTTTACGATATACAAAGGGAAAGAAGTGATGGCACGGTTTCTGAATAAATATGAAAATATAGATGTGGTGGTATCGCAAAATGATGATATGACATTCGGTGCGATTGAGGCGATCCGTGAGTCCGGCAGAACAGTGGGAGTGGGCGGTGATATTACAATTATTTCTTTTGATGCGGTTCATGATGCGCTCGAGATGGTGGCGGAGGGAACGATCAATGTGGACATTGAATGTAATCCCGAGCAGGGGGAGTACATTTCCGAGGTAATCCGTATGCTTGAGAACGGGCAGGAAGTTGAGAAGAGATATTATGTGGAGGAAGACATTTTCACGATGGAGAATGTGACACAGGAAATATTGGATACAAGGATTTATTAGCGATATATCTGTATGTGCAAGCGATGCTGCAGATGAAAACGCGGCAGACACGGTGGTATTGACAGAAAGGAGCAGGTTATAAAAATGCTGAAAGTATTTCTTGTGGAGGATGAGAGTATTGTCAGAGAGGGACTGCGGGATAACATCCCGTGGCAGCAGTGGGGTTATCAGTTCGTCGGGGAGGCGAGCGACGGAGAGATGGCGCTGCCGTTGATTCAGAAGCTGAAACCGGATGTATTGTTTACGGATATCAAGATGCCGTTTATGGACGGGCTGTCTTTAAGCCGTATTGTGCATCAGGAATTTCCGGATATGAAAATCATTATTATCAGCGGCTACGATGATTTTGAATATGCCAGGCAGGCGATTGCCGTGGGCGTGGAACAGTATCTGCTCAAGCCGATTACGAGAGCGAATCTCCAGAAAGTGCTGGCGGAGTTAAAGACGAAGATCGAGACAGAACGTGAACAGAGGAACTATCAGGAGAAGTACCAGAATGAGACGAGAGCATATGAGCAGTTCTCCAGAACGAACTTCTTTGTGAAGGTGTTCGAGGGCAGAATGCCTGTTCAGGATATCTATGAGGAGGCGGCGAAGCTGTCGTTAAAGATCAATGCGCCCTGTTACAATCTGTTGATGTTTACCCTGACGGAGAAGCGCGGCGGTGAAAACAGCGGATTTGAGTCGGAGACTTTTGCAAGAACAAGAGAAGAGATGCTGCGCTATTTCGTGCGCTATCCGGAACACCTCGTTTTCCGGTGGAATGTCAACACGTACGGGGTACTGATCAAGGGTAATCCGGAGCAGATGAAAGAACTGACGGCGAGGAATCTGGAGAATCTCGAACGGATCTGCAAACCGGCGGAAGGGGATCTTGACTGGTATGCGGCGGTGGGAGAGCCGGTGGAGCGTCTGAGTATGCTGGCGGAGTGCTATGGTAAAGTCAATCATCTGTTTGCCTACCGTTTTCTGATGCCGTCGGTGCATATCTTTACAAGTGAGGTAACGGACAATTATATGCCGCTTGAGTCGAGCGGCAAGATCGGGGACATTGACTATGCAAAAGTAAGACCGGAACTGATCAATGATTTCTTACAACAGGGCAGCCATGCCGAGATTGCGGAGTTTGTGGAAGGCTGGGTGCTCAGCATTCAGGAGGCGCTCAAATCCAGACTGTTTCAGAATTATCTTGTATTTCATATTCACTTTGTCACCATGGCATATGTGGAGTCCATCGGATATGACAAGAAGCAGTTTCTGGAGCTGCTCGGGGAAGAACAAATACAGGAGGTAAATCTGGGGATTGAAGAGCTTTCCGCATACATTTGCAATATTTTAGAGAAGGCAATGGAACTGCGCGATCGTGAATCCGACAATCAGGGCAGGAAGGCCCTCAAAAGAGCGCTCGAATATATAGAAGAGAACTATATGCAGGAGACGCTGTCGCTCAATACGGTGGCCGGCGAGGTCGGCGTCAGTGCGAACTATTTCAGCGCGATCTTCAGTCAGGCAATGGATGTGACCTTTGTGGAGTACGTGACGCAGAAGCGCATGGAGAAGGCCAGAAAACTGCTGCGTCAGACGGAGAAGCATTCCGGCGATATCGCACTTGAGGTCGGGTATAAAGACCCGCACTATTTCAGCTTTGTATTCAAGAAGACCCAGGGGTGCACACCGCGGGAATACCGCCTGTCTGCGAAAGAATAGAACATCCGCTATAGACCGGAATGGAGGGGCGCATCGCTCTCCCTGCGGACAAGCTGCCATGGAATCGTATGGGAGACTGCGGGTATGCCGCGGAGCTGTTCGAGGATACAGCCGGCGGCACATTCGCCAATCTCATGCGGCGCGTGCGTCAGGGTGGTGATGCGCACGCTGCTCACTTCGCTTAAGTAGCTGTTGTCAAAGCACACCACGGATATTTCATGCGGTACATGGATGCCGGCATAGGATAATTCCTTGATCAGCCAGTAAGCGACTTCGTCGTTATAGCAGACAACGGCGGAACAGCCGGACAGACGTTCCTGTATGAAATTCGTGACAAAGCGTGTGTCCTGCCTCGCCTCCAACGCGTCAATATCCGGAGAGGTATACCACCCGACATGAGCGTCCACAAGTGGATGACCCAGGTCGCGCAGGCGGGATGCCACACCGTGGTAACGCTCCGGTCCCTGTGCGTCGTCCATTTTAAAAAGACCGGCTATCCGGGTGTGCCCCAGTGAGACAAGATGTTCCGCCAGCAGACAACCGCCGTAATAGTTGTCGTCCTTAACATAGATACTGTCCGGAAAGGCCGGATAATAGTTGTGAAGGAACAGAATAAAGGTGCCGCGCTCCCGCAGACGCTCATAAAGATCCAGATTAGGACTGGGGAGAGTGCTTTTGCAGCCTTCCACGATCATGCCGCATGGAGGCTGCTCCAGCAGTGTCTTAAGGTGCGAACGCTCGACGGATGTGTCGTTACCGGTAGGATAGATCCGGAGCTGATATTTGTGTTCCGAGAGTGCAGCCTGTATATCGGATAACAGCTGGGGATAGATGTATTCCTGACTGCTGGCAATGAGGATCGGAATGACACCGCCCCCGTTGTCTGTGGACACACCGGTGGCGTAAGAGCCGCTGCCCTGTCTGCTGGTGATGATACCCTGTTTATGGAGCAGCGCCAGTGCGGCGCGCACGGTCTGGCGGCTGACATGGTATTCAGCGCACAGTTGTGACTCGGTAGGCAGCCTGGAGATGCCGCTTTGCAGATTGCGTCTGATCCGCTCGGTGAGCGTGCTTGCCAATGCTTCATATTTTGTCATCTTTATCTCCGCTTAGGTCCTTTCTCCGTTTCTGATCAGGATGCTGCCTGTTCTTGTTGGATTTTCTATATCATTTCAAAGAAAAATTCCCCTTTATTCATAATTTGTTCATAATATATACAATATTTATTCATAAATATTTCAACTTTAAAGTAAAATTTTAACTTTATAACAAGAAAGTATCGTGAATGCAAGATGTCCGTACAGGAAAAAAATACCTGCCTGTTGTAAAAATATTAAAATTTTCTACCAGACAGACTTAAAATCATAAAATAATTACAAAAAATAAAAATTTGTATTGAATACAGATAGTATAGCATATAATTTGTATTGTACAAGTCATCTAAATTACAAAACCGGAAAGATTCCTGTATTGATAGGCGGAAGATGATTTGTTACAGTAATATCAGAAACAGCGAGGTATTGGCGCTCCTGTTTCAGGGTTTCAAACAAATACATTATAATTAGGAGGAATTTATAATGAAAAAGAAATTGGCAGTTTTATTAGCAGGCGCAATGGTAATGGCAAGTCTTGTAGGATGCGGCGGTGATGACGCAGCTACAACAACAAACGACGCTCCGGCAGCAGAGCCTGAGGTAGAGGCAGAGGCAGAGCCGGAAGCAGAAGCCGAGGCAGAGCCGGAAGCAGAACCGGAAGCAGAGGCACCTGCAGATGACGCAGCAGCAGGCGGCATGATCAGTGTAGGCTTCGCACAGGTAGGACATGAGTCTGACTGGCGTGCAGCTAATACAAAGAACTATCAGGATGCATTCTCAGAGGCTAACGGCTACGAGTTATCCTTCGTAGACGCTGACAATGACAACGCAGTTCAGTTAGAGGCAGTTCGTACCTTTATCCAGCAGGAAATGGATTATATCTGTATCGCTCCGATCGAGACAGCAGGTTGGGACACAGTTCTTCAGGAGGCACAGGACGCAGGTATTCCGGTACTGATCGTTGACCGTTCCGTAGACGCTGATCCTTCTTTATACACCACACAGCTTGGCTGCGACATGGTTGCAGAAGGTGAGACAGCTGGTAACTGGCTGGCTGAGTACTTAAACGGCGAAGAGGCTAAGATCCTCGTAATCGAAGGTTCCGTTGGTGCATCCGCAACACTCGGACGTACAGAAGGCTTTAACAACATCGCAGCAAGCCACAGCGAGTGGGAGATCCTGGATTCTCAGTCCGGTGACTTCACACAGGCAGGCGGACAGGAAGTTATGGAGTCCTTCATCAAATCCTACAGCGATTTCAACGTAGTAGTATGTCAGAACGATAACGAAGCATACGGCGCAATGGATGCAATGGATGCAGCAGGTATCACATACGGTGTAGACGGCGATGTTATCATCATCTCCTTTGACGCTACACACGACGGCTTACAGTATACATTAGACGGCAAGATCAACTGTAACGTAGAGTGTAACCCTCTGCAGGCTGAATTTGCAGCAGAAGTTATCCAGAAGTTAGAGGCAGGCGAGGCTGTAGACGCTCAGACCATCGTTAAGGATGAAGCTTTCGTAGCTCCTGGTATCACATCTCAGTACGCAGTAACAATGACACAGGAAGTGCTTGACGGCCGTGCTTACTAAGATTCATATCTGAACCGAATATCGAGAATAGAATAGGGAGAGAAAGTACATTTCTCTCCCTTTTTCTTTCCCTAAATTTGGTGTATAATTATGGAAATGCATAATAATTGTCGGATAATTTCCGGCAAGAAGTGTGGAATGTGCGACAGCAGAAGGTATCAGCTGCGGGCTGGGCAAGAATGGAGGATAAGTATGGATAGCAATATTGCTTTGACAATGCGAGGCATCTGTATGACATTCCCGGGGGTGAAGGCGCTTGACAATGTGGATTTTACTTTGAAGAAAGGTGAGATTCGTGCACTGATGGGTGAGAACGGTGCAGGAAAATCCACGCTGATCAAATGTCTGACGGGTGTCAACAAGTTTGAAGCCGGTGAGATTCATGTAGACGGCATTGAGGGTCCGATCGTCAATAAAGACACGATGGACGCGCAACACAAAGGAATCTCGACAGTTTATCAGGAGGTAAATCTGTGTCCGAATCTTTCGGTTGCAGAGAACCTTTACATCGGACGCGAGCCGCTCACGAAGATCGGCACGGTCAACCGCCGCAAGATGAATCAGATGGCGGCACAGCTGATGAAAGATCTGGATCTGGATATTGAAGTGACGAAGAATCTGGAAGAATATTCACTGGCACTGCAGCAGATGATTGCAATTGCCCGTGCTGTAGATATGGAGAGTAAGGTACTGATCCTTGACGAGCCTACATCCTCTCTGGATGATAATGAAGTGGAGAAGCTGTTCGGCATGATGAAGCGGCTGCGCAGCCAGGGCGTCGGCATTATATTTGTAACGCACTTCTTAGAGCAGGTGTATGCAGTGTGCGACGGCATTACGGTACTGCGTAACGGTACGCTGGTCGGTGAGTACACCGTGGAGGAACTGCCGAGAGTCAAGCTGGTAGCGGCGATGATGGGTAAAGACTTCGACGATCTGGCATCGATTAAACCGGAAGGCACCATGGACTTTACCAATGCACCGCTCGAGATCGATGCAAAGGGATTAAGCCATTCCGGAACGATCAAGCCGTTTGATCTGGAGATCCATAAAGGCGAGGTGGTAGGTCTTACCGGACTGCTCGGAAGCGGACGAAGCGAACTGGCGCGCGCAATCTACGGTGCAGACAGAGCGCAGACCGGTACGCTTAAGGTTGCAGGACAGGAAGTGAAGGTGAAGAGTCCGATCGATGCTATGAATCTCGGTATGGGACTGCTTCCCGATGACAGAAAAGCGGAAGGTATCATCGGTGATCTGTCGGTGCGTGAGAATATCATTCTCGCAATGCAGGCAAAAGCCGGAATCTTCAAGAAGATCCCGATGGCAAAACAGATCGAGATCGCTGATAAATACATAGAAATGCTGCAGATCAAGACAGCAAGCAGAGAGACACTGATCAAGAGACTGTCAGGCGGTAACCAGCAGAAGGTGATTCTGGCAAGATGGCTTGCCACCAATCCGGATTTCCTGATTCTGGATGAACCTACCCGTGGTATTGATATCGGTACCAAGACGGAAATTCAGAAGCTGGTGATCAAACTTGCGCAGGAAGGCAAGAGCCTGATCTTTATCTCCTCCGAGATCGAAGAGATGCTGCGTACCTGTAACCGGATGGCGGTTCTTCGTGACGGCGCCAAGGTCGGCGAGATCGGCGGCGATGAGATGACACAGGAAGGCGTAATGCACGCGATTGCAGGAGGTGCAGCACATGAGTAAATTAAAGAAAATTACAAAAATGCAGTTGTTTCTGCCCATATTCAGCATGCTGCTTGTTATGCTGGTAAATGTAATCTATGATCTTGCGAGCGGCAATGCGCCGTTTGGATTCTTTTCCATCAGCACGCAGGTTACTTCTTCCGGCAACACCATCCTGTACGGACGTCTGATCGATATCCTGAATCGAGGCAGTGAAGTTGCCATCCTGGCAATCGGTATGACGCTTGTTGTATCCGCTTCCGCGGGAACGGATATCTCGGTCGGCTCGGTTATGAGTCTGTCCGGCGGTATGTGCTGTATGCTTCTGGCAGGATACGGCGTAACCAATGTATCCGAGTATGCAAGCCCTCTCTGGGTCGGCATTGGTGCAGGCATTCTGGTTGCAGTGGTTTGTGGTCTGTTTAACGGATTTCTGGTGGCGTACCTGAACATCCAGCCGATGGTTGCGACGCTGATTCTATGGTCGGCCGGCCGTGCAATCGGACTGCTGTTGTGCAACAGCGCGATCGTGTACGTACGTGTGCCTTCCTTCCAGGTGTTCGGATCTTATGTGGGCTTCCTTCCGACACCGATTCTGATCGCGGCAGTCTGCGTCCTGATCATGGCATTATTACTGAAATTCACGGCGCTCGGCACGTTTGTACAGAGCGTTGGTATTAATAAGAAAGCGGCGAGAATATCAGGGTTCAATTCCTCGAAGATCATCCTGATGTGTTATGCGATCTGCGGACTGTGTGCAGGCATTGCAGGTATCACGGCAACATCACGTATTTATTCCGCGGACACGAACAACATCGGTCTGAATATGGAACTGGATGCGATCCTGGCGGTAGCGCTCGGCGGTAACAGCCTGGGCGGCGGCAAGTTTAATCTGGCCGGCTCCATCATCGGCGCCTACACGATTCAGGCGATTACAACGACATTGTATGCGCTCGGTGTATCTTCCGCACAGGCTCCGGTATTCAAGGCGATTGTGGTTATCCTGATCGTCGTGATTCAGGCGGAACCCGTAAGAGAGTACTTTAAAAAACTGTCGGCTAAAAAAGCCGCTGCAAAGGAGGCGTAACAAGTATGAAGAAGAAGTTGAACGGCAACAGTATCTTATTACTTATCACCGTCATCCTGTTTGTTGTGATGTATGCAGCGGGCTGTATCGTGTACGCAAATAAAGGATTTACGCATCTGCAGACATTCCTGAATATCCTGATCAACAATGCGGGTCTGATCTGTATCACGGCGGGCATGACATGCGTTATGCTGACGGGCGGTATTGATATTTCCGTAGGCTCCGTAGTAGCTATGGACTGTATGTTTCTGGCGGTAGGCATGGAGCATTGGGGTATGAAGAGTCCGGTGCTGATCCTGTTAGTGCTGCTGATCGGCATCGTGTTTGGTATCGTGCAGGGATACTGCATTGCATATCTGGATATCCAGCCGTTTATTGTGACGATGGCGGGTATGTTCTTTGCGAGAGGTATGACGGCGGTGATCTGTACGGATCAGGTCAGCATTGTGTCGGATGAGTTGTTTGTCAAGCTGTCTACCATGAAGCTGAACATCCCTTTCCACATCGGCGCATATGAGAACAAGAAGGGCATTCTGCAGATACCTTATGTGAGAATCACGGTAGTGATCGCGCTGCTGGTTGTATTACTGATTTTCTTAATGCTGAAATATACGAAGTTCGGAAGAAGCATCTACGCGGTGGGCGGTAACAGCCAGTCTGCAACCCTGATGGGACTGGATGTGCGCAAGACGAAGATGAAGACTTATGTGCTGGCAAGTTTCCTGGCTTCCATCGGCGGTATCTGTTACTGTCTGAACACGATGTGCGGTACGACCACACAGGCTTCCGGTCTGGAAATGGATGCGATTTCTTCCGCTGTCATCGGCGGTACGCTCTTAACAGGCGGTGTCGGTAATGTGGGCGGCTCTCTGGTCGGCGTACTGATCAACGGCACGATTTCCACACTGGTGAAATCGCACGGTAAACTGGTCAGCTCCTGGGCGAATATCGTAACGGCGATTCTGCTGTGCTTCTTTATCGTATTGCAGGCGATTCTGGCTAAGGTGAAAGAGAGTAAAAAGGCATAACACAGGCGCTTTAATACATATGAGAGACGTGCATATCGTGTGCAGATGCGCATAACATGCGCGTCTCTTGTTTGCATGACGGAAAACATATATTATATATAAAAGTAAAATATTTTAGTAAAACAAAAATGTATTGCTTGCATAATGGCATCTGCAAGTGATAAGATTTAATTATGGAAAATAATAACAGTGCTGAAACGGGGGTTTTAAAATGAAAGCAGTAAAAAATTACAAGTTCTGGTTTTGTACGGGTTCACAGGATTTATACGGAGACGAATGTCTCAGGAAAGTGGCGGATCACTCCGCTAAAATTGTGGAGGGACTGAACGCATCCGGCAGGCTGCCTTTTGAAGTGGTGCTTCGGCCGACGCTGATCAGTCAGGCGTCGATCAGACAGACCTTTAACGATGCGAATAATGATCCCGACTGTGCGGGTGTCATCACATGGATGCATACCTTTTCACCGGCGAAGATGTGGATTCTTGGATTAAAAGAATTTAAGAAGCCGCTCTGCCATCTGCATACACAGTTTAATGAAGAACTTCCCTATGATACGATTGATATGGATTTCATGAATGAGAACCAGTCTGCGCACGGCGACAGAGAGTACGGTCATATCGTGAGCCGTATGGGGATCGAGCGCAAGATCATCGTCGGACACTGGGCGAATCCGGGCGTGCAGGAACAACTCGGAAGCTGGATGCGGACCGCGCTGGGCGTGATAGAATGTTCTCATATCCGTGTATGCCGTTTCGGCGACAACATGAATAACGTGGCGGTAACCGAAGGCGATAAAGTGGAAGCGCAGATCAAATTCGGCTGGGAGATCGATCATTACTGTGTCAACGACCTGGTAGACTATGTCGAGGCGGTTTCACAGGGTGATGTGGATGCGCTCGTAGAGGAATACTACGGCAAATACAAGATTATCGACGACGGCCGTGACGCGGACGAGTTCAGACGGCATGTGGCGGTACAGGCCAGACAGGAGATCGGTATCGAGAAATTCCTGACAGACAACGATTATCATGCGGTTGTGACGCATTTCGGTATGCTGGGCGGTTTAAAACAGCTTCCGGGTCTCGCGATCCAGA